>OKSI01000502.1_pt1 | contig 15089 bp, 10 predicted proteins | sample 1606221 | NCBI WGS metagenome assembly OKSI01 (sample SAMEA3879540, study PRJEB24766) | human gut metagenome | biome: human-associated habitat; feature: feces | place: USA | collected 1985/1987 | reverse complement strand
CCGCGACAACGCCATGAAGATGCTGCGCGCCAAGCTGGCGGAGCTGAAGCTCCAGCAGCACGCCGAGAAGATCAGCGACCTGAAGGGCGTCCAGATGAAGATCGAGTGGGGCAGCCAGATCCGTTCCTATGTGTTCATGCCCTACACGCTGGCCAAGGATACCCGCACCGGCTACGAGATGGGCAACATCCAGGCCGTGATGGACGGCGATATCGACGGCTTCATCAATGCCTACCTGACCGCCGCCGCCAACGGCGAGATCAAGAAATAATTCGTCCAAAAGCAGCAGACCACCCTGCGTGTCAAATACGCAGGGTGATCTTTTTGCCGTATTATACGTTTTGTTGTCGCTTTTTGCCGCATGGAGGAGGGCTTCCGCCCCTACAAGAGCCGCATTTCACGCACAGCATAAAAACAGAGCCGCATGAGCGGCTCTGTTTTTATGCACTTTCAGGCGTGCTTCAGCACTTCTCGAACACCACTGCGGTGCCCATGCCGCCGCCGATGCACAGGGTCGCCAGACCCTTCTTGGCCTCGGGACGCTTCTGCATCTCGTGCAGCAGAGTGACAATGATACGCGCACCGGACGCACCCACGGGATGACCCAGAGCGATAGCGCCGCCGTTGACGTTGACCTTGCTCATGTCAAAGTGCAGCTCGCGGGCCACAGCGATGGACTGCGCGGCAAAGGCCTCGTTGGCCTCCACCAGGTCGATGTCGTCGATGGTCACGCCGGCCTTCTTCATGGCGTTGCGGGAAGCCACCACGGGGCCGACGCCCATGATCTTGGGATCCACGCCGCCCTGACCCCAGCCGATCAGCTTGGCCATGGGCTTCAGACCGTACTTCTCCACAGCCTCGCCGGAGGCCAGCACGATGGCGGCTGCGCCGTCGTTGATGCCGGAGGCGTTGGCGGCGGTGACACGCTGGGTGCCCTTATCGGCAGCATCCCGTGCGCCGGTGACCTCGAAGGTATGTACCACCTGGGGATTGGGGGACTCGGGACCCACGGGGAAAGCGCCCTTCAGCTTGGCGATGCTGTCAGCGGTGACGCCGGCCTTGGGATACTCGTCCTTGGCGAAGGGGACCATGTCCTTCTTGACCTTGACCATCACGGGAACGATCTCGTCGTCGAAGCGGCCGGATGCCTGTGCGGCCTCCGCCTTCTGCTGGGAGGCGGCGGCGAACTCGTCCTGCTCGCGGCGGGTGATGCCCCAGATATCGTTGATGTTCTCGGCGGTGGTACCCATGTGGTAGTTGTTATAGGCGTCCCACAGACCGTCCTTGATCATGGTGTCCACCAGCTTCTTGTCGCCCATACGAGCGCCCCAGCGGGCGTCCATGGAGGCAAAGGGAGCGGCGCTCATGTTCTCGGTACCGCCGCAGACCACGATGTCGGAATCACCGGCCAGGATGGAGCGGGCGCCCTCGATGACGGACTTCATACCGGAGCCGCAGACCATGCCGACGGTGTAGGCGGGCACGGAATAGGGGATGCCGGCCTTGATAGAAACCTGACGCGCCACGTTCTGACCCTGAGCAGAGGTCAGGATGCAGCCGAACATCAGCTCATCCACGTTCTCAGGTGCAATGTTGGCGCGCTTCAGAGCCTCCTTGACCACCACAGCGCCCATGTCGGCAGCGGGGGTGTTCTTCAGGGAGCCGCCAAAGGAACCGATCGCGGTTCTGCAGCAATTGACAACATACAGGTCTTTCATGAAAGTTACCTCCTATAAAGATTAAGCTCATTATACCGCTTTGTATAACGAATGTCTATGCTCATGATAGTCAACTTTTTAACAATAGTCAACGGTCAATTTGAAGTTTGTTAAAAAATCGTCAAAAGGTGCATGGCAGCCCCGCCCTTTCCGTCATTTTGACGGATAGGCACTTTACTTTTCAGTCGGCTGCACGGTCTGCGTCAGCTGGCTGCGCAGCTGCGTCAGCGTCTGGTAGAACGTGCCGGTGTCGATGGAGGCGTACAGCTCCTCGTTATAGACCACGTTGGCCGTGCCGCGCCGCGCCTGCATCTGTGCATTGAAATACGCGGGCAGCACGGCGGACAGATCCGTCTCCTCCCGCAGGAAGATGTAGTAGCCCTCGTCCACGGCGATCACATCCGACACCTCGTTGGCCGCCAGCGCCATGGCCGCCTCGCAGACAGGGTCGCCCTCCGTCACGGTGAAGGTGATGCTGTCCTTCTGATCCACGCCCCGTTCCTGACAGATGGCGGCGTGCTCGGCCAGCTTATCCTCCGCCTCCTGCATCCGCTTGAGGTAGCCGTTGGCCTCCTCCTCGGCGCCGTCACCGGCGGGTACATAGATGGCGCGGCCCGTCAGGTAGCCGTTGTCCGCCGCGTACTGAGCCAGCGCCGCCCCGTCGGGATACAGGGCGCTGCCCTCGGTGCTGAACTCCGTCTCCAGTCTCTGGTACAGGAACGCCGCCTCCGGGATGCGGTCATACGCCTCCTCCGTAAGGCCCATTGCCGCCAGCTGCTGCTGGTAGGCCTCCTCGCCGCCGTAGTACTCCACATACGCCTGCCGCTGTGCCTCCAGCGCCGCCTGATCCTCCTCGGTCAGCGTCACACCGGCCTCCTGCGCCCATGCCCGCACCACGCTGTACAGCTTCACCGTCTCCACGGCCTCGGTTTTGGCATAGTCGCCGTAGGTCACGCCCGCGGTCAGCTCGGCGCTCCAGTCCACATTCGGCACATAGTTGCTCAGATACTCACAGTCGTAGGCCAGCCAATACAGATACTCCTCCGCCGTCACGGTCTGCCCGTCGATGAGCAGCAGCTCCGCGTCGGGATGGAGCCCGCTGGCCTCATACAGCAGGCCGTCGGTGCGGTGTCCCTTCTTCATGCCTCCGGTGAGGGAGATGGCTCCCACCAGCACCACAGAGGCCAGCGCACCGGCGATCAGGCGCACCCAATTATTCTTCATGCTCAGTTCCTCCTTCTTGGGACTTTCGTCCCTGTATCTCATTCTGCTGCAAACGCAGCTTTTCTACAAGGCCGCCTGCGGCGTCCAATGCATCCTCGTTTGGCTGTAAAAACAGCGTCAGCCGCGGCTCCGTTCCCGCCGACAGCTGCAAGCGGTTCCGGTAGCCCGCCATGGTACACACCGCCAGCAGCGCCGCCGGGTCGATGCGCGTATCGAAGCTGAAGAGCAGCTGCCGCCCCTTCTGGGTGATGTCGGTGATGCCCGTCTCCATGGCCGCCGCGCGGAGCATGGCCACGTGCAGCAGCGCCGTTACCGGCTTTGGCACGTCGCCGTACCGGTCCAGCAGCTCGTCCGTCAGGTCGGCCTCGTCCGCCGGCGTCCGCAGCGCGGCGATGCGGCGGTACAGATCCATCCGCTGCTCGGCGGCGGGTACATACCCCTCCGGGATGTAGGCCGGCACCGTCAGGTCGGCGGAGCATTCCGCCCGCACCTCCGCGCCCCGGCCCTGCTGCTCCAGCACCGCGTCGTTCAGCAGCTTCAGGTACATATCATAGCCCACAGACATCATGTAGCCCGACTGCTCGGGGCCTAAGAGGTTTCCGGCGCCCCGGATCTCCAGATCCCGCATGGCGATCTTGAAGCCGGAGCCGAACTCCACATATTCCCGTATGGCGGTGAGCCGCTTGGCGGCCACCTCCGTCAGCACCTTGCCGGTGCGGTACGTCAGATAGGCATACGCCCGCCGGGCCGACCGGCCGATGCGCCCCCGGATCTGGTGGAGCTGGCTGAGCCCCAGCCGGTCCGCGTCCTCGATAATGAGGGTATTCACGTTGGGGATGTCGATGCCCGTTTCGATGATGGTGGTGCATACCAGCACGTCGATGTCGCCCTCCGCCATGCGGCTCATGACGCGGCTCAGCTCACCCTCCGCCATTTTGCCATGGGCGGTCTCCACCGTCACGCCGTCACCCAGCAGCTCCCGCAGCCGGGAGGCGGTGGAGTCGATGTTCTCCACCCGGTTGTGCAGGTAGTACACCTGCCCGCCCCGATCCAGCTCCCGCCGGATGGCCTCGGTGACGATGCCCCAGTCGTGCTCCAGTACATAGGTCTGCACCGGCTGCCGCTCCTGCGGCGGCTGCTCGATGGTGCTCATGTCCCGGATGCCGCTGAGGGCCATGTTCAGCGTCCGGGGGATGGGCGTGGCGGACAGCGTCAGCGTGTCCACCTGCTCCGTCCGCTGGCGCAGCTTCTCCTTATGGGTCACGCCGAAGCGCTGCTCCTCGTCGATGATGAGCAGACCCAGATCCTTGAACTCCACGCTCTTGGCCAGCAGCTTGTGGGTACCGATGAGCAGATCCACTCTGCCCGTTTTCACCCGCTCCAGCACATCCTTTACCTGCGCCGGTGTGCGGAATCGGGACAGCACCTCCACCGTCACCGGGAACGCCCGGAACCGGGCGATGGCCGTGGCGTAGTGCTGCTGGGCCAGCACGGTGGTGGGTACCAGAATGGCGGCCTGTTTGCCGTCCAGAATGCACTTCATGGCCGCCCGCAGCGCCACCTCCGTCTTGCCGTAGCCCACATCGCCGCACAGCAGCCGATCCATGGGCGCCGGCTTCTCCATATCCCGCTTGATATCCCGGATGGCGGCCAGCTGGTCGTCCGTCTCCGTGTAGTCGAAATCATCCTCAAACTCCCGCTGCCACGGGGAGTCCGGCGAAAAGGCAAAACCGGTCTGCCGCTGGCGCTGGGCATACAGCTTGATCAGCTCCTCGGCCAGATCCTTTGCCGCCGCCTTGGCCCGGCGGGTGGTCTTGGCCCACTGGTCGCCGGACAGCTTGTTCAGCTTCGTCTTTTCCGCCGCCTCGTCGCCGCCGCCGATGTATTTGCTCACCAGATCCAGCGATGTGGCCGGTACATACAGGCAGTCGCTGCCGGCGTAGTTGATCTTGATATAGTCCTTCTCCACGCCGTCCACCGGCAGACGCAGCATCCCGGCGAACCGCCCGATGCCGTGGTGGACGTGTACCACCAGATCGCCCACCGCCAGATCGGTGTAGGATTGTATTTTCTGCCGATTGTCCGTCTTGGCGGCGCGGGGCTTTTTCCGGCTGCCGGACAGCTTCTCGGTGAGCTGTCCCTCCGTCAGCACCGCCAGCTTCAGCGCCGGCCACTCGCTGCCGGCGCTGAGCGCGCCCACGGTGATGCACACCTGCCCCCGCTTCGGCACGGCGCTGCCGGACAGCTCCAGCGCGGCGGGGATCTTTTTCCGGTGCAGCAGCTCCTGCATATTCTTTGCCCGCACCTCGCCGCCGCACAGCACCAGCACGCCGTACCCGGCGGTGAGATAGTGTACGATATCGGTGGCCGCCGTTTCCAGACTGCCGCCGTAGCTGGACAGCTGCTTGGCGGAGATGTCCAGCAGCAGCTTGGGCGCCACCAGATACCGGCTGGTGGGCAGGCTCTCCATCTGGCACACGGGGAAGCGCTCCAGCGCCGCCGCCGTTTCCGTCTCCGTCAGTGTCAGCCGCCCGAAGGCGCCTGCCATCTGACCGGCCTCCATGGACGCCGTTACATCCTGCTTCACCTGCCATACAAAGGCCTTCAGTGCCTCCTGCACCCGGCCCGCCTCGCTGACGCAGACAAGACAGTCCTCCGGCAGATAGTCGAAGGCCGTGGCCGCGTCGGGGTACACCGCCGCCAGATACCGGTCACCGCCGGGAGGCGTCACCCCCTGCCGCAGGGACTGGGCGTCCTCCTCCAGCCGCTGCCGCAGGGCGGCGGCATTCTCCTTCTTCGCCAGACGCTTTGCCGCCGCGTCTATGCGCTTGGCGGCGCTTTCCGCCGCATTTTCGTCGTAAAACGGCAGCACCTCGCCGGCGGGCAGCACCGTAAAGCGCTGCCGGTTCTCCACACGGCGCTGGGTGGTCACGTCGAAATCGCCCATGCTGTCCAGCTCGTCGTCGAAGAACTCGCAGCGCACCGGGCGCTCCGGGCCGGGGGAGAAGATATCCAGAATACCGCCGCGGAGGGCGAACTGCCCCGCGCCCTCTACCTGCTGGGCTCGGACGTAGCCCGCCGCCGTAAGCTGCGCCGTCAGCGCCGTCACGTCATACTGCTGCCCCACCTCCAGCGTGAAGGCGGTCTTTTGCAGCACCGCCGCCGGCAGACACAGCTGCGCCATGGCCGCCGCCGTCGCCACCATCACCCGGGGCTTCTCCTGTGCCAAACGGTACAGTGCCCACAGCCGCCGGTACTCCCACTGGCGGCTGTACGCCGCCGCAGGCCGCAGCTGCCACTCTCTGGCGGGCAGCACCACCGGCTCCTCACCGGTGAGGGCGCGCAGATCGGCGGTCTGCCGGGCGCACTCCTGCTCGTCGGCACACAGCATCAAAAGGGGTCTGCCGGTCTGCTCCGCCGCAGCCGCCGCCACCGCGGCGCGCTGCACAGGGGAGAGCCCCGTGACCATGCTGTGCTTCTCCCGGCCTGCCATGCCCGCCGTCAGCTCCTGTAGCTGCGGCAGTGTCAAAAGCTGTCGGATCAGTCCCTCCAAGTGCTCTCCCTCCCTTCCGAGATCAGCGCCTGCGCTGTTTTTTGACTTGGTATCAGCGTATATTCTATGCGTGCTTTCTGAAATTTACCTGAAAAATGTCAGCTGTTGAAACGGTTCATGGCCGTGTCAGCCCCCTGCTCAATAAGGCACAGCGCCGCCTCCGCCGCCCGATCCAGCGTGGCGCGCAGCAGCTTGGCCTCCTCGCCCTGGGGCTTGCCCACCACCCAGTTCACCATCTCATGGTCGGGATGCTCCGGCATCCCCACACCCACCTTGATGCGGGGGAACCCGTCCGTCCCAAGGTGCTGGATGATATTCTTCAGCCCGTTGTGGCCGCCCGCCGACCCGCTTTTGCGGATCCGCAGCCGTCCCGCCGCGAGGGACACGTCGTCGGAGATGACCACCACATGATCCGCCGGCACCTTGTAGAACCGGGCGGCCTCGCCCACGGACTCACCGGACAGATTCATGTAGGTCTGGGGCTTCATCACCAGTATTTTGTTGCCGTTTTTCTCCAGAATACCTGTCCACGCCTTGAACCGCAGCTTGTTGAGCTTGAAATTCTCCTTTTCCATCAGGCTGTCCAGCGCCAGCCACCCCATGTTATGGCGGGTGGATTCGTACTTGCTGCCGGGATTGCCCAGCCCCACAAGGATCCAGTTGACGCCGCCGGCCTGATTCCGATTAAAAAACAAGGCTCTCGCCTCCTTTTGAAAAAGTAAGGGGACTGCAAACGCAGTCCCCCACAGTATAGCATAGCTTCCGCCGTTTGAAAAGCGCTTAGTTGAACAGCTTAGCGATGGAGATCTCCTGATAGATGCGCTCGATCGCCTCGGCGAACATGGGCGCCACGGACAGGTACTTGATCTTGTCGCAGCCTGCGCCCATCGTCTCGGGGATGGTGTTCAGCAGAGCGACCTCCTTGATGACGCTGCTGCTCAGACGCTCCAGCGCCGGGCCGGACAGCACGCCATGGCTGGCGCAGGCGTACACGCTGTTGGCGCCGCCCACCTCCACGATGGCCTTGGCCGCGTTGCAGATGGAGCCGGCGGTGTCGATCATATCGTCGAACAGGATGCAGTCCTTACCTGCCACATCGCCGATGACGTTCATGACCTCGCACTGGTTGGCCTTCTGACGGCGCTTGTCCACGATGGCAAGGCTCATGTGCAGCTTCTGGGCGAAGGTGCGGGCGCGGGCCACGCTGCCCACGTCGGGGGACACCACCGCCATGTTCTCGCACTTCTCGCCGAACTTCTTGGCGTAGTAGTCCACGAACACGGGGTTGCCCAGCAGGTTGTCCACAGGGATGTCGAAGAAGCCCTGGATCTGGCTGGCGTGGAGATCCATGGTCAGCACGCGGTCGGCGCCGGAGGCGGTGATCATGTTGGCCACCAGCTTGGCGGAGATGGGATCGCGGCTCTTGGCCTTACGATCCTGACGGGCATAGCCGAAATAGGGGATCACCGCGGTAACACGACCCGCGGAGGCGCGCTTGCAGGCGTCGATCATGATGAGCAGCTCCATCAGGCTGTCATTGACCGGCTTGCAGGTGGAGTTGATGAGAAACACATCGCTGCCGCGGACGCTCTCATACAGAGAGACCGAGGCCTCGCCGTCCGCAAAGGATTTGACCTCTGCCTCGCCCAGCTTGATGCCGATGAGCTTGCAGATCTCCTGTGCCAATGCGGGGTTGGCGTTGCCGGTGAAGATCTTGATGTCCTTGCCGTGAGAAATCATGGTGTTAAACCTCTCGCTTTCTGTCCGTTATGGAATATTTTTTCGACCGCTGCCGGTCATGGCATACCTGTTAAAAAACAAACAAAAAGCGCCGCCACATCGCCCTTACCGCCGGTCAGAGCGGTCTTTTGCGATGCAGACGGCGCACGCCTCGGCAGAGGAAGCGCACACACAGCAGCTATTGGCTTTTACACAGTCCAACCGATCCATTGGCCCTTCCTCCCCTCAGCTTGGTTTGCCTGTTCCTATTATAACAGGCTTTACGGGAAAATCCAGTATTTTTCCCACTTTTTTTGGCAATAATTTTTCAGGGCGGAAAATGCTCATGCAAATTGCCATTTTTTCATGGAAATAGCGGTCATTTTTTGTATTTCTAAGAAAATGCAGGGGTTTTTGCCATTTTTGAGTTGCATTTCCCGTTCTATTGCATTACAATAGGCAGGTATTTGAGGAGGGCTGCCCTGTATGCTTCACATTGTGCTGGTCGAACCGGAGATCCCCCAGAACTGCGGCAACATTGCCCGCACCTGCGCCGCCACGGGATGCTCTCTGCATCTTATCCGTCCGCTGGGCTTCGACATCTCCGATCGTGCCGTAAAGCGGGCGGGTCTTGACTACTGGCATCTGGTGACCGTCCGGGACTACGACGGACTGGACGATTTCTTCCGGCAGAATCCGGAGGCCGCCGGCGATCTGTGGCTGGCCACCACCAAGGCGCCGCAGGACTACACACAGGCCCGGTTCTCGCCGGACTGCTGGCTGTTCTTCGGCAAGGAGACGGCAGGGCTGCCGGAGGCGTTCCGCGCGGCCCACTATGACCGATGCATCCGTCTGCCCATGCGCACGGAGGCGCGCAGCCTGAATCTCAGCAACTCCGTGGCCATCCTGACCTACGAGGCTCTGCGGCAGAACGGGTTCCCCGGTCTGTCGGGGCAGGGTGAGATGGCGGAGCGCTGATCTGTTTTTTCCATACACATACTATTTCAAAAGGAGATGTATCCGTATGAACTACAATAAAAAGACCATTCTGGACGTGGACGTGGCCGGGAAGAAGATCCTGCTGCGCTGCGATTTCAATGTGCCGCAGGATAAGGAGACGGGCGCTATCACCAGCGACAAGCGCATCGTGGCGGCGCTGCCCACCATCCGCTACCTGCTGGAGAAGAAGGCGGCGGTCATCGCCTGCTCCCATCTGGGCAAGCCCAAGGGCGAGTGGAAGGCCAAGCTGAGCCTCGCCCCCGTGGCGCAGCGTCTCAGCGAGCTGCTGGGGCAGGAGGTCATCTTCGCCAAGGACATCGTGGGCGAGGACGCCAAGGCCAAGGCCGCGGCGCTGCAGGGCGGCCAGATCATGCTGCTGGAGAACCTGCGCTTCGATCCCCGCGAGGAAAAGAACGACCCATCCTTCGCCGAGGAGCTGGCCTCCATGGCGGAGCTGTATGTGTCCGACGCCTTCGGCACCGTTCACCGCGCCCACGCCTCCACCGCCGGTGTGGCGGCCTATCTGCCCGCCGTGTCCGGCCTGCTGGTGGCCAAGGAGCTGGAGGTCATGGGCGGTGCGCTCAATAACCCCAAGCGCCCCTTCGTGGCGGTGCTGGGCGGCGCCAAGGTCAGCGATAAGATCGGCGTCATCAACAACCTGCTGGACAAGGCCGACACCATCATCATCGGCGGCGGCATGGCCTACACCTTCGCCAAGGCGCAGGGCGGCTCCATCGGCAAGAGCCTGTGCGAGGAGGATAAGCTGGACTACGCCCGGGAGATGATCGCCAAAGCGGAAAAGAACGGCGTCAAGCTGCTGCTGCCCTCCGACACCATGGCGGCGGACGATTTCTCCAACGACGCCAAGCGTCAGGTGGTCAGCACCATGGCCATCCCCGACGGCTGGGAGGGCATGGACATCGGCCCCGACACCATCCGGATGTTCTGCGACGCCGTGAAGGGCGCCGGCACCGTGGTGTGGAACGGGCCTATGGGCGTGTTCGAGTTTGAGAACTTTGCCGCCGGCACCCGCGCCATGGCGCAGGCGCTGGCCGACAGCGGCGCCATCACCATCGTGGGCGGCGGCGACAGTGCCGCGGCGGTGGAGCAGATGGGCTTTGCCGACAAGATCACCCACATCAGCACCGGCGGCGGCGCGTCTCTGGAGTTTCTGGAGGGTCTGGAGCTGCCCGGCGTGGCCTGCCTGCTGGACAAGTAAGCAGCCCTGACAGGGGACGGCCATCCCCTTTACATGGATCGTATCAAAGCAAAATTTGTATCGATAGAATAGTTTAAAGAAGACAGAGGAGTAAACAAGTTATGAATCGCAGATACCGTAAGACCATTATCGCCGGCAACTGGAAGATGAACAAGACCGCCAGCGAGACGAAAAAATTCGCTGAGGAGCTGAAGGCTCTGCTGCCCAAGGCCAAGTGGTGCGACGTAGTGGTGTGCGTCCCCGCCGTGAACATCTCCACCGCTATCAAGGCTTTCAAGGACGCCCGCGTGTCCGTTGGCGCGCAGAACGTGTTCTTTGAGAAGTCCGGCGCCTACACCGGCGAGGTCTCCGCCGATATGCTGAAGGATCTGGGCGTGAAGTACGTCATCATCGGCCACTCCGAGCGCCGCCAGTATTTCGGTGAGACGGATCTCATCGTCAACAAGAAGGTGCTGGCCGCGCTGGAGGCCGGTCTGCACCCCATTATCTGCGTGGGCGAGACGCTGGAGCAGCGGGAGCTGGGCATCACCATGGAGCTCATCGCCCTGCAGGTGAAGTCCGCGCTGGCCGGCGTGTCCGCCGAGAAGCTGCGCAAGTGCGTCATCGCCTATGAGCCCGTGTGGGCCATCGGCACCGGCAAGACCGCCACCGCCGAGCAGGCTGCGGAGGTCTGCACCTTCATCCGCACCACCGTGCGCCACCTGTACGGCGCCCGCATCGCCCGTTCCATCACCATCCAGTATGGCGGCTCCATGAAGCCCGCCAACGCCGCAGAGCTGCTGGGTCAGCCCGACATCGACGGTGGCCTCATCGGCGGTGCCGCTCTGAATGCTGCTGACTTTGTGGAGATCATCAACGCCGCCAATCAGGACTGAGCTCTCAGGAGGAAAGGCATGAACAAAACTCCGACAACTCTTATCATTATGGACGGCTTCGGCCTTGCGCCGGCGGCAGACGACAACGCCGTTACGCTGGCGAAAACGCCGGTGCTGGACGGGCTGTTCCGTGACTATGCCCACACCACCCTGTCCGCCAGCGGACTGGACGTGGGTCTGCCCGCCGGGCAGATGGGCAACAGCGAGGTAGGTCACACCAACATCGGCGGCGGCCGCGTGGTGTTTCAGGATCTGCCCCGTATCAGCCGCGCCATCGAGGACGGCAGCTTCTTCCGGAACGAGGCCTACAACAAGGCCATGGACGACTGTCTGAAAAACGGCGCCAGCCTCCACCTGTACGGCCTGCTGTCCGACGGCGGCGTACACTCCCACATCGACCACCTGTACGCGCTGCTGCAGATGGCAAAGGACAAGGGGCTGCACCGCGTGTATATCCACTGCTTCCTGGACGGGCGGGATGTGTCCCCCACCAGCGGCAAGGGTTTCGTGCAGGCGCTGGCCGACAAGTGCGCCGCGCTGGGCGTGGGCAAGATCGCCACGGTCATGGGCCGCTACTACGCCATGGACCGCGACAAACGCTGGGAGCGGGTACAGATGGCCTACGACGCCATGGTGTACGGCGAGGGCAACCACAATGCCGACCCCGTGGACGCCGTGGCACAGAGCTACGCCAACAATGTCACCGACGAGTTCATGGAGCCGGTGGTCTGCGACAGCGACGGCACCATCAGCGACAACGACAGCGTGATCTTCTTCAACTACCGCCCTGACCGGGCCCGCGAGATCACCCGCGCCATCGTCGACCCCGACTTTGACGGGTTCCAGCGGGAGTTCTTCCCCACCACCTATGTGTGCAACACGGAGTACGACGCCTCCATGCCCAACGTGCTGGTAGCGTGGCCCCGCATCGCCGTAAAGAACGGACTGGGCGAGTACCTCAGCAGCATGGGCATGACCCAGCTGCGCATCGCGGAGACGGAGAAGTACGCCCATGTGACGTTCTTCTTCAACGGCGGCGTGGAGACACAGTACCCCGGCGAGGACCGGGTGCTGGTTCCCTCCCCCAAGGTGGCGACCTACGATCTCCAGCCGGAGATGAGCGCCGTGGAGGTGTGCGACAAGTGCGTGGAGCGCATCGAGTCCGGCGCCTACGATGTGATCATTCTGAACTTTGCCAACTGCGACATGGTGGGTCACACCGGCGTGCTGGAGGCCGCCATCAAGGCGGTGGAGACGGTGGACACCTGCGTGGGCCGCGTGGTGGAGGCCACCCTGAAGATGGGCGGCATCGCCATGGTCACTGCCGACCACGGCAACGCCGAGGACATGAAGCAGCCTGACGGCAGCCCCATGACCGCCCACACCACCAACCTCGTACCCTTCATCCTCTGCGGTGCCGGCACCGAGCTGCGTCCGGGCCGTCTGGCGGACATCGCCCCCACCATTCTGGATGTGATGGGCCTTGCCTGCCCGGAGGAGATGGACGGCAAGACACTGATCGTCAAATAAGGCAGCGTTCGCTTTGTATGAACAGCAGACCCCGAAGCGGCGCTTCGGGGTCTCGTTATAAGGAGATATACCCATGAATATCACAGTTATCGGCTGCGGACGGTGGGGTTCCCTCATCACATGGTACCTCGACCACATCGGCCACCGCGTCACCCTGTACGGCCGCAGCACCTCCCCCAAGATGCAGGCGTTTCTCGCCACCCGGCAGAACGATCTGCTGACGCTGCCGGAGTCCGTGGCGCTGTCCACCGACCTCGCCGCCGCGCTGGACGGTGCGGAGACGGTCATCATCTCCATCGGCTCCCAGAATCTGCGGAGCCTGCTGGGTCAGCCGGAGCTGCAAGCCCTGCGGGAGCGCACGGTGGTTCTGTGCATGAAGGGTCTGGAGATGGGTACCGGCGCACGGCTCAGCCAGATCGCGTCCGCGTGCCTGCATCCGTCCAATGCCGTGGCGGTCTGGCTGGGGCCGGGCCATGTGCAGGAGTTCTATCGCGGTATCCCCAACTGTATGGTCATCGACAGCGAGGACGACGCCGTCAAGCGCCGTCTGGTGCAGTCCTTCTCCAGCGACCTCATCCGTTTCTACTACGGCGGCGACATGATCGGCAACGAGGTGGGCGCCGCCGCCAAAAACGTGGTGGGCATCGCCGCCGGTTTTCTGGACGGCTTCGAGATGGGCAGTCTCAAGGGTGCCCTCATGAGCCGCGGCACCCGGGAGGTAGCCCGGCTCATCAAGGCCATGGGCGGCAGTGAGCTGTCGGCCTACGGGCTGTGCCATCTGGGCGACTACGAGGCCACAGTGTTCTCCCCGTACAGCCACAACCGACAGTTCGGCGAGGCCTTCGTCCGGGGGCAGGACTACCACCAGCTGGCGGAGGGCTACTACACCGTCAAGGCGCTGATGCTGCTGGGAAAGAAGTACGGTGTGGAGCTGCCCATCTGCAAGGCCGTCCACGACATCCTCTACGAGCGCGCCGTCCCCAAGGATGTGCTGGCCGGTCTGCTGCGCACCAGCCCCGAGACCTGTCCCGCGGGCCTGCTGGACAGGCTGGGCCGCGAAGCCGACGCCCGGCACGAGCTGCGCATCCACGACGTCCTTTTGCAGGTGGGCCTTGCCGACATCGAACACGGCCCCATCATCCACGACGCCCCCTACAGCAACACCCTGCTCGTCAGCCTTGAGGATGCCGACGGCCAGGCCCTGTTCAGCATGGAATACTATTCCGTGGGCGGCGGATTCATCCAGTGGAAGGGCTGGACCCCGCCCGAACGCGGCAAGCCCGTGCACCCCTACGGCACCATGCGCCAGCTGCGCGAACAGCTGGCCAAGACCGGCCTGACCCTGCACGAGCTGATCCTGGACAACGAAAGCGCCATCACCGGCATGTCCCGCCCGGACATCTTCCAGAACCTGGAACAGATCATGGAATCCATGTACGCCAGCGTGCGCCGCGGCCTTGAGGCCGAAGGGCAGCTGCCCGGCACCCTGGGCGTGTGGCGCAAGGGCCATACCCTGCTGGAACGCGCCCGCGAGATGCCCCTGGCCGTGGACCGCTTCCTGGGCCAGGTCAACGCCTATGCCTTTGCCGTGGCCGAAGAGAACGCCTCGGGCGGCGTCATCGTCACCGCGCCCACCTGCGGGGCCGCGGGCGTCATGCCCGCCCTGCTCTACGCCATGCGCTACAACATGAACATCGGTGACCGGGCCCTGCGCGAAGGCGTGCTGGCCTCGGCGGCCGTGGGCTTCCTGGCCAAGCACAACGCCGGTATCGCCGGTGCCGAAGTGGGCTGTCAGGGCGAAGTGGGCGTGGCCTCCAGCATGGCCGCCGCCATGCTGGCCCATGCGCGCGGTTATGCCGTGGATGTGGTGGAGAACGCCGCCGAAGTGGCCCTGGAACACCATCTGGGCCTGACCTGCGACCCCGTGGGCGGCTATGTGCAGATCCCCTGCATCGAGCGCAACGCCGTGGGCGCCATCAAGGCCTACAATGCCTGCCTGCTGGCCACCTGCGAGAAGTCCTCGCAGCATATGGTCAGCCTGGACGCCGTCATCATGGCCATGAACGAGACCGGCCGCGAGATGAACGCCAAATTCAAGGAAACCAGCGAAGGCGGCCTGGCCGTCAGCCTGGTGGAATGCTGATCGGGAGCCGTGCGCTCCCGCGGGGCCGTCTTCGTCCATCCGGCGAAGGCGGCCCCTTCCGTCCCCGGACAGGAACAGGGACGGCATCCGCCGCTGCCGGACGCCCCGC
>OKSI01000499.1_pt1 | contig 15104 bp, 12 predicted proteins | sample 1606221 | NCBI WGS metagenome assembly OKSI01 (sample SAMEA3879540, study PRJEB24766) | human gut metagenome | biome: human-associated habitat; feature: feces | place: USA | collected 1985/1987 | reverse complement strand
TTAATTTATGTATGAAATGAAACCAGAATATTATATCGGAATAGATATGATTGATGAAGAGCACAAGCAGTTATTTAAATATGCAGATGAGGCATATGAACTGCTGCATGATGAGTTTACACCGGATAAATATGATAAGATGGATATCATCTTGGAGAAGCTGCGAGACTACACGGTAAAGCACTTTGCTGACGAGGAGCAGTACATGGAATCAATCCATTACAAGAAGATGTTTACACAGAAGGTTCAGCATATGGAATTTGTACAAAAGCAGATTATGGGAATCCTTAAATACCTCACAGACTGGCTGATAAACCATATCCTGTATGTTGACTGCCAGATACCGAAGCCACAATAAAGTACCTGAGTTTTAGCAAAGAGTAAGTACCGCAGGTCACCGCCTGCCGGGCAACGCACATACTCCCCGTAAGCGAATAGCGAAGCGGCTTAGATACTGTAGAAATTATGCCATGAAACACAGAAATGCCCAGCCATGGACGGCTGGGCAAGGCGTTATGCGCCATGGACGGCGCATAAAAGCCGGTTTCGTCAAGCATAGAAAGACTGTAAGCATAATTTCGTACAGAATCTTAGCCGCGCAGCGTAGCTTACGGGGAGTATGTGCGTTGCCCGGCAGGCGGTGACCTGCGGTCCGTAATTTTATAGAAAAATATAGCGTAATCAGCATATATTTGGTATAATTTGGATATGAAAAATAAGCGAAGATTTGCAATGGTCTCAGTTTCAGTAATCGTAGTAGCATTGATTCTCGAGGCGGGAATTTTGAAATATGTAAATGATGCAAATGCATATAGGCTATCAAAGGTGCTTCTGGATCGTATTGTGTCGTGCGAATGGACAAAAACGGATACGGAGGAGATCCTTATGACGATTTTGATCGTAGATGATGAGTTCCGGATTGGGCAACTGATTCGGAGACTGATCCACTTTGAAGAGCTGGGTCTGGAGCTGATCGATGTATTCGACGATAGCGAAAAGGCCTTGGGGGCGATTTTGCTTCACCATCCGGACGTTGTGATCTCCGATATAAAGATGCCGGGCATGGATGGTCTGGAACTGGTGCGGCGGACACAGGAGGCAGGGATTGCATCGCGCTTTGTCTTTGTAAGCGGCTTCCGGGAGTTTGAGTATGCCCACAAGGCCTTGCAATATGGCGTGGAAGACTATCTTCTGAAGCCCGTGAAGGAAGAAGATCTGAACAATATTCTTCAGAAACTGAGCGATGGTCACGAGCAGGTGCTGCAGCATCGGCGGGAAGAAAAACAGTTGCAAGAAGAAGCGCGCCGGGGCCGTTATATCCGGGGATTTGACCTGATTCAGGCCATCGAAAGTGCTGGAGAGTGGGTCGATTGGCAGGAACTGAACCGGATGATGCAGAGTAATGTACAGAATGGGAAGATGCTGGCTTTTCTGTTGCAGTTGGATTATTACGATGCTTCCCAGCAGGATGACATCCAAGACCGCATGGTTATCAACAATCTAATTACCATGACGGAGGATCGACTGCGGCCACATTTGTATGAGCAACTGTACGCCGTGCAGGATAAGACCCTGATGATCGGTCTGTTGAACTACGCCCCCGCCGCAAGCACGATGGTGCGGCAGGAATTGTACACCGTGTATGCCGATGTGCGGCGGTATCTGTCGGGATTCCCGGAGTATGTCGCTACGCTGGCGTTCGGTGAAGAGATCACACCGCAGCAGGGAAAGTTGTCACTTCAAACGGCCCGCCAGCGGATGAATTGGCGGATCGCGCTGGGGGCAAACCGTATCATCGGGCCGGAACACTTTGTTACTAATCCAAAACTCGGAGAGCTGGATACCATTGCCCGCGCCCAGCTGCAGAATGCGGTAGAAGCTTTGAACGCTGCGGCGGCAAGCCGCGTGTGGCAGGATCTGGTGCGTCAGATTCAAAGCAATTCCCAGAATGACCCGGCCTTGTACTATACGCTGGCTCGGTGTTTCCTGAATACCTTCTACGGCGACCTGACTTGGGATGAGCGCCGTACCCGGCAGTGTCGAAATTGGCTGGAACAGGTGCGGCATTGCTGGCAGCTTCCGCAGCTGAACGAACTGGTGGAACAGGCTATCGCGGAAGAATTGCAGACCCAGCAAAAGGAATTGGACAACCAAACGGCTCGTCCGGTGCGGATGGCCTTGGATTACATTGCCGAGAATTATGCACAGAAGATCGGGCTGGATGAAATCGCCGAAATGCTGCAGATGAACAGCTCCTACTTTTCCACGCTGTTCAAAAAGGAAACCGGAAGGAACTTCCAGAATTATCTGACGGAATATCGCATTGAAAAAGCCAAAGAGCTGCTGCGCACCACAAATGAGACCATGATGAGCGTTGCCGAGCAGGTGGGGTATCAGGACACGCGGTATTTCAGTCAGTGCTTTGTCAAAGTGGTGGGAGTAAAGCCTTCGCTGTACCGAAAAATGTATTCCTGAGAGGTGAATGCAATGAAGTGGATGGATCGGGTGTGGGCACTGCTGGTGCTGGCTGCCGCCGCAGTGCTGGGGGCACTGTTATGCGGACATATCGTCGATGCAAAGCAGGCACAGACAGCGCTGCTCTTGGTGGCAACAACGGCGCTGCTGGTGCTGGCCGGGACGCTGGTATGGATCGGAAAACAGCTGCAGGATATTCTTCGGCGGCTGAAGGAGCAGGAGTATACTAGCTTGCTGCCCAATGAAGAAAAAAACAAGGCGCTGCCGTTTTATCCGCAGCTATGGGATGCGGTGATGAACCAAGTAGATATGGCCAAAGAGAGTGACGCTGCAGCAGAATACGAGCGACAGGCAACGTTGCAAGCCTTGCAGAGCCAGATCAACCCGCATTTCCTTTACAATACGTTGGAGTGTATCCGGGGTCAAGCACTGATGGATGGCAATACCAGTGTGGCCGATATGCTGGAGGCGCTGGGAAATTTCTTCCGTTATAGCATCAGCCGCCGGGAAAACGTGGTAACACTGGCGGATGAGATTAACAACATCCGCAGCTATATGCTGATCCAGAATTACCGCTTTTTGAATCGGTATCAGTTTGAGCTGGAATTTCTGGAGGACGAAGAGCCGCTTCTGGGCTGCTATGTACCCAAACTGACCCTTCAGCCTATTGTGGAAAATGCACTGATCCACGGGTTTCAAAATCAGAAGTCCGGCTGTGTGACTTTGACGGTGGATGCCTCGGATAGTATGTTGATGCTTACGGTCTCAGACGATGGCGAAGGCATGGATGCCGCAGTTCTGGAAGAACTGAACCGGAAGATTCAGAGCCGCCAGACCCTTTTGCGGAAACCTGCCTCCCACGGGAACGGTATCGCGCTGCAGAATGTGAACCGCCGCATTATGATGCTGTATGGGCGGTCGTATGGCTTGCACGTCTATTCCACGCCGGGCCGCGGCACGGATGTGGAAATCATACTCCCGCGGATCACCAAAGCGGAGGTGATGACATGAATCCGGTACTGATGCGGGCGAAGGCATTGGCCTTTGGAAACGAAGAGCATCCAGAAGCCCACGATCTTGATTTTGTGCTGCGCTGCGGGGAGCTGACCGTGCTGGTGGGGGAGCAGGACTCCGGACGGCAAGCGCTGTTTGACGGTTTGAACGGAAACTGTGCCATACAACGTGGTATGGTATTGACCCCGGAAGGGAAAATTTTTCCGCTGCAGAAAAAGGTGTTTGCAGCGGGCAGTTTTTTCACCGAGGAAACCAGCTATCGGGTGCAGGGGGTGGAATTGACAGAAATACTGTTTCTGATGCAGCCGGGGGGCTGCAAACGACTGCATTGGAACACCGCCCGGCGGCGGAAGCGGGCGCAGGAATTGCTGGATCAGGTGCAGCTGGAACGCGATGTCCGGGAGGACGTGAGCCGCCTGAGCCACATGGAGTGCTTCCGGCTCAATCTGGCCGCAGCTCTGGATTCCGGCGCAAGCCTGATGACTATTCAGGAGGATTTCGAGGGCTTTTCGGTGGCAGACTTCGACCAGCTGGTGCCGATCCTGAAAAAGCTCCAGCAGACCACAGGATTGGCCATCTTGCTGAACACCAACAGCTTACGGGCGCTGGAAAAGCTGGCCGATGAGGTGTTCGTGTTCCGGAATGGCACCATTGCCAAAAAGCTGCGGGGGGAGAAGATCGCTCCCCGCACCATTCTGGATCATTTGGGTGGTGCGCAGGCCGCTTCAGAGGCACCCCGGCCACAGCGGGAAACATTGTTTGAGATACAGGGTCTTCAGGTTCGGGGGTGTTCTTGCCCCATTGTGCTGCATCGGGGTGAGATACTACATCTGGTGGACTATGACGTGAGGGAAAAACAGGAACTTTACCGCATCGTTTCGGGGCAGCAGCTGGTGTCGGGGGTGTCCCTGCAATACGAGGGGCATCCGCTGCCTCAGAATTGGCTGCACAGCCCGGAATGTTACCCAATCACGGCGCTGGATCGGTTCGGGGCGCAGGGACTGTTTCCGCAGATGTCGGTGGCTCAGAACCTAATCTTTCCAGCCCTACGGCGACTCTGCGGGCCTTTTGGGCTGTTGGACAAAGGGTTGGAACAGGCAGCTTTGAAGGAGTGGGATAGAAAAAAACAGTTGGATGGCAAAAACATGGCGCAGCTGACCCAAGCACAGGCAATCGCCCTGCAGATGGAAAGCTGGATTCTTGCCCGCCGGAAAGTGCTGATCCTGCTGGAGCCCTTCCTGCACACGGATACTGCTAGCCGTTCAGTTTTGCAGAGTGCGTTTGCCCGGTTCCGGGGGCAAGGCGGTGCCATTCTGGTGATTTCCTCCAGCCGGACATCGTACCTAGGCATTTCGGAACAAGATACCGCTGCAGAGCGGTGGGCACCATGGTACGATCGGGTCTTGGATGTTCAGGAGGTGTGCCGCGATGAAACATAAGATTCCGCGTTTGGCTGCGCATTTTCCGGCCTTCTGGCCGATTCTGACGGTGTATCTACTGGAATTTGGCGTGCTGGGACCGGGCCAGTGCTATCTGATCCTGCGCCAGCTGAGTATGTGGGTCCCAGCGGTGCTGGGCATGATGCTGATGCGGCTTTCGGGCAGTTACAACATGGCGGTGGGAACCCAGATGACCTTTTCAGCGGCGTTGCTGGGGATCCTGCTCCAATGGTATTCCGTTCCGATGTGGGCGGCCTGTGTCGTGGTGCTGGCTGTGGCCGTGGTATTGGGGATCCTTTATACAGTGCTGTCGAATAGGATGCAGATTCCGCTGTTTTATCTGTCGCTCTGTGTTCATTTGCTGCTGGACGGCCTGAACGGCTTTTTCTACCGGATGACCAGACAGACCTCTAATTATGCTTATGCAGGCGCGGATCGCGCCCGCTGGCTGGGAGTGCCGCTGTGGTGCTGGATCGCGCTGGCGGCGCTGGCACTGGGGACTGCCTATCTGAACCGCACCACCTATGGCCGCTCCCTTTTCCTGCTGCCGTGGTATCACGATGTCCGTTGGCAGGAGATCGGTGAAAGCCGACGGATAAAAACAGGGACAAGGCTGAAGCTGGACCTCATCCTTGGGGCTGCAAATGTCCTGAGCTGCGTTCTGGTGGGGCTTTCTGGGATCCTATTGGCTGTGCGGGGTGGAACAACGGCTTTTTACTCCAGCATGAACTATACTTGCCGCATTCTGACGGCGGCTTCCATCGGCGGCTGGATGAACGCCACTCGCTGCAGCCTTCCGGTGGGGGCGCTGCTGGGCAGTATGAGCCTTGTGCTGATCCTGATGCTGGAAGTCCATCTGCGGATCAGTAGTTCGTATGTGGAGTATTGCCTGAGTGCTGTGCTGATCCTGCTGAGCGCGGCGTGGGGCTCTGTCCAAAAGAAAAAAAGACTGCAACCCAAAAATCGTATCACTTAATCCAAAACTTGTCTCGTTGTAACAAAATCTTTTGTATAATATAATGACCTCAACAGAAGCGGAACGTCAGAAGTTCCGTATCACAGCAGAAAACCGAAACGTACCCGAACAAAAAAGAAGGAGATTTTGTTATGAAAAAGATCACGCGCCGCAGTTTTCTGAAAGCGTCTGCTGCCGCTATGGTAGCTTCTGGTCTGGCCGCCTGCGGCGGCTCTGCATCCTCCACCGCAGCATCCTCCGTGGCAAGCGCCGCAGGTTCTGCCGCAGCTGCAGGCAAGGGCACCATCGGCATCCTGATGCCGACCCTGAACGCTGAATTCTTTGCAGTTACAGCCAACTCCATGGCAGCGCGGCTGGCGGAAGAGGGTTACACCGGAAACATTCAGGGTTTTAACAACGATGCGGCACAGGCCGTTTCCGTCATCGAGAATTTCATCACCGATGGCGTGCAGGGCATTGCTTATATGACTGTGGACACGGCAGGCGATGACGCTCTGAAGGACGCCATGGATGCAGGGATCAAAGTGCTGACCTGCGGCGTGGAAAATGCGAACTACGACGTCTGCCAGATCATGGATAATAAGGCGACGGGCTACCAGATCGGTGAGATGGCGGCAAATTACATCAACGAGAACTTTGGCGGTTCTGCCAAGGTGGCTTACATTACCTCAACTAAGAGCCAGAACATGATGGACCGTGTGGAGGGCTACCGCCAGGCCATGGAAGAGCTTTGTCCGGGTGCCGATGTGGTCTACGAGGCCGAGTGTGTGGATGTTGGCCAAGGCACGACCTTTGCCGAGAACCTGAACACTCTGCACCCCGATTGCAAGATCATCCTCAGCTACTCCGATACTTACACCAAGGAGATCGCGGAGGTGTGGAATGCGTTGAGCTACCCAAAGGATGCCGCCTGCTTTGGCCACGACGCAGAGGCAGCTGCGCTGAAGAACATTGCCGAGGGCGGCTACATCAAGGGGACCGTTTCGGCGGGCGATCCCGGTGTTGCGATGGCAGAGGGTATGATCGGCTGCCTGAACGGGGAGTACAAAGATCATGAACTGGTCGTTATAGCCGGAACAGAAGTCACGCCGGCCAACGTTGGCGATTTTTATAAGGCCTGACCGCGGAACCATCTGAAACAAGCCGCCCTCATGCGCCGCGTGAGGGCGGTTTTTTAAAAAAGAAAGGAGAAAAGCCGTGGCAGGAGCATCAGGAAAAGTTGTGCTGAGGACAGATCATCTCAGCAAGGAGTTTCCCGGCGTCAAGGCACTGGATGATGTTTCCATGGAGTTCCGGGAAGGTGAAGTCCACTGCCTGATCGGGGAAAACGGAGCAGGAAAATCCACGCTGATCAAAGCCATCGCAGGCTACCACGCCCCCACCAGTGGCACCATTACGGTGCATGGAAAGGAATATTCGGAGATGACCGTTCCGCTGGCAGCGGAATGCGGCATCCAAGTCATTTATCAGGAGTTCAACAACGTTCCGCCCCTGACCGCCGCCGAGAATGTTTTTCTTGGTGTGCGCACCAATCCCGGCCTGTTCGTGGATTTTGAGGGCCGCCGGAAAGCCGCCAAGGAACTGTTCCAGCGGTTGGGCGTTGAGCTGGACCCGGATCAGATCGTGGGGACCATGAGCCCCGCCCAGATGCAGATCGTGGAGATCGCAAAATCTGTGAGCAAGAACGCGAAGATCCTGATCATGGACGAGCCCACCGCTCCGCTGACTGTGGACGAAGTGAAGCTTTTGTTCAAGATCATCCGGGATCTGAAAGCGCAGGGAGTGACCATCATCTACATCAGCCATCGGCTGGAAGAACTGTTTGAGATCGGCGACCGGATCAGCGTGATGCGGGACGGCAAGTATGTCTGTACCATGGATGTGAAGGATGCCACCCAGCAGAAGCTGATCGCGGCCATGGTGGGCCGCGAGGTCAGCCAGACCTGCCCCGCCCGCTCCAATGTGATTATCGGGGAAGAGCTGCTGCGGCTGGAACACGTTTGCGGCAACGGCGATACCGATATCAACTTCACCTTGCACAAGGGCGAAGTGCTGGGCTTTGGCGGTCTGGTGGGTGCCGGACGAACGGAACTGATGGAAGTGATCTATGGTGCCCAGCCGCTGGAAAGTGGTCAGATCTACTACAAGGGGCAGCCGGTCAAGATCGACAGCCCTCGTAAAGGCATCAAAACCGGTATTGGTCTAGTGCCGGAGGACCGCAAGGGCAAGGGCCTGTTCCTGGATAAGGGCGTTGCCTGGAATTCAACCATCAATTGCCTGGATCGCTTCGCCAATGGTACGTTTGGTTTAGTACGCACCAAAGAGGTGGAAAAGGAAGCTGAAAAATACCAGAAAGCGTTCAATATCAAAACGCCTAGCCTGAACCAGCTGGTCATGAACCTTTCCGGCGGCAACCAGCAGAAAGTGGTTTTGGCCAAGACCATGGCGGCAGATGCGGAGGTTATCATTTTTGATGAGCCCACCCGCGGCATCGACGTAGGGGCCAAGCAGGAGATCTATAACCTGATGAACGAGCTGGCCGCCCAGGGCAAGGGGATCCTGATGGTGTCCTCTGATATGCCGGAGCTGCTGGGAATGTGCGACCGCATCGTGGTGATCTCCGAAGGCCGACAGACCGGCATCGTGGACAAAGAAGATTTCAGTCAGGAAACGATCCTGTCGATGGCATCCATCAGTGCCGTCAAGGATGCTTGACGGGGAAGAAAGGTAGTGCAAAATGGATCTGTATAAATTCTATAAAAAATACGGCCTGTTTGTGATCTTGGCCATTTTCATCGTTGTATTCTCCGCACTCAACACTCAGTTTCTGACCCCCGGCAACCTGCTGAACATTCTGCGCCAGATCTCCATGTTTGGCATTGTGGTGGTGGGTTACACCATGGTCATGATCAGCGGCGGATGTGACATGTCTGTCGGCGGTCAGCTGGCACTGTGCGGCATGTTTGCCGCCACCCTGAACGTTACCTACGGCCTGCCCACTTTTGTGGTAGTCATCTTGACGTTGATGCTGGGGGCGCTGTTCGGTTTGATCAACGGCCTGCTGATGAACGTATTCAATATCATGCCCCTGATCGTTACCTTGGGCACCATGCTGTTCTTCCAGGGTGCTTCCTACATCATCTCTGGCGGTGTGGCTATCTTCGGCCTGTCCGACAGCTTCAAGTTTATCGGTCAGGGTTATCTGGGTTTTGTGCCTCTGCCCATCGTCATCCTGCTGGTCATCGGTATGCTGGGTTACATCGTGCTGCACAAGACCTATTTCGGCCGTCAAATCTACGCCATGGGCGGCAACCCGGAGGCTGCTCGTCTGGCAGGTGTGAACATCAAAAAATATCGCTTGGCGGTGTTTACTATTACGGGTATTCTGGCAGCGGTGGCTGGCATCATCATGGCCGCTCGTACCGGTTCGGCACAGCCTTCAGCTGGTGCTTCTTACCCCTTTGACTGCATGACTGCAGTGGTTCTGGGCGGCGTTTCCTTTGCTGGCGGCAGCGGCAGTATGCTGGGTGCTATGATGGGCGTGATCATTATTGGTGTGCTGAACAACGGAATGCAGCTTGTTGGCATGGACAGCAATATGATTAACTGTGTGAAGGGCATCGTTCTGCTGATTGCCATCGGTATCGACAGTGTGCAACGAACGGGTAAAAAGGCAAAGAAAGTCTGATCTTCAGAATTATCGGCCCGGAATGAGAGCGGCGCTCCCGTTTCGGGTTTTCTTTGAAACAAGGAGAAATTTTTATGGCAATTCGTCAACCCATTGTTTCCGAAATCGCATACCGTACCTGGTGCATTGATGAATACGGCATGGATGCAATGTTCCTGCTGGAGGGCGATGAAAAAGCTCTGCTCATCGATACTGGCACCGGCGTGTTCGACATTCCAGAGCTTGTCCGTCAGCTCACCAATAAACCCGTCATGGTGACTCTGACTCATGGCCACATCGACCATGCAGGCGGCATGAATCAGTTCGAGGAAGTGTACCTTCACCCGGCGGATTTTGCCATGGCGCAGGCGGTAACGCCCGAAGAACGCGGCGGTTATGTGGACACTATGCTCTCCATGTCAGATGGCATCTACAGCGTGACCCGCTATGATGTGGTGGTGCCCAAAACCCGTGCAAGGCTGCTGCCTTTGCAGGGGGGGACATACCTGCATCTGGGCAACCGCGATGTGATGGTCTTTGACACGCCGGGCCATACACCCGGTGGCCTGAGTTATCTGGATAAAAAGGAGCGGCTGTTGTTCAGCGGAGATGCCTGCAATATGAATACTCTGCTGGCTGCCATGGGCCAGCCAGCCACGGAGCGCACTTGTGTAACGGCGCTGAAGCAGACAGCAGAAAAGCTAGAAGCACTGCATCCGTATTACGACCGCCATTACAACGGCCATATCGGCTATGCTGATGCCAAAAGCTGTATGCCGATGCCGGAGTGTCTGGTGCGGGACTGTATTGCTCTGTGCGAAAACTTGCTCGCCGGTACTATCGTAGGCGAAAAAGTGGAGAATCCTTTCTGCGGCGAATGCCGTCTGGCCCGGAACAACACGATGCAGATCGTGTATCGGGATGATCAGGTGAAGTAAAGATGAAGCAATACCTTTTGATCGACATCGGCGGCACATTTATCAAATACAGCCTGACCGATGCCCATGCACAAAAAGTCTCCGGCGGTAAGGTGCCCACTCCTTTGACGGACATGGATGACCTGCTGGCTGCCATCGAGGGCTTTGCAGCCCCATGGAAAGGCCAGTTTGAGGGCTGTGCCGTTTCCATGCCGGGCCGCATTGATACCAAACGCGGCATAGCCCACACGGGCGGGATACTCAGTGGGTTCATGTGGGAGCAGCCCTTTGCCTCCTTGCTAGAGCAGAGTCTAGGCGTTCCGGTGGTCATCGCCAACGATGGAAAATGCGCAGCGGCTGCGGAAGCGTGGACCGGGTCTCTGGCCGGGGTGGACAATGGTCTTGTTCTGGTGTTGGGCACAGGCATCGGCGGCGGCATCATCCTGAATGGCAGGGTGTACATGGGATCGCATTCGGCTGCAGGTGAGGTGAGTAACTTGGTCACCGAATTGGGTAGCATGGAGGGCGACGATTTTCGATTTGAGGTGATCGGCAAGGTGGCAGAAAGCCCAGTATGGGCCGGGAAAGCCTCCGCCAGCGGCTTGATTGCTGCCTATGCAGCGGAAAAGCAGCTGCCCGCCCATGCGCCGCAGCCCACCGGCGAAGAAATCTTTGCGGCTTATGCAGCAGGGGAGCCGGAGGCCTGCCGGGCTCTAAAAAAGTTTGCCCGCCGTGTGGCGCTGGGCATCATCGGCCTGCAAAGCGTGCTGGACGTGGAGCGGGTCGCCATTGGCGGCGGCATCAGCGCGGCGGATGCTCTGCTGCCTGCCATCCAGACGGAGCTGGATGACCTGTTTGCACGCTGCCCGGTGTTCCCCATGCTGGAGCCGGAGCTGGTGCGCTGCCGCTACGGCAATGATGCCAATATGATCGGCGCACTGAAGCTGTTTTTTGAACGGAACCCCGCCTGAACCACAACAAATTAAGATAGGAGTAGAAACTATGAGTGATTTTCGCAATGACTTTTTGTGGGGTGGTGCCTGTGCGGCCAACCAGTTTGAGGGCGCATGGGATGTGGATGGCAAAGGCCCCAGTGTCCCAGATATGTGTACCAACGGCTCCCATACCAGCCCGCGCTGGGTAACGGCCACCACTCTGCCCGATAAGCTCTACCCCAGCCACGAGGCCATTGACTTCTACCATCATTACGAAGAGGATATCGCGCTCTTCGCTGAGATGGGTTTCAAGACCTTCCGTACTTCCATCAACTGGACCCGCATTTTCCCCACCGGCATGGAGACGGAACCCAACGAGAAGGGCCTTGAATTTTACGACAAGGTCTTTGATTGTTGCAAGAAGCATGGCATCGAGCCACTGGTCACCATCAGCCACTACGAGCTGCCTTACGCGCTAGTGGAAAAGTATAACGGCTGGATTGGGCGAGAGGTCATCGACTGCTATCTGACCTATTGCAAAACCATTTTTGAGCGCTATAAGGACAAGGTCAAGTACTGGCTGACCTTTAACGAGATCAACATGGGCACGCTGCCCCACGGGAACTTCCTAGCAATCTGCCAGATAAAGGATTACACAGGCCCGGTCAATGAGATCCCGGATAACGAGGAATTGCGTTTTCAGGCTCTGCATCACCAGTTTGTGGCCAGCGCTCTGGTGGTCCGGTATGCCCACGAGCATTACCCGCAGTTCAAACTGGGTGACATGAACCTGTTTGCCACTTGCTATCCGCTGACGCCGGATCCGGAGGATGTACTGGCCTGCCAGCAGCGGGAGCAGATTGTCAACTGGTTCTGCTCGGATGTGCAGGTGCGCGGCGCGTATCCCAGCTATATCCGGCGGTTTTTCTCAGAACACCACATCCAAATCAAAATGGAACCCGGCGATGAGGAGATTTTGAGAGAGGGGACGGTGGATTTCTACACCTTCAGCTACTATATGTCCAACTGCGTTACCACCCACCCCGGCGAGGGAAAAGTGGCAGGCAACGGCTTGGGCGGCACGGCCAACCCCTACCTCAAGGCTTCCGACTGGGGATGGCAGATCGATCCCAAGGGACTGCGCTACAGCCTGAACCAGATATGGGACCGCTACCAGATCCCCATGATGGTGGTTGAGAATGGTCTGGGTGCTTACGACGCTAAGGGCGAGGACGGGAAGATCCACGACAGCTACCGCATCGACTACCTGCGGGCCCATATCCAGCAAATGGCTGAAGCTGTGAGAGACGGTGTGGATCTGATGGGCTACACTCCGTGGGGCTGCATCGACCTCGTTTCGGCCTCCACTGGCGAAATGGCCAAGCGTTATGGGTTTATCTATGTCAACAAGTTTGACGATGGCACGGGTGACCTGAGCCGGGAGCGGAAAGATTCCTTCTACTGGTATAAGAAGGTCATTGCTTCCAACGGGGAAGACCTTGCCTGATCAAGTCGGTGAAGAAAAGACTTTTCAACTGCGAATTGGGCATGGGAGTTGAGTCTCTAACGGCATCAAAATAAGATCCGAACCTTTTTCCGGTAGGAGAAGGGTTCGGATTTTTCGCTTTGCCGTTCAAGAGCTAGGGTGCATATCAGAAATCTCGTGCTTTCTAATGGGCCATAAAGGATTCGCCCCTACCGGAACGGTTATGGGCCGCCAGCAATTTTGAAAGTCCGTTTTTCGCTAATCTACCTGCAGATTGCGTTAGCGGGAAAAAGCAAAGAAGGGGTATACTAGTGTCAGAAAACGCAGAAGCGAGCGTCGATGAGGAAATGGGCCGCTCCTGCAAAATGTCTTATTTCCCACGCTCGGAAGGGGGTGGGAAGATACATGAGAAGGAGAACAATCATGAAGAAATGGATCTCTCGCCGGAATTTTCTGAAGGCAACGGGTATCTCTGCTGTGGCAGCGGGTCTGACTGCCTGCGGTGGTTCGTCCAGCTCCACCAGCAGTTCGACGGCATCCGGTTCGGCAGCTGCCAGCGGCGAAATGCCCAAGGTCGTTATGTACTACCCTCTGTCCTCAGTCCAACCTGATCAGGAAAAGGTAGCTAAGGCCATTCACGATTACGTGGCCGATAAAAAGGGTATCGACTTACAGTTGGAAGTGGTTCCCAGCAGTTCTTATAACAACCAGCTCAATCTAGTGATGGCAGGTAGTGAGCAGGTGGACATTGCTCTGGTTTGGGGCACCATGGTATCCAGTTGTGTGGCAAAGGGAGCACTCCTTCCGTTGGATGACCTGCTGGATGAATACGGTACGGAGGCTGGCAAGGTGTCCGGTGTAGCCTATCAGGTGCCGGTCAACCGCTCGCTGTTCTATCAGGGCGGTATTGTGGTGCGCACTGATATTCTGGAAAAGTACGGGATCGATCCTGCTACGATCAAAACTACCGATGATTTGGATGAGATGTTCGAGACCATTCATGCGGGCGAGCCGGATATGGCCATGATGCGCCTAGAGGGTAGTGGTACGTTTGTCTACGCAGACTATGATCCGCTGGGCGATAGCTTTGGTGTTCTGCTGAACTATGGTCAGGACGACGAGATCTCTGACTTGTTCTCCAGCGATAAATTCCGGGCTGAGTGCGAAAAGCACCGGGAGTGGTTCAAGAAGGGCTGGATTGCATCGGATATTCTTACCACCACCGACAGTGCAGCGGAACAGATCAAGGCCGGAAAGCTTCTTGGCTTCTATGGTACTGTTGGCCCTGGCACTGCACAGGATAAAACTAATCAGTGCGGCCGGGATATGACGGTGATTCCGCTGAACACTGTATTCTCGTACACTACAAAGGTGAATTCTTTTGGCTGGTCGCTTCTGAATAATAGCAAAAATCCCGAAGCTGCTATGCAGGTTCTGGATATGATGTACTCGGATCCCACCTTCCTGAATATGCTGGACTGGGGTCTGGAAGGTGTCCACTATAAGCTGAAGGAGGGCTCTGACCGTATCATCACCTTTGCTGATGGAGTGGACGCTTCTACCAGTGGCTATTTCCACAACTGGAGCTTTGCATTTGGTGACCAGCTGATCGCTTATTTCTGGGACGGCACGGAAGAGGACTTCCCGGAGCAGGTGCGCGCCATGAATGAGAGTGCCATGCTGAGTAAGGCCATGGGCTTTGCTTACGACGTGACACCGGTAAAGACCGAGTACACGGCAGTAACGAATGTCTGTGATCAGTATCTTAGCGCACTGGCTTATGGCTGCATCGACATCGACGACAATCTGCCCAAGTTCCTCAAGGAACTGGAGAGCGCCGGGCTGCAGAAGATCATCGATGAAAAGGCTGCCCAGTTCGCTGACTGGAAAAAAGAGAATGGCGTTTCCTAACCGTAAAATACAGGGAACCAGCACATGAAACATGATCCCCTGCCCTGATCCGGCAGGGGATTTTTGAGAACAGGTGGTATTTATGGAAAAGACCGTTACCGTCCCGAAGAAAAAGGGAAAGATCAGGCAGTTTATCCCTCTGTATCTGATGGCACTGCCCGGATTGCTTTATCTGCTCATCAACAATTATCTGCCCATGGCAGGTTTGACCATCGCGTTCCGCAATGTCAACTACACCAAGGGCATCTGGAAGAGCGATTGGTGTGGCCTGGCAAATTTCAAGT
>OKSI01000498.1_pt1 | contig 15114 bp, 8 predicted proteins | sample 1606221 | NCBI WGS metagenome assembly OKSI01 (sample SAMEA3879540, study PRJEB24766) | human gut metagenome | biome: human-associated habitat; feature: feces | place: USA | collected 1985/1987 | reverse complement strand
AATGTGCCTATCAGGCGCACGAAGAAGTCCTAACTACTTAAATATGAGTGGTTAGGATTTTTTGTTTATAATAATCCAGCAAATTTCGCCGCAAAATCGTTTCGCTTTTCCGAGTTCTATTTGCCGTTCTTCGTTTTACCGCAATTACTAAATCGTGGTAAAACATCCATCGCGGTAAAAACCTATAGTTAAGTCCTACACAGCAAACAGCTGCAGACGCTTCTTTTCCCCCGCTGCCTTACCACAATATAACAATATTTTGCAGCCTGCATCTCGAATTATTTCATACATTTGCAGAACAGATTTCACTCCTTAAAAAATATCAACATGAACAACATTCCATTAGTATTTTGGCTCATTCCGATAGCCAGCGTTGTGGCATTGGGAATGGCGTGGTTCTTCTTTCGCTCAATGATGCGGGAGGAAGAAGGAACAGAAAGAATGAAGGAGATTGCGGCCCACGTGAGAAAGGGCGCTATGGCTTACTTGAAGCAGCAATACAAGGTCGTGACCATCGTCTTTGTTGTGCTCGCCATTGTCTTCGCCTTCATGGCCTACGTTCTGAAAGTGCAGAATCCGTGGGTGCCCTTTGCCTTCCTCACTGGCGGTCTCTTTTCCGGTCTGGCGGGCTTCTTCGGGATGAAAACAGCCACTTACGCTTCGGCACGTACTGCCAACGGTGCGCGTTCCGGCCTCGATAAAGGCTTGAAGATTGCCTTCCGCAGCGGTGCGGTGATGGGCCTCGTTGTCGTTGGTCTCGGATTGCTCGACATCGCTATATGGTTTATTGTTCTTAACGCCGTGTATGCAGGAGAGGGAACAGCCCTCGTCACTATCACCACCACCATGCTCACCTTCGGTATGGGCGCATCCACGCAGGCGCTCTTCGCCCGTGTTGGTGGCGGCATCTACACCAAGGCCGCCGATGTGGGGGCCGACCTCGTGGGAAAAGTGGAGGCAAACATTCCTGAAGACGACCCTCGCAATCCCGCCACCATTGCCGACAACGTGGGCGACAACGTCGGTGACGTTGCCGGCATGGGCGCCGACCTCTATGAGAGCTATTGCGGTTCCATCCTGTCGACGGCCGCTTTGGGGGCCACGGCCTTTGCCCTGAACGGCGACATGCAGCTTCGCGCCGTCATTGCTCCGATGATTATTGCTGCCATCGGCATCTTCCTTTCTCTCATTGGCATCTATCTGGTGCGCACGAAGGAAGGGGCAACCATGAAAGACTTGCTCCGCTCGCTGGCGCTTGGCACAAACGTCAGTGCCGCGCTCATTGCCGTCGCCACCTTCGTCATCCTCTATCTGCTGGGCATTGAAAACTGGCTCGGACTGTCCTTCTCCGTTATCAGCGGTCTCGCCGCCGGTGTCATTATTGGACAGGCAACGGAATACTATACGTCGCAGAGCTACAAGCCGACGAAGAAAATTGCCGAGGCCTCGCAAACTGGTCCTGCAACCGTCATCATCAAAGGCATCGGAACCGGCATGATTTCAACGATGATTCCAGTGGTGACCATCTCCGTTGCCATCATGCTCAGCTATCTCTGTGCCAACGGTTTCGATATGTCGCTCTCTGTAAAGTCCATCAGTACGGGACTTTACGGCATCGGCATTGCTGCCGTCGGCATGCTCTCAACCCTCGGCATCACCCTTGCCACTGACGCCTACGGCCCCATCGCCGACAACGCCGGCGGCAACGCGGAGATGAGCGGACTGGGCGAAGAAGTGCGTGAGCGCACCGATGCCCTCGACGCTCTGGGCAACACCACCGCCGCCACGGGTAAAGGCTTTGCCATCGGTTCTGCCGCGCTGACGGCCCTCGCCCTCCTTGCTTCTTACATCGAGGAAATTAAGGTGGCCATGGTGCGTGCCGTTGAAAACGGCAAACAATATGTTGACGCTGCCGGAAACGTTTTCAACCCGACAGATGCCACCACGATCGACTTCATCAATTTTTTCCAGGTGAACCTCATTAATCCGAAGGTGCTCGTTGGCGCCTTCATCGGCGCGATGGCGGCCTTCCTCTTCTGCGGCCTCACGATGGGCGCCGTTGGGCGTGCCGCAGAATCAATGGTTCAGGAAGTGCGTCGGCAGTTTCGTGAAATCAAGGGCATACTTGAAGGCAAGGCAACCCCCGACTACGGCAGCTGTGTGGAGATAAGCACGCGCAGTGCCCAGCGTGAGATGATTATCCCGTCGCTGCTCGCCATCGTCATCCCAATCGTTGTCGGCCTCGTTCTTGGAGTGGCTGGTGTTCTCGGACTTCTCACTGGCGGACTTGCTGCCGGCTTCACGCTTGCCGTCTTCATGTCTAATTCTGGCGGCGCATGGGACAATGCTAAAAAACTGATTGAAGAAGGCAACTTCGGTGGCAAAGGCAGTGAAAACCACAAGGCCACCGTTGTTGGCGACACGGTTGGCGACCCATTTAAAGACACGTCTGGCCCGTCGCTCAACATCTTGATCAAACTGATGTCGATGGTGAGCATCGTTATGGCTGGCCTGACAATTGCATTCCTTTGAGATATATCTTCAAGAAAAAACAAGCCTAATACTAGTCATCTCCTCTGGGACGTGGTGCGACCGCCTCTGGGACGTGAGACGACCGCCTCTGGGACGTGACGCGACCGTCTCTGGGACGTGAGACGACCGCCTCTGGGGCGGCGTTCGCCGACAGACTGCTTTTCTGAAATGCCACGTCGCGTTCAAGCCTCAAATATCCTTGGGCTGTGTTTCGGAAAACGGGGCGATTGCCCGTTCCTCCGAGCCTTCCAAATGCTTGATGGAGAGAAAATAAAAAAAACTCGTTGCAGAGCCCAAGAGCATCTGCAACGAGTTTTTTTAAAACGAGTTTTTTTATTTGTCTTCACCTTCAGGCACCTTCCATCCCGCAGCCTTGGCAATGCGGTAAGGAATCTGCGTGTTGTCGATCTTTCCGGCGAAAGCCTCAGAACCGACACCGATGGCGAAGACGGGGACGTAGCCGTTAGAGTGGCCGCCGCTCTGCCAGCCGATTAAGGCACATTCGGCGAGAGTGCGGCGGGCAGCGTCGCTGATGCCACTTAGCGTGCTGTAAAGATTCTTCGAGTTGGCCGATTTGCCGTTGATGTAAGCCTCGAAAGCACGCTTCATGCGGTCGGTCTGGTGGTCAGAGAGCTTCACGCCTCCCCAGAATCCCCAGTTCTCCTTCAGGTCGCGCTGCATGCGTTTCCAAGTCAGCTTGTTGCCCAACTTCTTGTGCAGGCGGTCGAGATAGCGAGTGTATTCTTCAGCACTCATCTTCTGGAACTTCAGCAGGTCGGTGTGGAGTTCATAGGCACCGCGTCCCAAGACGATGCCGCCCGTCTCGTGGTCGGCCGTAATGACGATGAGCGTTTCGTCGGGGTGTTGCTGATAAAACTCATAGGCCACCTTCACCGCGTTGTCCAAATCAATCGTTTCGAGGAAAGCCGTCGCCGCGTCGTTGGCGTGGCAGGCATAGTCAATCTTTCCGCCCTCAATCATCAGGAAGAAACCGTCTTTCTCCTTCTGCTTCTGCGTGAGGAACGAGATGCTGGCACGCGTGATGTCTTGCAGCGTCAAGTCGCCCGGCTTGCGGTCGATGGCGTAAGGCAAACACGTGCGGTCGTTGTTGCTTGGGGTAGAAGGCTGCAGGAGGATGAACTTCTTCGCCTGCTTGCTTGTCTTCTGGAACTGCTTGTAGCTGCGGGCAATGGTGTATCCCGCCTGCTCGCAGCGCTCAAACAATGTTCCCGTAGCCGTGGAGTCTTTCTTGTTTTCTGGCTGGCGGAAATCAGAGCCGGCATAAAAGTCAAAGTCGGCCTTGATGAGGTCCTTGCCGATTTCGTAATATAAGTCGCGCTTGGGCTGGTGGGCATAGAAAGCGGCCGGCGTGGCATGGTCAACAGAAACGTTTGTTGAGATGCCCACGGCAGCTTCGCTCTGCTGGGCCCATACGGCCACGCTCGTGACAGGCGTCTGCAGGTCGGCCAGCATGCCGAGCGCACTGTTTTTCGTTTTGCGTCCCGTGGACAGCGCCGTGCCAGCGGCGGCAGAGTCCGTCACGCCGTTGGTGGCAGAAAAAGTAGTGACGAGGCCTACGGCCGGAAATTGCGTAAAGAGCAGCGGTTCAACGCCGATGCGTCCCTGCAAGGCCGCAAGATACGTTTCGGTGCCGTTCACTTGGTTGACACCCATACCATCGCCAATGAAGTAGAACACATATTTGGCCCTACCCTCGGCAAAAGAGGTGATGGCGATCAAAAAGAGCATCGCCAAACTCAGAAAACCTTTTTTCATGTTATAGTATTATAGTAGTTGTGATTAAGTAATGAACTCCGTTTGGAAGCGTAGCCCACGTGAAAAAGCGGTACGCCCCTACAAAAGTACATAAATATTCAGTGCAACAGGCGGCCGTGTGGCCGAAAAAATCCAGTGGCTGGGAAAATTTTGTTGACGGAGGCGGCCGCGCCTTCCCCCTTGATAGCCTTCATGTTGCCCAGAAAGAGGGCCTCCGTTGTTCCCTTCTGTTGTCATTATGGCTTTTTGACATTATTTATACAGAGAAACGCTACTGCAATCCAAATTAAATTGCGAAATTTGCATGGAGAGTAATAGGCATGAATCGGTTCGGGCTACTTCGTTATAGCGTAGTCCGATATTCGTGTGCCGCTTGCTACATCCTTTTGTAATACAAATCTTTTTACAAATATATGAAGAAAAAAAAATACTTAACATCAGCACTCCTCGTTGGTGGTCTCCTCGCTGGAAGCCTCACGGCTGGAGCAACGGTACGTACCGTTAAGCTGAACACCTCAAAACCCGTCGGGACTGAGATCACGCTTCAGGTGAACCGCACCTATGCTGGTGTCACCGTTGACTGGGGAGACGGTCAAGTGGAAACCTACAAGGCCGAATCTGGCGAAGTGCTTCAAATCACGGGCACGGTGAAGGGCTCTTTCATCACCATCTCTGGCAACGAAGCTTGGGACATGCTCGCTTGCCCCAATTGCGGTGTGGAAATCATCGACCTCACCAATGCCAAGGACATGCGTTCGCTCTTCTTGCAAAACAACAACCTCATGACTGTGCCTTTGCAGGGCATGACGAAGTTGGTTGACTTCGATGCCAGCAACAACAAGCTGAACAAGATCGAATTTACGCAGTCGAGCTATCCTGAAAAGGACCTCCTGAGCATTGAAAACTTCAATGTGGCCAACAACCAGCTCTCTGGTTCCTTCGTCATCCGCGCAAACACGCTGCGCTCTCTCGACGTGAGCAACAACGAATTTACGGCGGTTTACACCTCAAGCAACCCTTCGCTCGACTATCTCGACGTGAGCCACAACCAGTTGAAGACTCTCTCTTTGGCTGGCAACCCGCAGCTCTCCACGCTCATCTGCAACGACAACGCCCTGACCAACATCATTTGGCCAGCTGGCATCACGACGATGCAGCAGCTCATCTGCGACAACAACTCGTTGAGCACAACTTTCAATTTGGCCAACTGTAACAAGTTGAGCGATGTTTCAATCGCCAACAACAAAATCAGCTCAATCTATTTGTCGGGTAGCTCAAAGACCAACAGCTTGAACGTGTCAAACAATCAGCTCGGTCTCGGTGCGCTGCCTTTGCGTGCCGTGCGTCCAACGCAGCTCTCGTTTAATCCGCAGGCTCCCGTTGATATTTCAGGCTATGCCAACGTGAAGAAAAAAGACGGCGTGCCTTACATGCCGGTGGTTGAATGGGCCAAACGCCGCGAAAACGGCATTGATTTGACCGAATTGCGCAACATCGGTGTGACGTCAACCAGCACGGGTACGACGGAAGGTGTTGTTACTTGGTATGCTATCGAAAACGGCGAAGAGAAGGAACTCACGCCGGGACGTACGTCTGCAGCTATGAACGACTATTTCGCACAAGGTGCTAAATATAATTTCTTCACCCCGCACGCCAAAGTGTTTGCACGCATCGTGGCCAACTCGGTATATAAAGACGACAACATCAGCATCAACACCAGCGTAATCGCCGTGGGCGAAGATATGACCACTGGCATCGGCCAGGTTGTCAACGAAAACGGCACGCTCCAGATTGCCACTTCACGCGGTAGCCTCACCCTCCAGAGCGAACGCGCCATCAGCGTAACGGTTCGTGCGCTCAACGGCAAGACGGTATGGGCCGGAACGGTCAATGGCGTTGAAACCATTTCGCTCCAGTCTGGCGTTTACATCGTGAACGGACAGAAAGTGGTGCTCTGATAAGCGCTCATAGATTTCGATAGCTTTAAACCAACGACAGCACTCGTTTTCTGTGCGCTGTCTGATTTATTCCAAAAAACATCAAACGATGAATATTTTCAAAAACTTATTATACGGCTCCTTGGTGATGGCTTCTCTCACGACAGTGCCTGCTTTCGCGCAGAACACACTGCCTGAAGGTTCTCTCAAGATGATTGTAACGCCACACAACCAGAGCGTCAATAGTTACGAGCGTACGCTCTGCCTCAACATCAAGGCCAACGTGAAATACACGGTGAGCAGCGACCAGAGCTGGGTGAAGGTGCGCAAAGGTTCCGACAATTCGGTTTACGTTCACGTAGACCAAAACTACGCTATGGAGGCTCGTTCGGCCAACGTAGAATTTGTGAGCAACGACGGCAAGATTTCGCAGACACTCGTCGTGACGCAGGCTGCCGACGGTTCGGCTGCCGAACTCCCGACAGACATCCGCATCTATCCGTCTTCGGCAACAGACAACACGCATGCTAATTCGGGCAGCGACGGCGGTGTGGCATACACTTATGACAACGATTTGTCAACGCTCTACCACTCGGCTTACAGCCCAAGTAAGTTTGTTGTGTCGCAGACCAATCCAGCGATTCTGACCTACAACTTCAAGAATGTCAGCAACATCGACTACATGACCTACGTTCCGCGTCAGAGTGGCACCAATGGTAACTTCGGTAACTTCAGCGTTTACTATAAGCTCCAGGGCGACACTGAATATAAGCACTTCGGCGATTTCAACAACAACGGAAGCAACAACGAATACACCGTTAAGTTTAACGGTGCCCTCGTTAACCCAATTTCTGTTCAGGTCCGTGTTTACGACGGTACGCTGGGCTACGCTTCTTGTGCTGAAATGAAGTTCATGCAGGACGGCGGCGCTACAACGGCCTTTGATATCTTCGCCGACAACCTCCTTACTTCTTTGAAGAAGGACGTGACCCTCGACCAAATCGAAGCCATTTCGAATCCGTTCGTGAAGGGCCTCGCGCTGAAACTTTATGACGGTTCTTACGACAAGAAATACCGTGTGGCAGAATTCCCTTGCTTGCTCAGCGTTCGGGCGTTGGCTGCAAAATGGAATGTCGATGGCAAATACTACGACCAGATGGCTGGCGTGACGGGTATCAGCTTCGCTCCGGGCACTTATGCCATTGCTTGCGAAATGCCAGAAGGCCGCACGGCTAAGTTGAAAATCGTTTCTTGGTACAACGGCAAGAAGGGCAGCAACTTCGACGGTGGTGATCCGCAAACGGCTACCTTTACCCTCAAAAACGGTTTGAACGTCATCGAATACCAGCCGACGAAGATGGGCTTGACCTATTATGGCGCTTGGGATGCTGCATACAACGGTCTTGGCTACATCGTTTATGACGATGACACGGATCCAGACGCTGTTGCTCCGTTGAAGGTTCACTTCATCAACGCTGTTGTCAACGGTTACCTCTCTGAAGACCTCACCAACGAGGAGATGCATGAGCTGACTGGCAATGCCAAGAACTCTCACATGGACGTTGTTTCGAAGAAGGTTCACGCCGTTTGGTCTTCCAAGGGTTTGCACAGCTTCTGTAAGTCAACCACTGGCGGCCTCGGCTATAAGCAGTACATGAACGTGCTCGACTCTCTGATCGTTTGGGAACACGACGTGCTCGGCTTCACGAAGTACAACCTCGTTCCGAAGAACCGCACCTTCGCTTATGTCAACTATACTTACTACATGTTCCAGGGCGGCCTTGGCGTATCCTTCCACGTTGACCAGGAAAGCCGTGTGCTCAACTGCAACACGTTGATTAACCGCGATGACGACGCCATCTGGGGTCTTAGCCACGAGTGGGGACACCAGCATCAGCTCCACCCATACTTCTGCTGGACTGGTACGACGGAAGTTACCAACAACATGAACTCTTACTACAACGTCATGAAGATGGGCTACCGCACCAGCGACAAGATTCAGCAGTGGGCGCCTGCACGTAAGCACTTCATTGACGACAACCTCTCTGGCGTGACAATTGCCAGCGATGCCCGTAAGAAGGCTTACGATAATGTTGGCGGTTTGAGCTGGAACGCTGACTACTATGCTCTGGGTCAGGAAATGAAGGACAACACCATTGTTAAGCAGTCTGAAAACCTCGTGAAGGGCTTGAGTATCCACGAAGTGGGCGTTGGTGAAACGCTTTGCCCGTACATCATGTTGAATAACTACTTCACGGTGGTTAAGAATATGCCAGACTTCACGCCTGATATGTATGAGGCACTTCGTCAGACCGACAAAGACGGCGGTTCTAACATTGAAAAGAAAGACGGCGTCGACAAGTACGAACTCGTTGCCTCTGCTCAGAACAACGACAAGAACAATGGTTTGGCTCGCTTGAAGGCTGCATATCCAAACTCAATTTGGACGAAGTACATCACTGCTGGCCACACTTCACGCAACACCAACTCTATGCCGTTCGTGCTCAACTACATCCGCAAGGCAAGCCGCCTCTCTGGCTACAACCTTTTCCCGTTCTTCGAACGCTGGGGCTTCCTCCGCCAGGTTGCCATGTACATCGGCGACTACGGCAACGGATGGTGCGTCTTCCCGAAGGCTGCCTACGACGAGTTTAAGGCCGATATGGACGAACTCGTAGAGAAGGGCGTTCTTAAGGAAATGCCAGAAGGTATGGTTGAAGAAATCTCCAACACGGCAGATCGCTTCATGCCAAAACCTGTATTCCCCAACTGATAGCAATTCTTGCTGAACAATAATAAAAACCGGGAGATTCCTCGCAAAGGGGAATCGCCCGGTTTTTGTTTGACTAGCATGTGTGTTGTCTAATGGGTGCAAGTCCCTAACGAGCCCTAGTAGTGGGAATCGTCTAGCCAGAGAGACAAGGGTGTCCGTGGTGACGCGGAATCTGAAAGAAGTCAGCGGCAAATATCTGACCCAACGCACAGAAACTTGATATAAGGCTACTTGCAGGGATAAGGCTGCAAAAAGAGTCAAAGTCCAATAACTACTCGGAACTGCAAGTAGTAAATCAAGTGGGTATAAGATGGAAAGACAACATGCTTAACTAGTGAGGTCTCACGGACATGTCGATTAGTTGCTTTACGAAAGTCATGGAGTAAAGCTTGCCGTGAGAAGTCAGCAGACGCCATAGTAGTGGGGTATTCGATAACGCTCCACGAAGGGCAGAACCTATAAAATAAGCGATAGTAATTGAAACATACCTTATGACGGGAAGAATGCAGAAAACATTGGCTGAAGTCAAGGGCTGCCCACAGAAAGATAGGACGGAATCCGAAGGATATGTGGGAGCGCAGACCGTCATGTGGATATGTGAAGACAACATCGTGGAAGTACCATTCGACAAGGAACGCCTGTTGGAGCGCATCCTCAGTCCCGAAAATCTGCTCAACGCCTACAAGGCAGTTCAGCGTAATAAGGGCTGTGGCGGTATCGACAAAATGTCATGTGAGCAAATGCTTCCATGGCTCTTGGCTAATAAGGATGCTCTGATACGTTCCTTGCAGGACGGCTCATACCGTCCGAACCCAGTAAAAAGGGTAGAGATACCCAAGGACAATGGCAAGATGCGCCTATTAGGCATCCCAACGGTAATCGACCGTATGGTGCAACAAGCCATTAACCAAACCTTGACTCCCATCTATGAACGCCAATTCTCCCCGAGAAGCTTCGGCTTCCGTCCGAGAAGAGGATGCCATGATGCCCTGCGAGGAGCACAGAAAATAATAAACGCCGGCTACGTGTATGTAGTTGACCTTGATTTGGAACGCTTCTTCGACACGGTGTGCCATAGTAAGCTCATAGAAATTCTCAGCCGCACGCTAAAGGACGGCAGGGCGGTGAGTCTAATACACAAATATCTTCGAAGTGGTGTAATGAACAAAGGAGTCTTTGAAGTTAGTGAGGAGGGCACGCCGCAAGGTGGTCCGCTGAGTCCGTTGCTGAGCAACATCATGCTCAACGAGTTGGATAAGGAACTCGAGCGTCGAGGACTCCCATTTGTGCGCTATGCCGATGACTCGATGATATTTTGTAAGTCCAAGCGTGCAGCCATGCGTGTAAAGGAATCCATAACCCGATTCATTGAAGGTGAACTTTACCTGAAAGTGAATAAGGAAAAGACAGTCGTATCATATGTGAGAGGGGTGAAATACTTGGGCTATACCTTTTATGTAAGAAAGGGCAAATGCCAGCTTGCGGTACACCCGAAAGCCAAAGCCAAGATGAAAGCCAAGCTCAAAGAGTTGACTTCCAGAAGCAATGGATGGGGATATGCCAAGAGGAAGCAAAAACTCGAGGAGTACATAAGAGGATGGGTAGGTTACTATCACCTAGCCAATATGAAACGCTTACTTACGGAAACCGACAGCTGGCTGCGGAGACGGATACGCATGTGTATATGGAAAGCATGGAAACTCCCGAAGACAAGGATAAAGAACCTCATACGGTGCGGCATCAACAAATATGACGCAAGTAGATGGGGATATATCAAGGGGTTTTGGAGGGTTAGTAGCTCTCCGATAATGCACCTTGCTGTTTCTTCACAGAGGTTGAGAGAAGCGGGTTATCCAACGCTCATGGGTTCATACCTCGAATGGTGCCCAAAAATAGGAACCGCCGTATGCGGAACCGCACGTACGGTGGTGTGAGAGGTCGGTAAACATGAAAATAGGAGATAAACACCTATGATTAGTGTTTACCTCCTACTCGATTGTAATGGTGAAAGAATAAGTTGAGCAATTTTGACCTGTATTTTTGTTGGTGTTTTCTCGCGTGGCTGGCCATTTGATAAACCATTCATTCCGACCATCCGACAAGTTTTTTGTAAATTTGCAGAAAACGTCAAACATCAGCCTATGCTCATCACCTATACCTTCTTCCAGCATGCCTTGCTCGGCAGCCTTTTGGCCTGTTTGCTCTGCGCTATGGTCGGCACCTATGTCGTGACGCGCCGCATGGTCATCATGGGCGGCGGCATGGCCCACGCCTCCTTGGGCGGTGTTGGCTTGGGCGCCTATTTCGGTTTCTCGCCCCTTGTCGGCGCCGCTGTCTTCGCCCTTCTCTCTGGTTTGGGCATTGGGGCGCTTTCCAGCAAGAAGCGCGTGCGGGAAGATTCTGCCATCGCCCTGCTCTGGACGCTCGGCATGAGCATCGGCATCCTGTTTTCCTACCTCACGCCAGGCTTCATGACCGACCTCCCCGCCTACCTCTTTGGCGATGTGCTCTCCATCACGCAGAGCGACCTTTGGCTGATGGGCATGCTGACCGCCCTCACCTTCCTCTTCTTCAACCGTTGCCTCGACACCATCATCCTCGTTGCCTACGACCGCGATTTCGCCCGCACGCAGCGTCTTCCCGTCCGCACGCTCGAAACCGTCATGACGGCCCTCATGGCGCTTACCATCGTGGGTTGCCTCCACATGGTCGGCATCGTCCTCGTCGTGTCGCTCCTCTCCGTGCCGCAGATGACGGCGGCCCTCTTCGCCCGCACCTTCCGCGGCATCCTCCTCCTCTCAGCCCTCATTGGCTATGCCGGCTGCTTGGGCGGCCTTTGGCTTTCCTATGCCGCCAATGTGCCGAGCGGAGCCGCCATCATCCTCTGTGCCATCGCCATTTACTTCCTGGCAAGAGCAATAAAGTGGCTGCAGAAACGTTTTAGTTAGTAATGAAATACTATTACTTAACGTTGGAAAATACCCTCCATCCCTTACAAGACAAGCATTATATTTTGTGAAACATAGTTCCAGACATATCCTGTTCGGCATCTTGGCAACATTTCTGCCTCTGCTTCTCCTGACCTCGTGTTCATCCAAGAAGAACACGGGGGCAACGCGTTTTTGGCAGTCGTTCAACACGCGCTTCAATGTCTATTTCAACGGCAGCGAGGCTTATAAGGCAGGACTTGAAGAAAAGGAAAAAGGAAACAAGGACAATTACACTGAGACCTTGCCGCTTTTCCCCGTCGGCAATGAGAAGTCGAAGACGCTCGGCAAGAGCAATTTCGAAACGGCAATCACCAAATGCCAAAAGGCCATCCAGCTCCACAGCATCAAGCGCCGCCCCATCGTGAAGGGCAACAAGCGCAAGTCGCCGAAGATGAAGGCCTATCTGAGCCGCAAGGAGTTCAACCCATTTTTGAAAAATGCCTGGCTACTGATGGGCAAGGCGCAGTTCCAGAAAGGAGACTTCCTGGAGGCCGCAGCCACCTTCTCATATATCGCCCGCCAGTATGCCGCCGAACCGCTGGTGGCTGCCGAAGCCCGCATTTGGCTGGCTCGCTGCTACACGCAGGAAGACTGGTTTTACGATGCCGAAGACGCCCTCAAAAGGGCAGGACGTGACTCGCTGACGGCGCGTCTGCAGCGCGAGCAGACGGTGAGCATGGCTAATCTTCTGCTCAAACAAGGCCGCCTTGAAGAGGCGTTGCCCTATCTGCGGCAAACGGCACGCTGGGAACGCAGAAAAGCGCAACGTGCCCGTCTTTATTTCTTGCTCGCCCAGGTGGAGACGTCGCTCGGGCATGCCCAGGCGGCCTATAAGGCATACGGAAAATGCCTGCGCCAGTCGCCGCCCTACGAAACGGCCTTCAACGCCCGCATCCGTCAAACGGAGGTGGTGGCCACGGGGCGCAACGCGCAGAAAATGCTTAAACGTCTGCGCCGCATGGCACGCTCGGCAAACAATGCGGAATATCTCGACCAGGTCTATTATGCCATCGGAAATATCCATCTCGCAGCCGCCGACACGGCCAACGCTGTGAAAGCCTACGAAACGGGGCGAACGAAGGCCAAGCGTGCTAGCGTGGAGAAAGGCGTGTTGCTGCTGAAACTCGGCGGCGTTTATTGGGACTTGGGGGCTTACGACAAGGCACAGACGTGTTATGCCGAAGCCATCGGCCTCATCGACAAGACCTATCCAGGATATGAAGACATCACGCGCCGCTCAACGGTGCTCGACGAACTGGTGCCGTACACCTCGGCCGTGCATCTCCAAGACAGTCTGCTCTTGCTGAGCACCATGCCCGAAGCGCAACGCAACGAGGCTATCGACCGCGTCATCAAAGACCTCAAACACCGCGAGGAACTCGAGCGTCGCAGCAAGGCCGACTCCATTGCGGAGGCTCGTCGCAGCGAAAACGGCGGAAATGCCAGTGGCGGAAATGCCGGCGGCAACCGTAACAACAATTCGCAACAACCCAACAGCCAGAATGCGCAGACGTGGTATTTCTACAACCCGACGATGGTCAACCAAGGCAAACTGGATTTCCAGAAGCGTTGGGGACGGCGTAAGAACGAAGACAACTGGCGACGCTCAAACCGCACGGTTTTGGCCACGGCGGAGTCGGACGAATATGACTATGCCGCCGACGATTCCATCAGCAACGCCAACGCTTCTGCCGAGGCCGCAGATTCCACGGCAGACACGGCGGCCGCCGACTCCATTGCCGAAGACCCACACACGCGCGAGTTCTATCTGAAGCAGATTCCTTTCACGCCAGAGGCGAAGACAGCTTGCCACGACATCATACAAGACGGCCTCTACAACGCCGGACTCATTGAGAAAGACAAACTGGAGGACTTCCCCCTGGCCGCAAAGACCCTGAAGCGCCTGCAACGCGAATATCCCGAGTTTGAGAAAATGGCCGATGTCTATTATCAGCTTTTCCTGCTCTATTCGCGCTGGAACAAGCCAGCAGAGGCCGATGCTTATCGTGCGCTCATGGCGCAGCAATATCCCGACGACGCGATGACGCGGCTCATCAACGACCCCGACTTCGAGCGCAACGCGCGTTTCGGAAAGGCCATCGAGGATTCGCTCTACACAGCCACTTATGAGGCCTACCGCCAGCACCAAACCGATGTGGTGGCGCGAAACTTTGCGCTCTCCACCAGTAAGTTCCCCAATGGTGCCAACCGTCCGAAGTTCATCTTCGTGCATGCCCTCAGCCAAATTGGACATGCCGACAACAAAGACATCATGGCAGAGTTGCGTGAACTCGTGAGCAAATACCCCGACAGCGACGTGAGCGAAATGGCCGGTTTGCTGGTGAAGGGCCTTGAGAGCGGCCGTCTGCTGACGGGCGACGGCACAGGCCTCGGTTCGCTTTGGTCACACCGCAGTGCGGAGGCCAATGCCGCCGTTGATGAAGCGGGGCATCGCAAGGAACTGACGACCGACAAAGATGTCCCCTTCATCTGCATCGTGGCCTACCCCACAGGCAGTTTGCCCGACGGACAAGTGCTCTACGACCTGGCGCATTTCAACTTTACGGGTTTCAAGGTGCGCAATTTCGACATCGCCCAAGTGCGCGATCCGCAAATCACCCAGTTGCGTGTGGCGGGTTTCAACTCCTTCGCCGAGGCACACCTCTATGCGCAACAGCTCTTTGCCGATGCCCGCTTTGCTGCCGACATGAAAAAAGCCCGCCTCGTCATCATCTCAGCAAGCAATGCCGAACTGCTCGGAACGACCTACAGTTTCGACGACTACCAGAAGTTCTACGACCAGCACTTCGCACCGCTCAAACTCGCGCCGCAGCTTCCGCTTGACCTCCAGGAAGGCCCAGTGGAACAGCACTACGAAGACGAATACACGCCGGAGGAACTCGAACAGATGAACGGCAAGAAAACCGATACCGACGACTCTGACGATGACGGCGAATGGTATTCGCCATCGTGAGAGATAGGGTGCTCATAAAAACTATTATAGTTTGGCAGCAACGCCCTCGCATCGAAGATATGCGCTGGCCCGCACAGTCGTCTGTTGCGGCGCCAGCATTGTAGCTCACTTTGCTCGCAAAGTGAGGGCCAC
>OKSI01000480.1_pt1 | contig 15467 bp, 14 predicted proteins | sample 1606221 | NCBI WGS metagenome assembly OKSI01 (sample SAMEA3879540, study PRJEB24766) | human gut metagenome | biome: human-associated habitat; feature: feces | place: USA | collected 1985/1987 | reverse complement strand
TGAAGAGGTGTACAGACTCCAGCTTCCGATTCTGTGTGAAGCAGGCTGTAAGGTTCGGCTAAATATAATTCTTGCGGATTACGCCGAATTCTAACATAGCAAGCAAATCACTTTAGGGCTGCGGTGCATTGCACAAATCAATGTGAAATTGCTGCATGAGGCCGCGATGACAGAAAGGAGGCACCATACTACGGATATACGTGCGCATGACTCAGCATAACCATAAAAAAGGAGGATATTTAAATAAAATGGAAGCTAATTACGGATTTCTGTCAGTTATCCCAGCGATACTTGTCATTGTCCTAGCATTGAAAACTAAAAAAACGCTCCTTTCTCTGATGATTGGCGGCTTCGTCGGGGCAGTCATTCTCAATGGTTTTAACCCCCTGATCGCGCTGCCGAATATGATTCAGTACGATGTGTTTCCTTCAATCGAAGGAAACGCCGGCACCCTGGTTCTGGTTACCATCGCCGGTGGCTTCGTCAATCTGATCAAGAGTTCCGGTGCTGCGAAGGCTCTGGGTGACTTTGCAGCAAAGCATATCCATAGTAAGAAGGGCGCCGAAACGGCTACCTTTGCTGCCGCATTTGCATTTATTTATACAGAGCCTAACTTCACGCTGGGCGTTATCATGCGTCCCATTACCGAGCGTTTCAATGTTGCACGCGTAAAGCTTGCTTACCTGTGCGACGGCTTGGCGTCTACCATTGCTTCGCTGTCTCCCGTTTGCAGCTATGGTCCGTACATCACCGGCTTGATTGCTACGCAGATGGTCATGCTGGGCATGGGCGATAATCCGTGGCCCACCTATTGGAAGTACATTCCGTTTAACTTCTATGCAGTGCTGTCGGTCATTACCGTGTTTATCGTGGTTCGCACCGGCTTGGACGTTGGCCCCATGTATGTGGCAGAGCAGCGTGCCACCCGTACCGGCCAGTTGATCGGCCCGAACGATCATCCCATCATTCAGGAAGATGACAAGGGGTTTGTCCTTCCCGAAGGTGCAAAGCTGTCTCTGAAGAACATTTTCATTCCCATGGGAACCCTGTTTGTGACGCTGTTCAGTGTGATTTTCTGGACGGGCGATATTGCCACCAACGGCCTGATGGGTGCTTTCCTCAACGGTAAGATCACTCTTGGTGTTACCTGCGGCTTTATCACCGGTTCTCTGGCTATCGGTCTGGTGGCACAGCAGTCCAAGATCTTCTCTTTCTCCGATGCCATCGACAAGTGGGTGAAGGGTATCATTGACATGATGGAAGTCAGCATTATCCTGATCCTGGCGTGGTCTCTGGGCCGTATTCTTGGCGATCTGGGCCTGAAGTATTTCGTGGCAGACATTATCTCCAACACCGGTTTCCCGCCCCAGCTGGTCCCTGCTATCATCTTCATGTTCGGCGCGTTCATCGGATTTTCGACTGGTTCTTCTTGGGGCACTTGGGCCATTCTTCTGCCCATCGCTTTCCCCGTGATGCATCAGTTCGGCTTACCTGTTGAGCTTGCGGTTGGTGCTACCATCAGCGGCGGCCTGTTCGGCGACCACTGCTCCCCCATTTCCGATACCACCATTCTGGCTTCCACCGCGTCCGCTTGCGACCACGTGGAGCACGTGAGAACGCAGCTTCCTTACGGCTTGACCGTTGCGGTTGCCTCTGTCATCGGCTTCATTGTGTCCGGCTATACCGGTATGATGCTTCCCGGCTTGGCAGTTGGCCTTGCGGTCAATGTGATCGGCTTGGTCGTGCTGTACAAGATCGCTCAGAAGCAGATTGCCAACGATCCGGAATTCCAGCCTCACGCCTGATATTACATGCCTGTTATTTATTTTACAGATTAAACCAAACACACCCCCTATGGGACCGGCCTTTTGAAAGATCGGCCCATAGGGGAAATATAATGGGAGGAAACTATGATTAAAATTGATATGTTAGTTAAGGCTCCACATTTTTACACCATGCAGGGTAACGGTGTCGGTTATTTAGAAAATGGTGTCATGGCCGTAGACAAGGGCAAAATTTTGGCAATTGGTTCTGCAGAAGAGATCGAGAGCCAGTACGAAGGTGAGGAAGTCCTGAATCTGGAACATCATGCGGTGCTTCCCGGTTTCATCGACTGCCACATGCATACCGGCGACTGCATTCTCAGAGGATTGGCTCAGGATACAGGATATTGGATGATGTATGGCTTGCAGCCTTTCATGAACGGGTGCAACAGCACGCAGAGAGAGGCCGGAAGCCGTCTGGCGATCGTCGAAGCCCTGAAATCCGGAACTACGACTCTGGGTGATTACGAAACAAATATGGATCCGATCTGCCAGTTTATTCAGAAAATTGGTGCGCGCGGAAATATCACCTCTACGATCAGAGAAGCGACGCACAGAACATACGCACCCGGAGAGCTTTATGAATTTGAAGCAGCGCTGGGTGAAAAGTCTCTGCAAGAGAATCTGGAGCTGTACGACAAATGGCATAACAAGGCCGATGGTCGTATCCGGGTTCTGTTTGGCCCGCAGGGAGTCGATTTTCTCAGTCCGGAGCTGCTCAAGCGTGTGTATACGCTGGCGCAGGAGAGAAACACCAAGGTCCATATGCACGTGCAGCAGGGTGACCGTGAAACCTATCAGATCGTAAAGCGTTACGGAAAGCGCCCCATTGCATTCCTGGACGAGCTGGGACTTTTGAATGATACGCTGATTGCGGTTCATTTGACGGATGCCTGCGACGATGAGGCGCAGCAAGTGGCTCGCAGCGGCGCATCTATGCTGCTGTGCTCGGGCTCAATCGGTATCATTGACGGTATTGTTCCGCCGGCAAAGGCATTCCAGGATGCCGGCGGCGTGGTGGGACTTGGCTCCGATCAGGCCCCCGGAAATAACTGCCACAATATCATCAACGAGATGAAGCTTACCGCACTGTTTAATAAGATCAAATATCAGGATCCCGAAATCATGCCCGCGTGGAAAACGCTGCGTATGGCTACGATTGATGGTGCCAAGGCCATCGGTATGGACGACCTGGTCGGTTCTTTGGAGGAAGGGAAGCGCGCAGACTTTATTGCCGTGGATCTGACCAAGCCGACAATGTCGCCTGTTTTTACGCATCCGATGCGAAACATTGTTCCGAATCTTGTCTACAGTGCCAGAGGCGAAGAGATCAGTCTGGTCGCAGTGGACGGCAAGGTGCTGGTGCGGGATGGCAAGGTTTTGACTGCGAACGAAGAGGAGATCGTGGCCGAGGCGCAGTCCTACACGGACGCGATTGGAGATGCATCTGCGCAGGAATTCTGGGAAATTCACGGCACGAACGCTGTGTTCATGGAAGAGAATAAGCTGTAAAAGCGTAGATGGGAGGACGGAGAGATATGGAAAATATTCAGCTGATCGTAAAGAATGCCAAAATTTATTTTCCAGAAACAGATCGTTATGTGCTGGGCGGATTAATCGTCAATAACGGAAAGATCTCCGCTATCAAGGAAGGAGAGATTGGACCGGAGCTCGTGAAGCAGGCACAGGAAGTATTGGATGCGGCAGGAAAGATGCTGATCCCCGGAGGGATTGATCCCCATGTACACCTCCGCGATCCCGGCAATTCGGAGCGAGAGACTTTTGCGACCGGGAGCATGGCGGCAGCAGCCGGCGGTGTGACCACGATCATTGAGCATCCTATCTCAAAACCTCCACAGTATTCCGCCGAGATTTTGCAGCGCCGTATCGATGTTGCTTCCCCACAGGCTTTTGTTGACTTTGCCTTTATTGGCGCCGCAGGAGGCAAGATTCCTGAAAGGATCCAGGAACTGGCAGATGACGGCCGCGTATTGGCCTATAAGACTTTCCTCCATGAGGCACCAAACGGACGCGATCTGGAATTTGAGGGTCTGACCATGGCCAACGATTATGAATTGTATCAGGGCCTGCGCGCGGTGGCCAAAACCGGACTGCACTGCATGGTGCACGCGGAAGATGACGATCTGATTAAAGGAATGATTGCCCGGTTCAAGGCTGAAGGCAAAACTTATCCCGTAGCGCACACGGAGACCCGCCCTACGATTTCTGAGGTGGCAAGCGTTGCCCGCGTGATTACGTTTGCTAAGGAGACCGGAGCGATCGTGGAGTTTTGCCATATTTCTACTCCCGAGGCCGCACAACTCATCAAGGAAGAAAAAGCCAAAGGAACCAAGCTGATCATGGAGACCTGCCCCCATTATCTGCTGCTGAGCACTGAAGATCTTGCCAAGCATGGGCCTTTTGCCAAGTGCAATCCGCCTCTGCGCGTGCCTGAGGACAGAGACCGGTTGTGGGACTACGTTGCAGATGGGACTGTGGATATCCTCGGCAGCGATCATGCGCCGTTTCTGCTGGAAGAAAAGACCAGAGGAATGGACGACATTTTCCAGGCCATGTCCGGTTTCCCCGGGATTGACCTGCGAATGCCTCTGATGATGACGGCAGTCAAGCAGGGGAAGCTGTCCATGAAACGATGTGTGGAACTTCTCAGTGTTAATCCGGCCAAGGTGTTTGGCCTCTATCCGCAGAAGGGAACCATTCAGGTCGGCTGCGATGCTGACTTCACGATCCTGGATCCCGATCAGACCTTTACCGTAGACAAAGAAAAAATGTATACCAAGAGCAAGGATATTGCTCACGTTTACGATGGCTGGACCTTATATGGTCAGGCGATCCATACCGTGGTACGTGGACGCGTAGTCTTACAGAACGGCGCGGTGGATCCGGCGTGCCAGGGCTATGGGCAGTTGGTTACCCGTCAGGAGGCTTGAACATGAAACTCTTGGTCTTGAATCCCAATTCAGACAAGAAAATGGCAGATAAGATCCAGACCTGTGCCAGACACTTTGCCGGTGACCGCTTTCAGGTGGATTGCCTCTGCGCTCCCGGTGGACCGGAATTTCTTGAGACCTATTCAGACATCCAGCAGTCCGCAGCTGGGCTGATACAGCTCTTGCAGGAAAACACAGAAAAGTATGACGGGTTTTTGGTAGCCTGCGGCTACGATCCCAATTTGGATCTGCTGAAGGAGCTGACCTGTAAGCCTGTTGTGGGGACTGCGGAAGCATCTATGAAAATGGCCACGATGCTCGGTCACAGATTTTCCATGCTATGCACTGATATCCATTCCGTACCGATCAAAGAAGAATTGGCTCTTCACTACGGTGTAGAGCGTCAGGTTGCTTCAGTGCGGGTAGCGCAGCTACCCCACTGCCCTGACGAAGGAGATGCGGTTCCGCCGGAACTGATGGAAGCCTATGTAGATGCATGCCGCCGCGCAGCAAACGAAGATGGCGCGGAGGTCGTAGTACTCAGCTGCGCAGGTTTTTCCGGATTGGATCAGATGCTGACCCGCCAAGTCGGATTTCCTGTTTTGGATGGCGTGAGCTGTGGCCTGATTCTGCTGGAAGGAATGGTCCGCAACGGGATCTCCATCAGTAAGGTTCGCAGATTTCGGGGCAGCTGATGTTATCTGAATGAAAAAGAGGATGTAACTATGCCAATCAATATCCAACGACTTATGGAGAACTTCACCCGCATCAGTGAGATAGGTGAACAGCCGGATGGGGGAATTTCCCGTCTGGCTTTTAGTGAACCGTATTTCAAAGCGGCACATGAGCTGTTTGACGTCCTGTCCCAAGGGACTGGCTGTCAGGTGTATCGGGATCTCACAGGAAGTATCCATGCTGTACGTCAGGGGACATGTCCGGGACTATCGCAGATCGTGATCGGTTCTCATCTGGATACGGTGCCCGATGGCGGAAGGTATGACGGCTTGTCCGGCATTATGGCTGGCGCTGAAATGATGAGAGCGTTGGAGGAAGATGAGATTCATCTGCGGCATCCGTTGCATCTGATCGCTTTTAATGCAGAGGAGGCTGGCCCACTGGGGGGGACGTTCTCAAGCCGTGCTATGTTAGGCAGCCTTTCTCTTGACAGTCAAACCGCCAAAAACTCGCTGGTGATAGCAGAAGCGGAGCTTCAGGACCTTCCAAAAGCGGAATCCGGAATAGATAAGGCGAAGTGCTTTTTGGAACTGCACATTGAACAGGGTGGGATCCTGGACGAAGAGAAGATCCAAATCGGTGCAGTGACCGGGATTTTTGGTATCCGCCGCTATCACATTGTGCTGATCGGGGAGGCAAACCATGCAGGAACCACCCCGATGAGTCAACGGCTGGATCCGATGGTAAACGCTGCCCGGCTGATTACCATGATCTACCAGAAAGCAAGCGCTTTCGGCAAGGAACTGGTGGCAACAGTGGGGAAAGTAGATGTCTTTCCCAATCTGGAAAGTGTGATCCCGGGGCAAGTGGAACTGGTTCTGGAGATGCGCAGTCTGTCTGATGATGCGATGGATCAGCTTCTGGCAGAGATTACTGCGTTTGCGGATACCTTTTCAAACGCTGAGACTGGTTGGCCGGTCACCCCGTGCACCATTCAACTGAAGGTGGAAAAACCGCCGCTGATGCTGGATCGGCAGATGAGGGAACTGGTGGAGGAGAGCTGCCGTACATTGGAAGTTTCCTGTATCCAAATTCCCAGCGGCGCCGGACATGACGCAAAGAGTTTTGCAGCTGCCGGGATCCCCACGGGAATGATCTTTATTCCCAGTATTGGAGGGAAGAGCCATTGTCCTCAGGAACTGACATTGCCGGAACAGCTGGAACAGGGAACGAGAGTTCTATATGAAATGATTTGCTCTTTGGATCGAGAAGACCGCTTCTCGGAGCAAAAGAAGGGGTAGCCATGGCAGTAGACGAAAAGAACACGATCAATTCAATTAAGAGGGCGATCCAAATCCTGAATCTGTACAGAGACGGAGAGCGCTATATCGGAATTACAGAAATGGCACGACGGTTGGATTTATCCAAGACTACGGTATTCCGGATCGTGCGATCTCTGGAAGCAGAGGGCTGGCTGGTTCAAAGTTCGGACAGCAGCAAGTATGGCTTGGGATTTGAAATATTGGCCGTGGCCAGCAGCCTTTACCGTCGATACGACTGGAGAGACATCGTTTTAGAGGTTATGACTGACCTGAAGAATGTCGTAGACGAAACGGTAATCCTCTCCGCTTATGCGGTAGATGCGGGAATCTGCATCGAGAAGGTTGACTGCGCCGAGCAGATCAAACTGGCATCGGAACGAGGACAGATCATTCCGCTTCATGCCGGAGCAACCGGAAAGACTCTGTTGGCAAACCTTCCAAAGGAGGAACGGAAGCGGATCCTGCAAAAGGAGCTGGTTCGATATACGGACCGTACCTTGGTGGATCCGGAGAAGCTCTGGGAAGAGTTGGATCAGATCCAGAAGCAGGGATATGCCGTGACCACCGGCGAAAGCAACGAAGGCGCTATGGCCATAGGCGTTCCCATCTTTGACCGCGAAGGAAAGCTGCTTTACGGGTTGTCCGTGGCTGGTCCGCTGGAGCGGATGCAGCAAAAGGGAGAAGAATTTTTAAAGGAAAGTATTATACGGGCTGCGGAACAGATGACCCGTATGATGCAAATAGTTAAATAATTGAGGAGGCACGCACACATGAATAAAATTGTGATCGATTCAGAATTATGCAAGGGGTGTGAGCTGTGTATCACCTTTTGCCCGATGCATATCATCAAGCGGGGAACAACGGCCAACCAGAACGCCTACCTGATCCCCGAGCAAACCGATGCTTCGCGCTGCACAGCATGCTGCCTGTGTGCAATGATGTGTCCGGATTCTGCAATTGAAGTTTATAAAGATGTACCAACCGAAAAAAAGGAGGGATAACAGAATGGAACGGAAATTTATGAAGGGCTGTGAAGCCATGGCGGAAGCTTCGGTACGAGCAGGCTGCCGTTTCTTTGCCGGTTATCCTATCACACCGCAAAATGAGATCCCGGAGTATCTGTCCAAGCGACTGCCCGAGGTGGGCGGCGAGTTTGTGCAGGGAGAGAGCGAGATTGCTTCCATCAATATGGTGTTTGGTGCAGCTTGCGCCGGTGTGCGCTGTATGACCTCCTCTTCGTCTCCCGGCGTTTCTCTGAAGGCAGAGGGCATGTCCTATCTGGCTCAGACACGCCTGCCATCCGTGATCGTCAATGTCAGCCGCTGCGGTCCTGGTCTGGCCGGTATCTTGCCCGCACAGTCTGACTATAACTTTGCTACCAAAGCTTCCGGCCACGGCGGATTCCAGATGATCGTACTGGCGCCGCACACCGTGCAGGAAGCTGTGGATATGATGTACGAATCGTTTGATCTGGCCGATCGTGATCGCCAGCCCGTCATGGTGCTGGCCGATGGCGTTATTGGCGCTATGATGGAGTCTGTTGAGCTGCCGCCCTTCCGCGAGGAACTGCCGGACAATTCCTCATGGGCGATTTCTAGAACGCCCAACTATGGCGAACCGCGCCAGCTGATCCCCATGTGCTGGGATGCTGAAACGCTGGAGCAGTGCAACATTGCACACGCTGAGATGTATGAGCGCTGGGCCAGAGAAGATGTGCGCTATGAAGAATACATGATGGAAGATGCTGAGCACATTATTGTGGCTTACGGTACCGCTGCCCGCATCTGCAAAGCTGTGATCCGCACCTTGCGCAAGGATGGTGTCAAGATCGGTATGTTCCGTCCCAAGATCGTCAATCCATTCCCCTACGGTTGGTTTGATACCTTGGACTATGACCGCATCAAGAGCATCATCGATATTGAATTTACCATTCCGGGTCAGATGCTGACCGATGTGAAGTGCGCTGTCAAGGGAAAGAAAAAAGTGGAGTTCTTCGGCCGTTCGGGTGGTGTGATTCCCCTGCCCGACGAAATCCTTGAAGCGGTAAAGGCCATTATTGAGAAGGAGGGAAAGTAATATGGAACGGGTGTATGGAAAATCCGAAGCTCTCTTAAAAGTAGGAAATAGATATTGCCCCGGCTGCTTCCACAGTATGGCAAACAAGCTGGTTGCCCAGTGCATTGAGGAGTTGGGCCTTCGTGAGAAGGCTACCGGCATTATCGCTGTCGGCTGCGCCAACCTTTCTCAGCTCTATTATAATTTTGATATGATCGGGGCCTCTCATGGTCGTGCTCCCGCCGTGGCTACCGGATTTAAGCGCATGTCTCCTGAGCGTTTCGTATTTTGCTATCAGGGCGATGGCGACCTGGCCTCCATTGGCCTGGCCGAGACGGTCCATGCAGCCAACCGCGGCGAACACATTTCCGTTATCTTTATCAACAACTCTACCTACGGTATGACTGGCGGTCAGATGGCACCTACTACGCTGGTGGGACAGAGTTCCACTACGACACCGGGCGGCCGTGATCCAGACAAGGTCGGTTTTCCCATCCGTATGGCAGAGATGATCTCTGGCCTGGAATCTCCCGTTTTTGTGGCACGCGCTGCGATGAACAACCCTAAGAATGTGATGCAGGCGAAGAAGCTCATCAAAAAGTCTTTTGAACTTCAGATGGAGAACAAGGGCTATACCTTTGTGGAACTGTTGTCCAGCTGTCCCACGAACTGGAATATGACTCCTCCGGCTGCTGCAGAGTGGATGAATGATCATACCATCAAGTACTTCCCCTTGGGAGTATACAAAGATGTGTATCACGTGATGGAGGAATAAGGCATGGAATATAGTGTTTTGATCGCGGGATTTGGCGGGCAGGGCGTTATGTCCATCGGTAAGATGCTCTGCTACGGTGCAGATGAAAACGGCAAGAAGGCGACCTTCTTCCCCACCTACGGTGGCGAACAGCGCGGCGGTACCGCCAACTGCACCGTCATTATTTCCGATGAGGAGATCGCTTCTCCTGTTACCCGTCAGGCTGATATTGTGATCGTTATGAACGAGCCTTCTTTTGTGAAGTTTGAGGAGCGTGTCAAGTCGGGCGGTACGCTGATTATCAACAGCTCCAGCGTGAAGAGCCGCTCAGCCCGCACCGACATCGTTTCCATGGAAGTGCCTGCAGATGCAATCGCGCTTTCCGTCAATAATCCGAAGGCGTCCAACATGGTTATCTTGGGCGCGTTCCTAAAGGCAACAAATTTCATTGAGGCGCACGAGATGGAAGGCACTATCCGCTCTCAGATGGGGAGAAAGCCCCAGTTCCTCGAGGCAAACCTGCAGGCATTCCGGAAGGGACTGGAACTGTGATTTACCGGAATTTTGAGCAGCTGCTGGAGCATAACCGCACGGAACACCCGCTGCGTGTAGCTGTTGTTATGGCGCATGAGTTGGAGACGCTCCGAGCTGTGGATAAGGCGATGGCCAATGGGATTGCCCTGCCTGTGCTGATCGGAGATCGAGAGATCATTCTGAAAAATATCCGGGCGCTGGGACGGGAGACTGCCGACTTCACAATCTGTCACTGCGCCGATCAGGCGCAGTGCCTGGAAGCGGTAACTGCGATGCTCATGCGAGGCGAAGTCGATATTGTAATGAAGGATCAGGTCAAGACCGGAGATTTGATGCGGATCTTTGTCAAAAAAGAGAACGGTTTTCTCCGCAGCCCCGTACTGAGCCACCTGGCGTTTGACCAACTGCCGATGTACCACAAATTGCTCTGTGTGAGCGATACCACGCTAAACCCCTACCCGAGCATGGTGGTCAAAAAAGCGATTATTCAAAATGCAGCCAACGCCATGGCAAAGATGGGTTTTGATTTGCCGAAGGTAGCCGTCATGGCCGCCATTGAGTATGTCAATCCAAAGATGAAGGAAACGGTGGAGGCTGCGGCTTTGAAGGAAGCCAGCCAAACCGGTGAGCTGTCCGGCTGCATCGTAGAAGGGCCAATCTCCTTTGATCTGGCCATAGACGCCCATGCTGCAAAGATCAAGGGATATGAAAGCCCGGTGGCGGGTGATGCGGATCTGATGCTGGTTCCTGATCTGGTGTCTGGCAATCTGTTGGGAAAGGCTTTAAATTATATGCCCGGCAGTCGCTTTGCCGGATTTATCACCGGCGCGTGCGTTCCCATTGTGCTCACATCTCGGGCGTCCTCTTCGGAAAACAAGTATCTTTCGCTGGCGGTGGCCTGTGCTGCGGCTGGACTCTCCTGATGAACTCAGAGAAGGGATGTGACTGAAGATGAAGAAGACGTTGGTGTTGGTACTCAACAGTGGTTCCACATCGATGAAAATCGCCCTGTATTGTGAGACGGAAGAGATATTCTCTGTAACAGAGAATTATGACCACCGGGTTCTGGATCAGTGCGGCTCCATCAATGGGCAGTTCGACCTGCGGATGAAATGTGTGCGAAAAGTGATGGAGGAACATGGTTATGCCATGTCCGATCTATCGGTGATCGTATCCAGAGGTGGTTCGACCAAGCCGCTGTCACACGGCGGCGCGTATACGATCAATGAAAAAATGGCGCATGATCTGCGCGAGTGTCCCGCGTCTTCTCACGCAGGAAATCTGGGGCCTATGATCGCGTGGGAACTCAGTCATGAGAATAGGATTCCCGCCTACATCTATGACTCCGTGGCGGTTGATGAACTTCAGCCGGTGGCTCGAATTTCCGGCCTGCCGGACATTTCCCGTGTCAGTCTGGTCCATGTGCTCAATTCTCGTTATGCTGCTCGCAAGGTAGCCGGGGAGCAGGGAACGGATTATGAGAAGTCTACATACATCGTGGCGCATATCGGCGGAGGCATCACCATCACCCTGCATCACAATGGCAGAATCATTGATGTGGTGGGAGACGATGAGGGACCGTTTTCTCCCGACCGCGGAGGAGGGATCCCCACCCGTCAGTTGGTCGATCTGTGCTACAGCGGGAAATATCCCACACGCGAGGATATGCAGCGCGCCATGCGCACTCAGGGCGGCTTGACTGCATATCTTCAGACGAGCGATGCCCGCAAAGTGGAGGAACGAATCGCTCAGGGCGATGAGAAAGCCAAGCTGGTCTATGATGCCATGCTGTATCAGATCGCCAAGGGCATTGCCCAGTTGGCCGCTCCGGTTTGCGGCAAGGTGGATGGAGTGATCCTCACAGGAGGCATTGCGCATTCTGCCTATGCCGTAGAGGAAATCAAGCGTCAGGTGAGTTTTCTCTCTGCGGTCCACATTATTCCAGGCGAACATGAAATGCAATCCCTGTGCCAGGGAGCATTGGCAGTGTTCCACGGAGAGGAGATCCCCCATGTCTACGAATAAACAGAAAGGATTGGCAAAGATATGAATGTAGAGTTTGCTGAACGTCTGAAATACATTACTGCGTCTGAGATCCGTGAGAGCTTGAAGCTCCTTGCGGATCCAGAGATGATCTCTTTTGCCGGCGGCAATCCGGATCCGGATACCTTCCCTGTGGACATGCTGGGCAAGATCACAGAAACCATCTTGGCAAGAGATGGTGGGAGCGCCCTTCAGTACAGCGCCACGGAGGGGTTTGACCCCTTGCGCAAGAAGATTGCGGAAAGAGTCAAAACCTTTGGCATCGAGACCACCTATGACGAGATCCTAATCACTGCCGGTTCTCAGCAGGCGCTTTCCCTTACAGGCGATGTTTTCCTGAACGAGGGCGATGTGGTGGTTTGCGAGAATCCGACTTACTTCGGTGCGCTGAATGCTTTCAAAAAACACTGTCCCCGTGTCATCGGTGTAGAATCCGAGCAGGACGGTATGAACATGGAGCAGCTCGAAGAGGTTCTCTGCCAGGAAAGAGTCAAAGTCATCTATGTTATTCCCGACTATCAGAACCCCACCGGTCGCTCTTGGTCTGTGGAAAAGCGCAAAAAGCTTGTAGAACTGGCAGAACAGTATGGTGTACCCGTAGTAGAGGATAACCCCTATTACGAGATTAACTATGAGCCGGATGAAAAACGCCCGTCCATCAAGCATTACGATCGAAGCGGAAACGTGATTTTCCTGGGTTCCTATTCTAAGACCTTCTGCCCCGGTTTACGTATCGGTTGGGTCAATGCCCACCCTGATATTTTGAACAAGTATGTTATTATGAAGCAGGGCGCCGACCTACAGACCAATACACTGTCTCAGCGCCAGCTGAATGAATTCTTGGAGATGACCGATTTTGAGGCGCATGTGGAGAAAACCAAGGCGCTGTACAAGGAACGCCGCGACTTGATGGTGGAAATGATCAAAAAGTACTTCCCAGCCAACTGCAAGTACTTCATTCCGTCCGGCGGCTTCTTTATCTGGGTAGAACTTCCTGAAGGCACCGATGGAAAAGCTGTGCTGCAGAAAGCAATCCAGCGCAAAGTGTCGTATATCACGGGTATGTCCTTCTATCCCAATGAAGGAAAGAAGAATACGATCCGCTTGAGTTACTCTACTATGAAAAACGACAAGATCCGTGAAGGAATGAGGCGTTTGGGAGAAGTCCTTTCGGAAACGGTCTGAGAAAAAAGACACGAATGAGATATTGCGTTCCGCTATTGCTACCAAAAGGAGGATCTTGAATTTAAGGAGGCGTAAAAATGGCAACTGCAGAAAACCGCAAAAGTGAACTATTCAAAGTATATCGTTTCCCGATTCTGCTGATCATTTCGATTATTGTCGGCTGCATCGTCGGTGTTGTGATGGGGCCGAAAGCATCCATGTTCAAACCATTCGGAGATATTTTCCTGAATCTTCTCTTTACAACGGTTGTGCCACTGGTGTTTTTTACGATCTCTAGCGCTGTTGGTAATATGATAAGCATGAGGAGACTGGGAAAGATCTTGGGTAACCTTCTGCTTGTATTTGTTGTTACCGGCATGATTGCATCGGCGGTCATTATCGTGGCGGTCAAAGTATTCCCACCGGCACAGGGCGTTCAGATGGATCTGCCGGCTATGACGCAAGAGGTGCAGCAAATCAATTTTATCGAACAGGTGGTCAAGATATTGACCGTGGACGACTTTGTGGGCCTGATGTCCAAGGCCAACATGATGCCACTGATCGTGTTTTCTGTTCTGTTTGGCTTCTGCGTCAGTTTAACCGCAGAGGCAGGAAATGAGATTGGCAAGCTGCTGGATATGCTCTCTAATGTGCTGATGAAGGCGGTCAACATCATTATGTGGTATGCTCCAATCGGTCTGGCTGCATATTTTGCCAATCTGGTTGGCCAGTTTGGTTCCACGCTGATTGGCGCGTATCTTAGAGCACTGGCACTGTTCTATCCCATTTGCGTCATGTATTTCTTCGTGTTCTTTGCGCTGTACGCGCACTATGCGGCAGGCAAGGAAGGTGTGAAGTCCTTCTTCAAACACATTTTTCCAGCTGCGGTAACGTCCCTTGCTACGATGAGTTCTCTTGCCACGATGCCGGTTAACCTGAATGCGGCAGAAAAAATCGGTATCCCCAAGGATATCAGTAAGATTGTTCTGCCCATCGGCGCCACCATGCACATGGACGGCGGTTGCCTGTCCTGCATTTTAAAGATCGCATTTCTGTTTGGCATCTTTGGCCGTGACTTCAGCGGGATCGGCACTTATGCCAGCGCCATTTTGATCTCAGTGGTTGGCGGCGTTGTGATGTCCGGTGTTCCCGGCGGCGGTATCATAGGCGAGATGCTGATCGTGAACGTCTATGGCTTCCCGGCCGAGGCACTGCCCATTATTATTACGATGGGATTCTTGGTGGACGCTATTTGCACGGTGCTGAATGCCTGCGGCGATACAGTTGCTTCCATGATGATCGCCAGACGCGTGGAAGGCAAGGACTGGTTTAAGCGTGCCCATGAAAAGATCAATGTCGAGGTGGTTGACAGAGCGGCCGAGACAATGTCTGATCAGGCGATGACCTGCGAGACTCAATAGAAAAGAAAAAGGACGAGGGCTTGCACCTCGTCCTTTTTTATGGCAGATAGGTCGATTCAAATTTTACCCAGCGTTTTGCGCTGACAGATCTTCACGATTATTTTCCCAGATTCATCAGAACCAGACTGGCAATCGCAAATAAGATCCCGATCACTTTTCGGCGGTTTAGTGTTTCTCCATAGAACATTGCTCCGAACAAGGTCGTCAGCAAAATGTTGCCCCCGCTTAGCGTGGGGAATACAACGCTTGCCGGAATTTCGGTCAATACTACGATGGTGGCATAAGATGCGATCAAGTTGGACACGCCAATCAGGCCGCCGAGGATAAGTTCTTCTTTCTTTAAATGAAGACAATGCTTTTTCTTATACAGCACGGCAGCTGACAGAATCAGGCATACAAAAAATGCCAGAAAGTTGAACATGAGGATATGCTCGTCTACGGAGTGGATCGTATAGACTTTTTTTGCAATTTCTGCAAGTCCGCCGACTAAGAATACAATGGGAATCATTCCTGAAAAGGTCTTTTTCCCCTCCAATAGCAGACAAAAGGCGATGCAGGCAATGACCAAGCCGAGAATGAGATTGACCGTCATCTCTTCGCCCCACAGCCGAACGGTTACACCCGAAGCTACGATAATACCCAAATTGGAGGCCAATGTGGTCAGGCTCGGACCAGAGTGCTCAATGCCCTTTTGCGTCACATCAAAACAGAGGTAGTAGAAAAGG
>OKSI01000464.1_pt1 | contig 15767 bp, 15 predicted proteins | sample 1606221 | NCBI WGS metagenome assembly OKSI01 (sample SAMEA3879540, study PRJEB24766) | human gut metagenome | biome: human-associated habitat; feature: feces | place: USA | collected 1985/1987 | reverse complement strand
GGCGGGCGGGGCCTGTGACCACCGTGACGGCGGCCTTGGGCGCGTAGTGGCGGTATTTCATGCCGGGGGCACGCGGCTTTTCGCCGTCATTCATCTTCTGCGTCACGGCTTTGTCAACCGTCACCTCGCCCAGCGCGTCAATAAGGCTTTCCAGCGGCAGTCCGCCCGGGCGCAGGAGCTGCGGCGGCGTAACCGTGAGATCGATGATCGTCGACTCGACGCCCACCTCGCAGGGGCCTCCGTCCACGATGCCGTCGATCTTCCCCCACATATCCTCGCGCACGTGCTCCGCCGTTGTGCAGCTGGGGCGGCCCGAGGTGTTAGCGCTCGGCGCGGCGACGGGCACGCCCGCCTTTTCGATGATGGCGCGCGTCACCGCATGGTCGGGACATCTCATGCCGACCGTCTCAAGTCCGCCCGTCGTGCGCAGCGGCACGCAGGGCTTTTTCTTCAGGATCATCGTCAGCGGGCCGGGCCAGAAGCGCTCGGCGAGCCGGTAGGCTGTCTCCGGCACATCCTCGCAATAGCGCGTGAGGCAGCTTGCGTCGGGAATGTGCAGAATAAGGGGGTTATCCTGCGGGCGGCCCTTGGCTTCGAAAATATGCAGCACGGCATTTTCGTCAAGTCCGTTCGCACCGAGGCCGTACACCGTCTCCGTCGGGATCGCCAGAAGCCCCCCGCGGCGCAGGATATCCGCCGCCTGCGCGATGCTCTCTTTATCCTCCACCGTGCGGAGGGTAAACCATTTTGTCTCCAATGCTCTCTCTTCTTTCTTAAGCTTCGCTGCTCTCGCGCAGCTTTTCCGCCTGCTCCTGCATCGTCAGCGCGTCGATGATGGGGTCAAGGTCGCCGTTCATCACGGCGCTGATGTTGAAATTCTTGTTCTCGCCCGTCAGTCGATGATCCGTCACGCGGTTTTGCGGGAAATTATAGGTGCGGATGCGCTCGTTGCGCATGCCGCTGCCGACCTGCGCGCGGCGCTCGCTCGTGATCGCGCCCTCCACGCGCTCGCGCTCGGCTTCGTAGAGCTTGCTTGCGAGCATCGCCATGCACTTGGCGCGGTTCTGGAGCTGGGATCTCTCCTCCTGACAGGAAACGACGATGCCCGTCGGCTTATGGATGAGGCGCACGGCGGAGCTCGTCTTGTTGACGTGCTGGCCGCCCGCACCGGAAGCGCGGTAGACCTGCATTTCGATATCCTCAGGACGAAGGTCAACGTCGACCTCCTCCATCTCCGGCAGCACCGCGACCGTCGCGGTCGAGGTGTGCACGCGCCCGCCGGACTCGGTTTCCGGCACGCGCTGGACGCGGTGGACGCCGGATTCAAACTTGAATCTCGAGTATGCCCCGTCACCGCTGACGATAAAGTCAGCTTCCTTTACACCGCCCAGCTCCGTGTCGTTGTAGTTCAAAAGCTCCACGCGATAGCCGCGCTTTTCCGCGTACATCGCATACATGCGGTAAAGGTCGGCGGCGAACAGCGCGCTCTCCTCCCCGCCCACGCCGCCGCGAATTTCAACGATGACATTTTTGTCGTCGTTCGGGTCACGCGGCAGAAGCAGCACGCGCAGCTCGTCGAAAAGCCGCTCTTTTTCTGCCTTGGCAGCGTTCAGTTCCTCCTGCGCCATGTCCCTGAGCTCCGGGTCGGATACAAGCTCCAGCGCCTGCGCGATGTCGTCCTCGCACTTCTGGTACGCGCGATAGGCCGCGACCACGGCGGAGAGCTCCTTCTGCTCGCGCGTGAGCGCGCGCAGCTTCTTTGGGTCAGCGTAAATTTCCGGCACTTCGAGCAGCTCGCCGATCTCGTCATAGCGGCGCGCGAGCTGTTTGAGCTTTTCCCACATCAGGCCTTGTCCTCCGCAATGAAGTCAGAGCAGGCCTTGACGAACTGGTCGCGCCAGAAGTGGTAGCCCGCGGAATCGGGGCAGAGCGAGACCTCCGCCACGTGCGGTGTCTGCAAATAGAGATCCATCTGGCGGAACACGTCCTTATAGTCCTGCTCGCTCTTGTGCGTGATGAGGTACGCTGCGTTCTGGATCTCATAGCCGCGGCGCTTCAAAAAACCGCGGATCACGCTCGAGCAGCGACCCGCCCACACGGGCGTGCCGAGAATAACGAGCTTGTAATCCGAGAGCGGACGCGCGCACTTCGGGCGCGAAACGGCGCTCGTGCGCTTGTGCATCGCATCGAAGCAGCAGCGAAGATACCCCATCGTGCCGCCGCGGTCGATCTTGTCGCGGATCTCCAGGCATTCGCAGCCCAGTGCCTCAGCGACTTCCTCCATGGCTTTTTTCGTGTTTCCCGTGCGGGAATAATAAAGGCATAAAATGTTATCGTTCATACTCACTTTCCTCTCAGCAGGAGCCAACCGGTGGCAAAGGCCTCCCGCACATAGTAGTTGAGCTGCAAAGCATCGTAATACGCGCTGCGCGGCAGCGTCGCCGCCACACCGCAGGCCCATGGCACACCGGCAATTCGTCCGGCTCTATAAATATGATAGTCATTTGTCACATAGGCAAACGTCCCCGCTGTATCAAGACCGTTTTCTGCCATGATCGCGTAGCTGAAATCAAAATTCTCCTGCGTGCTGGTGGACTTGTCCTCGCGGTAAATGCGGCTTTCGTCCACGCCGTGGGCGATGAGCCAGTCCGCCATGCAATCGGCCTCGGAAATATCCTCTCCCGGCCCCTGTCCGCCTGAGCAGATGATGGGAATATCCGGCTTGTCGGCGATGAAATCGAGCGCCGCACGCAATCTTGACGAGAGCATCAGCGACGGCGTCGTGCCGTTCACGCCCGCGCCCAAAATAACCACGCACTGCGCGTCTTCCGCGCGCCCGTCCGTGTGCGCGCCGCGAATAACGAGCGATTCAAGATACCCGAATGCGACAAGGCCTAGGCACACGAGCACGAGCAGAACGCGTTTTCCCCACTTCGCCCACGCGTGCTCGGAATACTGCGCAAGCAGCGCAAAGACGATCAAAAGCGCCGTCAGACACCAGAACAGGAGTCCTGCAAAGCGCACGCCGGGCACGGCCCGGCACATAGCGCCGAGCACGGCGCAGACCGCTGCCGCCGTCCACAGTCTTTTTTGTCTCTTCATGGTATGTTCCTCATTCGCCCGCCTGCTCGGCGAGCGTCTCCCACTTTTCCATCAGCGCGCCGAGCGTCTCCTCGGCCGCTTCCTTTTCTTTGTAAATTTCGCTGTAGCGCTCATAGTCGCTTCCGGCCTCTTCAAGCCGCTGCTCGATCTCGGCGATGGCCGCTTCCTGCGCGGAAATTTCCTTTTCACAGATCGTCAGCTGCCGCCGCGCCTGCTGCGCGGAGCGATTCGGCTTCGGTTTTTCTGTAATGGTTTTTTCCTTTACAGCATTTGGTGTATGGTCGATCTTGTTCTGCGCCTCCAGTGCCTTGACCTGCCGGTAGCGGGCAAAGCCCATCGGATAGTCCGTGATGACGCCGCCCTCCAGCTCCCACACGCGCGTTGCAAAGCGGTTGATAAAATAGCGGTCGTGGCTGACGAAGAGAAGCGTCCCGTCGTAGCTTTCCACCGCCTCCTCGATCCACTCGCGGGACGCGATATCGAGGTGGTTCGTCGGCTCGTCAAGAATGAGAAGGTTCACTTCCTCGTCCATCAGAATGCAGAGCTTCAATCGGCTCAGCTCACCGCCGGAGAGCACGCTCACGCTCTTAAAAACGTCCTCGCCCGTAAAGTGGAACGCGGCCAGGCGGTCACGCGCTGTCTGCGGCGTGATGTTGCGCTTGGAGTAGAGCATCGTGTCGACCAGGTTCCGCTCCGGCACGTCGAACGTGACGATCTGCGGCAGGTACGCCGTTCTGACCGAGGGCCCGAATTTGATCTTGCCCTCGTCGGGATACTCCTCTTCCATGAGCATCTTGATAAGCGTTGACTTGCCCGTGCCATTGTCGCCGATGAGCGCGATGCGCTCGCCGCCGCGCACCTGCAAGTCAACATCGTGGAAGAGTACGCGGTCGCCAAAGCTCTTTTTGAGCTTTCTGAGCGCAAAGACCTCGTCGCCGTAGAATTCCTGCGACTTGAACTGTACGTTGAGCGCCCGTTCCTTCGTCGGCTTGTCCGTCGTGCGCATGCGCTCAATGCGCTTTTCCATCGACAGCGCACGGCGGTAGGTCTTGTCCATGCCCTTGAAGGCGAACATGCGCAGCTGCTCGGCGCTCTTTTCAAGCTGAGCGATCTTGGCCTGTTCCTTTTCGTATTGGCGCATTTTTTCGAGATAGCGCCGCTCCTTTTCCACCGCGTAGAAGCTGTAGTTGCCGCTGTAGAACTCCGCCTTGCCGTCGAGCACCTCGATGACGCGGGTGATGGTGCGATCCAAAAAGTAGCGGTCATGCGAGATGGCGACGACCGTACCCTTAAAGGTGGAAAGGTACTGCTCCAGCCACTCGATGGCGTGCAGATCGAGGTGGTTCGTCGGCTCGTCGAGCAGCAGAATGTCGGTATCCTCCAAAATGAGGCGGCCGAGGTTCACGCGCGTCTTTTCGCCGCCCGAGAGTGTGTCGAACAGGCGCTCGCGCATCTCCGGCGGAATGGACAGGCCGTTTGCGACCTTGTTGATGGGCGTTTCCGTGTCGTACCCGCCAAGGCCCTCGAACTTTGCAGAAAGCTCTCCGTAGCGGCGCAGCGTTTCCTCGCTCTCGTCGCCGTTTGCCATCTTCTCGGAGAGGGCGTTCATCTCGTCCTCCAACCGCTGCATGCGCGAAAAGGCGCTCTTGAGCACATCCTCGACCGTGTAGCCCTCAGGATACACGGGGATCTGCGAAATGAGGCCGAGCCTGCGGCCCGAGGCGATGCTCACCTCGCCCGCGTCATAATCAAGCTCCCCCGTCAGGATACGAAAGAGCGTTGTCTTGCCCGCGCCGTTTTTGCCGAGCAAGCCCACGCGCTCGCCGGTATCGACCTGAAAGGTGATGCCGTCCAATATTTTCTTTTCGAGATCAAAGGACTTCACAAGTCCCGATACGCTGATGTCGATCATGCCTTGGTCAGCTCTTCCACGATGGTCTCAAAGTGCATGGAGTGCGAGGCCTTGACGAGCATCGCCGTATCCGCCGCGAACGCCGCCTTGATGGCGTCCATCGCCTCCTCCACGCTCTGAAACCACTGCACAGAGCCGTTCCCTTCTAAATAGTTTTTTGCCCGTGCACCGATCGCGATCACCGTGTCGATGCCCAGTTCCTTTGTGAGCTCGCCGATCTCGCGGTGCGCGCTCTCGGTGAGGTCTCCAAGCTCGGCCATGTCGCCGATGACGGCGGCTTTTTTGCCGCTGCTCGCCGCTAAAACGCGCAGCGACGCCGCCATCGACTGGGGCCCTGCGTTGTAGCAGTCGTCGAGCAGGCGGCGATTTTCGGAAAGCGCAATGACGTGCATGCGCGAGCCCGCCGGTTCATAGGCCGCAACACCGCGCTCAATCTCTTCCTTCGTTTCGCCAAGGTACTCGCCGATGGCCGCGGCCATCGCCGCGGCGTAGACCATGTGCTTGCCCGGCGCGGGGATCGCGAGCGCATAGCGCTCCTTCTCCGTCGTCATGGTGCAGCGGATACCGTCGATGCCGAGGTCTTCGACCTCGCTCACGCGGACATTGCAGTGCGCAGACAAGCCGCATCGCAGAATGTTCTGCGGCAGCGTGACGGTATCGAGCAGCTCGTCGTCGCCGTTTAAGACGGCGAGACCGTCCTTTTTGAGGTTTTCGAAAATCTCGCACTTGGCCTTCAGAATATTTTCGCGCGACCCGAGATATTCAATGTGCATATCGCCGACGTTCGTGATAACGGCGATGTCGGGCTTCACCATCTCGCCGAGGTAGCGGATCTGCCCTGCGCGATCCATGCCCGTTTCGATGACCGCCGATCGATGCTTGGAGGAAAGCCCCAGCAGCGTCTGCGGCGTGCCGATCTCGTTATTGAAGTTCGCGGCGGTCTTGAGCGTGTTGAACTTCACACCCAGCACCGAGGCGATCATTTCCTTCGTCGTTGTCTTGCCGACGCTGCCCGTCACCTGCACAAACGGAATGGAAAACTGAGAACGGTACCACGCGGCCAGGTCCTTGAGCGCAAGCAGCGTGTCGGGTACTTTGATGTAGAATTTCCCGGGCAGCAGCGCTTCCGGCACACGCGCGCAAAGGCAGCCCTCCGCGCCCGCGGAAAGCGCCTTTTCGATGTAATCATGTCCGTCGAAGCGCTCGCCGGCAAGCGGCAGGAACACCTCGCCCACCTTGACGGTGCGGCTGTCGGTGTTCACGCCGAAGATCTTCGCCGCCGCATCGCCCTGCAAAAGCTTGCCGCCGGTCGCCGCGAGCAGCTCTTTTACCGTGATGGTCTCCATTTACAGTCCTCTCTTCTGCTTCAGCGACTCTTCGACGATCTTCTCGCACAGCTCTTCGTAGCCGATGCCGACCGCCGCCGCCTCCTGCGGAAGAAGGCTCGTCTTCGTCATGCCGGGCAGGGTGTTAATCTCAAGGAAGTAGGGCGTGCCGTCGGGTGTGACGATAAAGTCCGCGCGGGAATAAACGCTCAGTCCGATCAGGCGGTAGACCGTTTCGGTCGCGGTGCGCACGCGCATTTCCCAGTCCTCGGGGATGGGAGAGGGACAAATTTCCTCCGCCGCGCCGGCCTGATACTTGTTCGCGTAGTCATAAAAGCCCGTCTTCGGGATAATTTCGATGGAGGGCAGTGCCTTGCCCGCGATGATGCCGACCTGGATCTCGCGGCCGGAGATGTACTGCTCGAGCACGACCTGCGTGCCGAACTGCAGGCATGCTTCCAGCGCCGCCTTCAGCTCCGCGCCCGTGTGCGCGATGGAAACGCCGACGGACGAACCATTGGCCACAGGTTTCACGACGCAGGGAAGCTTCGTTTCGGAAACGAGCTTGCCGATCTCATCCGCCGTATAGCGCACCGTGCGCCACTGCGGCGTGATGACATATTCCGACACCAGACGCTTGGTAAGATCCTTATCCATTGCGATGGCGCTCGAGAGATAGCCCGCGCCGGTATAGGGAATGCCGAGCAGGTCAAACGCCGCCTGCACGCGGCCGTCCTCGCCGCAGGTGCCGTGCAGGGCAAGAAATACAATGTCCGCCTTGGCGCATACATCGAGCACACCCGTGCCGAACATGCTGCGGCTCTGATCCTTGCGGCTTGCGCGCACGGCGGCAAGATCCGGCTCCGCCTCAGCGACGGAATAGTCGCCGCAGAAGCCGTCCGGCGCATCAAAAACGTCGTCAAGCTTGCCCTCATAATCCTCAAAGCCCAGGAACATATCCACTAAGATTGCCTGATGGCCGCGAGAACGCAGCGCACGGCAGATCTTGTTGCCGCTTGAGAGCGAAACATTTCGCTCCATGCTCAGTCCACCCGCTAAAACAACGATACGCATATCGTTTTCCTCCTTATTTCTGAAAGGGGCATCACCGCCCCCCGTTTATCCATACTATACTAATGTACACTTTACCACAGCTTTTTCCCAATTACAAGCAAAAGAGAACGGCTGAAAACCGTTCTCTTTTGTTTGCTTTTCCTTGTTTTCCTCAGCCGAAGAGCCCGGAAAGAAGCCCGCCCTTTTCATTGCGGTCATTCCTGAGCGTCATCGCCGCGCTGAGCATTTCCGCCGCCTGTGCGCGCGTCACGCCCGAGCGCATCTCGTCGGCAGAAAAGCGCCCGCTCTCGATGATGCTGACGGACTGTAAATTCGCCACTGCCTGCGCGCACCAGGCATTCTCTGCGTCCTGCGCGTCGTAATCCGAGAGGTCAACATCTGTCACGCGGAGCAGCCGGTTCAGAACGACCGCCGCCTCGTTGAGCGTGATCAAATCTCCTGCACGGAAGGCTGCCCCCTCCGCCGTGCTGATACCCGATACCACTCCCGCGTTCAGTGCGCTCACGGCATAGCCCTTTGCCCAGGAGGGAATGCTTGCATCGTCGCAAAAACCGGTCATCTGCACTTCTTCCGCGCTCACGTCCATCGCCGCAAGCGCCATGGCGATAAATTCGCCGCGCGAGAGCGTGCGCTCCGGCTCAAAGAAATAGCTGCCGCCGAGCCTTGCCCCCGTAAAAACGTCGTGCTCGGCAAGGTCTACCGCCGCCGTATGCGCGCGGTTGCCGGCCATGTCGGCATAGCAGACGCCGCTATTCGCCTTTTCGATCGTAACGCTCACCGTTGCCGGAAGCGACGTGTTGCCGTAGGCATCGCTCGCCGTATAGGTGAAGCTGTCGCTCCCGAGCTTGCCATGCGGCGTATAGACAAAGCCGAGGCCGTCCTCTGTCAGCGTAACGGTTCCCTTCTTTGCCTCCTGCGCAATGGCAAAGGTGATCTCGTCGCCCTCGTTGTCCACAGCGCGGAACGCGCCTTCATACGCAACGCCGCGGTAGACCCTGATCGCCATATTTTCCGCTACCGGCGCGCCCTCGACGGCCTTCACCTCTTCCTTCCCCCTGCCAAAGATCGCCGAAGCGCTCTGTACCGGCACAAGGGTCAAAAGCAGCAGCGCCATCACAAACGGCAGCGCGCGCCACAGCTCTTTTCGCTTTTCCATATTAAAAAAATCTCCTTCCTGTTGTTTCTTCTGCGGTTATTGTTTGCCAACGGGCAAAAAGTATGCAAAACCGCACGCTTTTGCGGCGCCGGATCGCCGCATTTTCTTTTCCTCTTGCCTGCGCGGAAAAATGCAGAGAATTTTTCAAAAATCTATTGACTTTTCCAATGCCAGCAGGTATACTTGGACAGCCGCTTTGAATGGGCATAAAGTTTCGAAGGCTTTCGAGGCTTTTCGAACGCCCCCGACAGCGAGTCCGTAATTAAGGAAAGAGGTGCAAGCAATGCAAGCGATCATCGTTACCGGCGGTAAGCAGTATGTTGTGAACGAGGGCGACACCCTGTTCATTGAGAAGCTCCCCGTCGAGGCGGGCGACGCCGTTACCTTCGATCAGGTTTTGGCGATCGTTGACGGCGAAAACACCAAGTTCGGCACTCCCGTGGTGGAGGGCGCGAAGGTGGAGGCCACTGTCGTTAAGAACGGCAAGGGCAAGAAGGTCCGTGTCTACAAGTACAAGGCCAAGAAGGGCTATCACAAGCGTCAGGGTCATCGTCAGCCTTATACCAAGGTTGAGATCGGCAAGATCTCCGTCTAAGTCATGACCACTGTTACTTTCCTCACTGAGGGGAAGCGCATCATCGGTTTAGATGCCAAGGGCCACAGCGGTTACAGTGAAGAGGGCAGCGATATCGTCTGCGCGGCAGTCACAAGTGCGGTCCGCCTTGTGGAAAGCACCGTGAACGATGTTTTAGGCCTCGCCGCTTCCGTCAAGGTCCATGAACGCTCCGGCGCTGTGGAATTCCGGCTCCCCGGCGGTCTGTCCGCCACGAACGAGAGCACCTGTCAGGCTCTTTTAACGGGTTTGATGCTGCTCTTTTCCGAGCTGCACAGCGAATATCCGGACAACATCGAAGTCATGGAAGCGTAAGCTTCCTGTTCCGATCATCTTACAGAAAGGATGGCAAATCACCATGCTGAACATCGGTCTTCAGTTTTTCGCCCACAAGAAGGGCGGCGGCTCCACGAAGAACGGCCGCGACTCTAACGCCAAGCGCCTTGGCCCCAAGCGCGCTGACGGTCAGTTCGTTCTCGCCGGCAACATTCTTGTGCGCCAGCGCGGCACCCACATCCATCCGGGCGTCAATGTCGGTATCGGCTCTGACGATACTCTCTACGCCAAGGAGAGCGGCGTGCTCCGTTTCGAGCGTCTCGGCAAGGATCGTAAGCAGGCTTCTGTTTACCCCGCTGAGTAATTGCACAACGAAAAGCCCTGAGCGAATGCTCGGGGCTTTTTTTCTTACTTTTTCCGCAGGAGGTTTCCCCCATGCTCAAAGCAGTCCTCATGGACATCGACGACACGCTGCTCGATTTCGGCAAGTGCGCCGAGCAGGCCATGCGCATCGGCTTTGCCGAGCGCGGCTTACCCTTCGACAATTCCACCTACGCGGTGTTCACGCGCATCAACGATGTGCTCTGGCAGCAGATCGAGCGCGGCGAGCTCACCACGCAGCAGCTTTTTCAGTTCCGCTGGAACCGCATCTTCGAAGCCCTCGGCATTGAGGCCGACGGCGTCGCGTTCGAGCAGCGTTTTCTGGCTCTTCTCTATGAGACTGCCATTCCTGTCGACGGCGCGGACGAGATCTGCCGCTATCTCAAGGGAAAGTACATTCTCTGCGCGGCGAGCAACGCCTTCCACGACCAGCAGCTCAACCGCCTCTCTATGTCGGGCCTTCTCCCCTACTTTGACCATGTATTTGTTTCGGAGTCGCTCGGCTACCGCAAGCCCGAGAAGGCGTTTTTCGACGCCTGCCGCGCTTTTCTTCCCGATGTTGCCGCGGACGAATGCGTCATGATCGGCGACTCGCTGACCGCCGACATCGCCGGCGGCAAAAACGCGGGCATGAAAACGATCTGGTACAACCACGCACACCGCCCTGTTCCGGAGCATTGCGCAGCCGACCAGATCGTCGATTCGCTCTCTCAAATTAAAGATATTCTCTGACTCAGGAGATCATTTCCGCGCCGACGGTGTATTCCCAGCCGTTATCGCCGCGGGAGGCCGTGCACTTCGTAAAGTAATACGCGCCGAGCGGCGAGCGCCACTTTTCAGCGCTGAAGCAGACAGACGCGCCGTTGTCCTGCGTCTCCTCCGGCGTGATGGTGAAGAGCAGACCATTCGTGAACGAATAGGCCGTACTGCCGCCCTCCAGCTTTTCACCCGTGAGATAGCCCTCCTCGCGCAGCTCATCGAATGTCATCGTCAAGCCCTGTACGCCGTGCTTCTGTGCGAACACATAGGCGACCGCCGCCTTTTCGCCCGCGGTCAGCCCGCCGGGTGCCTTGCTCAGATCGACGCTCACGATCTCCGCGCCGCCGTTGAGCCCATCGTCCGTGTTCCACAGGTCCTCAAGCACCTGTAAGTAGAGGCCGCAGAGATCATAGCGCGCATCGTCCTCGCGCGAAAGCGATACGGCCACCACCTGAGAAAACTTCGCGGGATAGGTCTCCTGCACGCCGCCGGTGTACCAGACCTCGGCGCTCATGCCGCTTTCGATCTCGGCAGCGGACACGCTGCTGCCGTCTAAATACAGCGTCACGCCGTCGAGCGGCAGGGTATAGAGTTCCGTCTCTCCCGCCAAAATGAGCGTGCCGTCCGACGCATCGCCCACCACGCGCAGCGTCATCGTGTCTGCGCCCGCGTACTGCGGCCCTATCTCTACGTCGTCATTTTCATTCTCCCGGCCGTCCTTCGTGCAGGCCAGAAGCGCCGCTGTCACGGCGACGACCATCATCAGCATAATCAGTCTTTTCAAGTGTTCCGCTTCCTTTCCGGTTTGTATCGTTTCATTTGACGGAAGCGGAAAAGCAAAAGTTCCCGATTTTTCTCCACATTTTCTTTTTTGTGAAATGTTTCGTTTTTCTTGACGAATCGTCAAAAAACGGGTACACTATTTGTTCAGGAATAACAAGATTTCAAGGAGGTGCCAACATGGCAGCATCTTTTATTGATAAGGCGCGCATTTTCTGCCGCGCCGGTAAGGGCGGCAACGGTGCGGTGGCGTTCCACCGCGAAAAGTACGTCTCCGCAGGCGGCCCCGACGGCGGTGACGGCGGCAACGGCGGCAACATTGTCCTCGTCGTCGACGACAACATGTCGACGCTGATGGACTTCCGCTATAAGCGCAAATACGTCGCCGAGACCGGCATGGACGGTCAGGGCGCGCGCAAGTTCGGCAAGCAGGGCAAGGATCTCACGATCCGCGTGCCGCGCGGCACCGTCGTGCGCGACGCGGAGAGCAACGAGATCATCAAGGATATGTCCGACTCCGAGCCGTTCATTCTCTGCCGTGGCGGCAAGGGCGGCTGGGGCAACGCGCATTTCGCAACGCCGACCCGCCAGGCCCCGCGCTTTGCCAAATCCGGTCTTGAGGGTGAGGAGCACGACGTCATTCTCGAGCTGAAGCTGCTGGCCGACGTCGGTCTCATCGGCTTCCCGAACGTCGGCAAGTCGACGCTTCTCTCCGTCGTATCCAAAGCGCGCCCCAAGATCGCGAACTACCACTTCACCACGCTCTACCCCAACCTCGGCGTCGTGTACGTCGACGAGGGCGTTTCCTTCGTCATGGCCGATATCCCCGGCATCATCGAGGGTGCGGCTGAGGGCGCGGGCCTTGGTCACGACTTCCTGCGACACATCGACCGCTGCCGCCTGCTCGTCCATGTCGTCGACGTGTCGGGCAGCGAGGGCCGCGACCCGGTCGAGGACTTTGACGCCATCAACGCAGAGCTCTCGCAGTATTCCCCCGACCTTGCCACCCGCCCGCAGATCGTCGTTGCCAACAAGACCGACATCATGGAGGATGAAAGCCTGCTGGAGGCCTTACGTGCGCACGTCGAGCCGCTGGGCTTCCCCCTCTTTGCCCTCTCCGCCGCGTCCCACAGCGGCACACGCGAGCTTGTGCTCAAGATTGCCGAAAAACTCTCGACGCTCCCGCCCGTCACGGTCTATGAGCCGGAGTATGTTCCCAAGCCCGTCAAGATCGACGCGAGTGAGCCGCTCAAGATCACCGTCGAGGACAACACCTACATTGTCGAGGGCAAGTGGCTTGAACGCCTTATGAGCAACGTCAACTTCGGTGACTACGAGAGCCGGATGTTCTTTGATAAGATGCTGCGAGAAAACGGCGTTTTCCAGCAGCTTGAGGATCTCGGCATCAAAGATGGCGATATTGTCAGCATGTACGAGCTGGAATTCGAGTATCAGCACTAAATTCTACCCGCGGGAGATGATCTCATGTCCGTCAGTCTGTGCGAGGACTGCGTTTATTACAGCTACGATGAAGAGTCCGACAGCTACTACTGTGACGAGCAACTCGATGAGGACGAGATGGCGTCGTTCCTGCGCGGCAAGCTGACCGCCTGCCCCTTCTACCATCCGGGACAGAGCGACTATTACCTCGCGGGAAAGCAGTAACGCATCATAACGAAAAAGGAACGCACTTTTTTGAGTGTGTTCCTTTTTTATCACTTGTCGTGCGAGCGGAAATCGCCCTCCGCTGAAGGGGTTCACTCCCTTGCGCCGGGCAGAAAGCGCTGCTCGACTTCTTCCGCGCTCATCTGCCCGCCGGAAAGCTCCGTGAGCGCGGCGGAGAATGCCTCCACCTTTCCCACGGGCAGCAAAAAGCTCAGCGTCACCGCCGTGCCGTAGTCGCTTGACTCGATACGGCCCTCGTGATCTTCAATGAGCAGCTTCACGCGCTCAAACATCGGGTACGGACACTCGAGCAGCAGCACGGAAAAGGGCTGCATCCGCGCCTTGCCCGCCTTGTCGAGCGCATCCTTTGCAGCTTTTGCGTAGGCGCGCGTCAACCCGCCCGCGCCGAGCAGGATACCGCCGAAGTAGCGCGTGACGATGCACACCACATTCTCCACACCCTCGCGCTGGAAGACATTGAGCATTGGCTGGCCTGCCGTGCCCTGCGGCTCGCCGTCGTCGCCGTAGCGAACGGTACCGTCGTGCAGGACGAAGCACCAGCAGTTGTGGCGCGCGTCGTAGTATTTCTTCTTCATCTCGTCGATGCGCGCGCGGGCCTCCGTCTCGGTCTCCACCAGGAAAACGTGGCTGATGAAGCGCGAGCGCTTTTCTTCAAACTCGCTCTCCGCGCTCTCGTATGGGACAAGGTACTCTGTCATGGTTTCAATGTTCCTTTCAGCGGGTTTTCTCCCACTTTTCTTTCGTAAGGGCGTAAAAAAGCGTCGGCCGCAGCGCATCGTCCACAAGCGCCGGCCTTTCACAGGTCAGCTGATAAGAAAAGCCGCACTTTTCGATCACGCGCTTTGACTTTTCATTGCCGGCATAGTGCGAACACCAGACCCGCTGTGCGCCTTTATCCTCAAAGCAATACCTCAGCAGTTCTCGCACGGCTTCGGGGATAAGCCCCTGGCCCCAGAACGGGCGGCCGATCCAGTAGCCGATTTCCGGCTCATTCCCGATTTCCGGCGCTTCCGTCGGAAACACGCCGATGGAGCCGACAGGCTCGTCTGGCCGTTCCTTCAAAATGACTGCAAACGTGTCCGGCTCCGAGAGGACGGTTCGGATGATCTCGCGGGAGTTCTCCACGCTCGTATGCGCTGGCCAGCCTGCGGCGGGACCGACAAACGGATCCCTCGCGTATCGATAGCAGCTCTCCGCGTCGCTCTCGCACCACGGACGCAGGAGAAGGCGCGTCGTTTCAAACGTCATTCCTCCCAGTCCTCCTTCGGCTCGCGGTAACCCTCGATGTAGTCCTTCACCTGCCCGATGACGCGCGGCACGCAGACGGCCGCAACATCGATGGTCTCGCCATATTCGACAGATTCGACCTTTGCCTCGCGGTAGAGCATATCGAGAAGGCCGCCCTTGTCGTAAGGCAGGTGGATCGTCACGCGGCGCGTTCCCTTGTCGAGGAGCTTATCGATGCGCGCAAGCAGCTCATCGATCCCCTCGCCGGTCTTGGCGCTGATGTTGACGCTGTCCTCCCCGTGCGGGCGGATATCGCCGAAGTAGAGGTCGGACTTGTTGTAAACGCGCAGGCAGGGAATTTGCTGCGCGCCGAGCTCTTCGATCAGCTCGTCCACGATCTGCGCCTGCTCGAGCCAGTGCGGGTCGGAAATGTCGATGACGTGCAGAAGAAGATCGGCGTATTCGAGCTCTTCAAGCGTTGCCTTGAACGCCTCGACGAGCTGATGCGGCAGCTTTCGAATGAAGCCGACCGTGTCGGAGATCACGACATCCAGCGTATCGGATACCGTGAGAAGGCGCGTCGTCGTATCCAGCGTGTCGAACAGGCGGTCGTTCGCGGGAATGTCCGCGCCGGTCAGCGCGTTCAAAAGCGTCGATTTGCCCGCGTTCGTGTAGCCGACGATGGCGACGACCGGGATCTCATTCTTGCTGCGGCGGTCGCGCTGCGTCGCGCGCACGCGGCGCACCTCCTCAAGATCGGACTTGAGCTTGTCGATCTTGCGGTGGATGTGGCGGCGGTCGGTCTCAAGCTGCGTTTCGCCGGGGCCCTTCGAGCCGATGGGGCCCTTGCCCGACGTGCCCGCCTGCCGCTCCAGATGCGTCCACATACCGATCAGGCGCGGCAGCAGGTACTGATACTGCGCAAGCTCGACCTGAAGCTGACCCTCGCGCGTTTGGGCGCGCTGGGCGAAGATATCCAGTATGAGCCCGGAGCGGTCGAGCACCTTGACGCCGAGCTCCTCGGACAGCACGCGCATCTGCGAGGGGCTGAGTTCGTTGTCGAACACGGCGAGGTCGCAGTCGTTCATCGCGATAAGCTCTTTCATTTCCCTGACCTTGCCGTCGCCGATGAAGCTGCGCGGATTCGGGGACGGAAGGTTTTGCAGCACGGTCGCAACGCTCACCGCGCCTGCGGTCTCGACGAGCGCGGCAAGCTCGTCCATGCTCTCCTCGTCCGCGCTGTCCGCCTTGAGCACCGGCGAGGAAAGACCGACAAGCACCACGCGGTCGCGCGGCTGCTCCACGGTTTTGAGTTTGTTTTCTTCCATAGGAATCACCTTTTCTGCGTTTCTTTCCTTCAGTATACGCAAGGGAACGAAAAATGTAAAGAAAAAGAGGTCTGCTTCCGCAGACCTCTTTCGCAGTTCTTACTTGTCCAGACCGAACTTCTTGTTGAACTTGGCAACGCGGCCGCCG
>OKSI01000460.1_pt1 | contig 15851 bp, 10 predicted proteins | sample 1606221 | NCBI WGS metagenome assembly OKSI01 (sample SAMEA3879540, study PRJEB24766) | human gut metagenome | biome: human-associated habitat; feature: feces | place: USA | collected 1985/1987 | reverse complement strand
CTTTGCGCGTCCGCAGACGCGCCTCCAAGCTGCTCTTCCCCCAAGATTCCGTGAAGAACCATTCATCTACGCCACCTTGGCACTCTTATTTGAAAAATAAAAACGGGTACTGTGGAGGATTCGTCCTCACACAGTACCCGTTTCTTTGATGCAATCGAGGGGGAATTACTCCGCAGCAGGCGCAAAGAAGGAAATCTGCGTCGCACCGGTCATGGCATCGGCGGACAGCATCGTGATGGGAGCCGTTTCGACGCTCAGCGTTGCGAAGGAGCCTTCATAGCCGCTCTCGGTCGTGAAAGCGAAGGTCAGCGCATTGTGACCTTCCAGCGCGCCGTCCATCGAGAAGACAATCACCTTCACCGCATCAGCCGGAACGTCCGTCGCCATGACAAACTTTTCGCCCGTCGCGTTGATGGTAATGCTGACTTCCTTCACGGTTTCACCGGTCTTGTTGTAGACGGTGTAGTAGCCGGTCTGGTTGTTTGCAGCCTTGGCAGCGGCCAGCAGACCCTGCACATAGCCCAGCGTATCCACCAGCGTGCTGCTGGAGACGGCGTCCACCATTTCTTCCTTGGTCTTGCCTTCAATGGCAGCTTCCAGTTCGGCGATGGTCTTGCCGGTCACGAAAGCTTCGATGGCGTTGTAGCTCACGCCCAGCGGCGTGGTTGCGCCCGCCTTGGTCGTCATGTTGGTGCTGTACAGACCGTCGTTCACAACCTTAGAAGCCAGCACCTTGCCTTCGGGATAGTTCTGACCGAAGGAAGCGTCGGAGTTCGGAACGCCCTCCGCCGTGGCGGCATCCATGAACTGGAACTCGTCGATGTGCGCGGCAACGATGGTGTCGCCATCCATCGCGACGGTCAGCACAGCGAAGCAGGACGTGCCATGTGCGGCATACTCAACCTGACCGATTTTGACTTCAGCCAGCGCAGCCGTGGACAGCAGCATGATGGACAGGAGCAGTGCGAAAAACTTTTTCATAGGAGCCAACCTCTTTTTTGCGAAACTTGGCAGAATTTCTACCAGCAACACTATTATACGCGCAGCAATGCCGGTTTGTCCAGACAAACTTGTCAGAAAAATAGCAAAATCGTCGCTTGATGCAATCAGACGTTATTGCCGTATCGACCAGTCATTTGCGTCCGTACTTGCTCGATAACCTCATCCAGCACAAAATTACGGAACCAGTATTCCCCGTCATCAGGGAAATCAAGGTAGTCCGTGTAGAAGGGCATGACGCGCGTGTCCTGCTGGCGGAGCGTCCGAATTGCGCCTGTCCGGCAGTCCACTTCCGCGTTGAAGCTGCGCCCGTCGGGGTAATCCAGCGTCACTTTCCAGATGGGGTCGCCCTCGCCGGGGTCAATCAGCACACCGCCGCGCAGGGAGTAGTCATCGTCGCCCAGCGCGCGGGCAGCGTATTCCGCCGCGACCGCTTGAGAAATTGCGTAGTCAGGGACGTCGGGGTAAATCGTCTGACACAGGCAGGCAACAGACCAGTCGCCGAAGTAGCTGCCGCTGATGCTTATCGCGGACTGGAAAGAACGTAGCGTCGCCTGATCCCAGCGCAGGATATTGGCGCCGTACAAATCAACATAGCGCTGAACAATATGATTGGCGTACATGCCGTAGACGATGCCGGGCTGCGTGTTCGCGTCGCGGTAGAAGATGGTGACGCGCAGGTTTTCCGCCAGCGTGTTCCAGACGCGCACGGGCAGCAGAATGCTGGTGCGCAGGGCGCAGAAGCTCGGAATCTGTACGGAATCCACCACGGACAAGTCGCTGTCGCGCACGTCCATGAGGAAGTACCCCATGTCGGTGGACAGCCAGAAATGCCAAATCAGCTCACCATCCTCGCGATAAACAAGGAACGAGGAATTCTCATAGCACAGATGGGCGTTCAGCGATTTCAAGGCGGCAGCGGTCACATCATCGGCGGTGGATTTCGTGCTGGCATCAGGAACGACCTCCAGCGCCAGCAGGGCGTTGAACAGCGGCAGGGTGCCGTCTGTTTCCATCTGGCGCAGACCGGCTTCGTCCGTCAGGCCGCCGGTCAGCAGCGCTTGCAGCTGCTGGACGGTTTCGCGCTGGTAAATCGGGGGCAGATAGCCCTGCATCAGCAGCGTGAAGCGCGCCGCATCCAGCGGATTGCGGTTCCAGCCGACATCCAGCACTTCGCCGTACCAGTTCAGCGCTGCCCAGTAAATGTCACCCTGCGACGTGTTCTGCGCATCCTTGCTGAAGATCACGACACCGCCGCCCGTGTAGTAGGAGAATCCGCCTGCCGTGTCCTCAAAATCGCTTTCAATAAAGCAGGTGTAGCCTTCTTCCGCCATATTCCGCTGATATTGGCGCTGGATGGCATCGCTGGCAGCAGATTGCGTCGTTTCGGCATCCACGGCGGGTACGCCATGGGAGAAGTCCGTGCGGTCAAGGGTGGACAGCAGCTGACTGGGGAAAAACTCCTGCGGCAAACCGTAGAGATTGCCGGAGTACGTCGTTGTCAGCAGCGTACCGGTCAGCCCGTTCAGCTCCAGATACACGATGCTCTGCCCGCTGGGGGCATTCGGCTGGCGGATGGCAATCTTCCAGAAGTCGCCGGACGCGCCCGCAAGGTACTCTGCCGCCAGCACGTCGGACGATGAACCGCCCTGAATGGCGAGCGCGGCGTCAATGGCTTCTTCGCGGGTCAGCGCTTCCACCGGAACATCCGGGAAGCCATCGCGCCCGACGCTCAGGAACAGCTCATGCACCGTCTGCATTGACGAGCGATCCGCCCGCGAAAGCGCCAGAATGTACACACGCAGCTGCAAGGGTGTCCATGCGCGCATGTCGTAGCCGAAAATGCGCCGGAAGCCGCGGGTCACTTCGTCCGCCGTGTGATTGCTGCCCGCACCGCGTTCCCGCCGCATTCGGCAAATGCTGCCGTCCTCCGCGTTCACCGCGACTTCGTACGTTGTGCCGAACGCATCCAGCGCATCAAAATTTGCGCAGTAATACGCTCCCTCACAGGTGCCGTCATAAACACCGGAAAGGAAGCGGATACCTACACGATAGAAATCAAGATTGGTGAAATCCGCCTGCGGGTCGTCATTGGTGCGGATGTAGGCAACTGCGCGGGCAAGGGCGTCCTGCGCGGTGATTTCGGTGGAGAGCGGTTCGCGCGTCATGCCCGGCAGAATCCCCTGATAGCCGATTCTTTCAAGCGTCTGGCTGAGCGCCACCTGCGCGCGGATATCCCACTGCCCCAGCGACGCCCCCGCAGGGCAGAGAATTTCCAGCAGCGTGGAGAGCGAACAGCCACCGTCCTTTTCGACCTGCGTCATCAGCGCCGAAATCGCCTCTTCATCCACTGAAAACTGCAAATCCGCCGCGCTGGCCAGAAGCTTTTTCACCTGTGCCGCCGTCAGGAAATCGCCCTGACGGGTGACATCGGCAGTGAGCTGCGGGGAATCGTCCGACAAAATCCCGGTTTGCAGCAGGACACCCGCGCCCAGTACCAGCACGAGCAGCACCGCCGCGATGGCCTGCCAGCGAATCACGCGCGGACGCTTTTCATCCTGCGAAACGCGGCGCAGGACGGCATTCACCTGCGCGTCGGTGACGTGCAGTCCGGCTAAATTCGTATCCAGCACCCGCTTGAGTTTATCAGACATAGCAGTCACCTCCTGTCAGCGAAAGTTTGAGCGCCTGTTCCGCTTTTTTGAGCCGCGTATGCACCGTCGACTTGCTGATGCCAAGTGCATCGGCGGTTTCCTGAAGGTTCATGTCCTGATAATAGTAGAGAATCAGCGGCTTTTTGAGGTCGTCGGGCAAGCGCAGGATGTCCAGCATCAATTCCCGATCCTCTGGCAGCACGGTCATCATGCCCTGCGGCAAGTCTTCCAGCGCGTGCCGCATGTCGATGTGCCGAAACCACCGTTTCCGCTGATAATCGCGGCAGACATTGATGGCAATGCGCATCAGCCACGTTTTGACGCTCGCGCCGTTGCGCTGCTCGAAGGTGTCCATGGCGCGCCAAGCGCGGAGGAAGGTGTCCTGCATGGCATCCTCGGCTTCACGCGCGTCGGAAAGGATGACGAAGCATGTGCGCAGGATGGCGGCGCCATAGGTGCGCATCCAGTCTTCCAAGCGGCGTTCATTGGGGGATTGCTGCTCCATGCTTTGCCCTCCTTTCATTTTCAGGGTGATTTCAATGGATTAGACGCATAAAGCGGTGCGTTTTTCCAGGGAAAAGGAAAAAATTGCGGAGAAAAATAATACGATTTCCCAATTCATTTGCGCTATTTGCTTGCGCCGCGCATTTTCATCTGGAAATAGTATAAGAAATCCTTATAGCCCCCTTCCTGAATTGATGTTTGTGTTTTGGAAAGATGTATGGTATATTTTTCACAAAGCTGCGAAGAGCAACCAGGGTGTCTCCCCTGCACGGAGACATTCAAAAAGGAAAGGGGTTTTTCATCATGAAGAAGCTGACGGCGCTGCTGCTCAGCCTGTGTATGGTGCTGACGATGGCCTGCGCGACGGCGCTGGCGGAGGTCAAGACAGCGAGTGCGACGGCGGAAGGGTTTGGCGGCGGAAACGTGACGGTCACGCTGAGCGTGGACGGTGACAAGCTGGTGAACGTGGAAATCGACGCGACATCGCAGACTGATTCCATCGGTGGAGCGGCGGCGAAGGTGCTGGCGGAGCAGATGCTGGCAAACAACTCCGTCGAGGTGGACGGCGTGACGGCGGCGACGGTGACATCCGACGCGGTGAAAGCGGCCGCGGCGGCTGCACTGGCGGAGATAGGGCTGACGAACGCGGACTTGGCGAAGGTCGAGGCGGCGGAGAAGGAAACCTATACCGACCTGACCTGCGATGTGCTGGTCATTGGCACGGGCGCGGCTGGCGGAGCAGCGGCGATGGCGGCTGCGGAAGCCGGCGCGAAGGTCATTGCGATTGAAAAGCTGGCGACCATCGGCGGCACGTCTGCGATGGCGGGCGGCGGCATTGCGGCGCCGGAATCCTCCGAGCAGAAGAAGTACGGCATCGAGGATACCTGCGAAGCCTACGTCGATCTGTGGGTGGAATACAACCACAACGAGTATTTCCGCGAAGACAGCGGCATGGATGAAGACCGCATCCGCTTCGTGGTGGGTCAGGCGGCGGGTCTGATTGACTGGCTGGAGGAAAACGGCTTCGAGTTCGGCCGTCCGATGAGCTTCGACCTGATTGAGGGCGTGGATCGCTTCCACTATGCCTCCAACGGCAAGCCCACCGACCTGCTCTATGCGAAGAATCAGGAGCTGGGCGTGGAATACTGGCTGGAGACGAAGGCAACGGCGCTGCTGACCGACGAAAATGGCAACTGCATCGGCGCGACGGTCGAAAAGGACGGTCAGACCTTCAACATCTACGCCAAGGGCACGGTATTGGCGACTGGCGGCTTCGGCAACAATCAGGAAATGATGGAACGCTTCACGCCCGTTGACGCGGCGCAGGTGGCGTACTTCTACGGTTCCGCAGGTCAGACTGGCGAAGGCATCCTGATGGCGGAGGCCATCGGCGCGGCGGTCTATGAGAAGGGCGCGCGTCTGGGCATGTCCTACGTTGTGGGCGACGGCACGAACGCGGAGCTGACCTCTCTGGGCGGTCCGTGGAGCCAAGCGCCGATCGTGGACAACACCGGCGTTCGCTTCGTCAATGAATATTGCCATTCTCTGAACTATCCGAGCCTGATTTACCGTCATGCGGCGCCGTACTACTGCATCTACGGCTCTGACCGCGAGGACTATGCGGCGATTTTGGCGAACAACGTTGATGACCCGGCAGTGACCTCTGCGGACACGCTTGAAGAGCTGGCGGACAAGCTGGGCTTTGACAAGCAGGCGTTCCTTGACTGCATCGCGGTCTACAATGCGGCGAAGGAAACCGGCGTGGATGCGGCGTTTGGCGCGCGCGTGGATTTCATGAATTTCGCGACGGTTGGCCCGTTCTACGCGGTGCAGATTGCGCCTCAGTACACAGGCACGATTGGCGGCGTCGTGACGGATACCTCCGCGCAGGTGCTTCGTGCGGACGGCACAGCCATCGGTGGGCTGTACGCTGCGGGCGAAGCCTCCAACGGCGCGCTGTACGATCTGGTCTACATGTCCGGTTCGTCTTTCCTGAACGCGCTGTCGATGGGCCGCATTGCGGGTGAAAACGCGGCAAACCAGCAGTAATCGGTTGATAAAAATGGCACCAGACCGAAGCGGCAAATGCTGCGAAGGGCTGGTGCTTTTTTTGAGTGCGGGGATAGGTGTGATTCGTTGTACTGAGGAACAAGTCAATGCTGGTAGGGGTCAAGGGGGCGATTAGAAAACACTTTGGTCGTCTCCGCTGGACTCCGCGCGATTGAGCTGGTTTCGCCACGCTGCTTTTTCCGCGTGTTTAGCCCTTCTTCATTTCCTCTATCATGCAGTCCCGAATCATCCGAATCGCCGGTGTCAGCCGTCTGCACACCAGCACCGACCGATGATGCCCAATATCCTCCGTCAGCGGAATCAGCTTCACGCCCTTGAAATAGGATGGCTTTCTCGCTGGAAAGAAGGAAATCCCCAGATTCAGCGAAACCATCAAAATTTGCATATCTGCCGAATCCGCATAAATAATCGATGGATGCGAAAATCCCAGATTCTGCGCCCAGTCGTGAATCGCGCCGCGCCCGCTGCGCGATTGGTCGGGGGCAAGCAGAATCAGCGGATGCGCGCGTAAATCAGAAAGCGACACAACCGACTTTTCCGCTAATGGCGACGCTTCGGAAACGGCGGCAATCATCGGCACATCGTATAGTACCTCCTGATAGGTGTTCCTCTGGTCGATTTCGCCGGGAAGCGTCAGCACCATGTCGCATTGCCCGCGGTAGAGGGCGTCGGACATGGCCGTCAGCGAGAGGTACAGCGGGTGAATCACCAAATTGGGCAGGTGCGGATGCAGGGAAAGGTACGCATCGACAATCAGTTCTTTTTCCAGCGGCCCGTTGTAGCCGATGTGGATGGCGCTCACACGGTGCGCATCGGCGAAAGCGTCCTGCAATTCAAGCTGAATCCCCATCAGGCGCTCGGCGTAGGGGAGAAACTGCTCGCCTTGGTCGGTCAGCACCGCGCCGGTAGACAGACGGTGGAACAGTGCGCAGCCCATTTCTTTTTCCAGCGACGCAATCTGCTGGCTGATGGCGGTCTGGGAGACGTACATGTTCTTCGCAGCGGCGGAAAAGCTGCCTTCGCGGACGACGGCGAGGAAATACGCGATTCGGTCGGTGTTCATGCGAAAAAACCTCCACTGAGGGACAAAAAACTCCCTTCCGCGGTGCGCAGAAGGGAGCAAAGATGCGAGCGGTTAGGGACGCTGACCCATGCCGCCTTCAAGGGTGATGGTTTCGCCGGACATGAACTTGAAGTCCGGGGAAGCCAGCTGGACGCACACATGGCCAATTTCCACCTCGGAATCGCCGTAGTGGCCCATCGGGGGCATCTTGACATTCGCCTTGAACGCCTCGGGATATGCCTTCTGGAAATTCTCCAGCTGCGTCGTCCATGCCAGCGGGCAGACGACGTTGACGTTGATGCCGTCCTTGCCCCATTCGGTGGCGGCAACGCGGGTCAGGCCGCGAATGCCTTCCTTTGCCGCGGCATACGCGCACTGCCCATAGTTGCCGAACAGACCCGCGCCGGAGGCGAAGTTGATGACCGCGCCCTTCGTTTCCTTCAGATAGGGGTAGCACGCCTTCATATAATAGAATGTGGCGTACAGACCGGAATACAGCGCGAGATTGAACTGCTCGGTGGTATGGTCAGCCAGCGGAACGCCGGATGCGGAAGCCTGCGCGTTGTTAATCAGCACGTCGATGCGACCGAAGGTGTCAATCGCCTGTTTGACGACATTGTTCACAACAGCCTCGTTGTCCGCGCTGTCATTCACGTCCGCCTGCACGCACAGCACCTTCACGCCATAGAGACGTTCCAGTTCTTCCTTCGCGTCGGTCAGTTTCTTCACGTTGCGACCCGTGATGACCAGGTTCGCGCCTTCCTTGGCGTAAGCAGTCGCAATGCCGTAGCCAATCGAACCGCAGCGGCCGTTGCTGAGCTTCGCATAGCCCGCGCCGGTAATAATCGCCGTCTTTCCTGCCAGAAAACCCATTATATAATTCCTCCTTCATGGTGAAGGGCTGAACAAGCAGCCTGCGCGTTTATGGTATCACAGATGATGCGGAAAAGCAAGAGTGGACGGCACAAAATGGACAAAAATTGATGATTTTTTCACAATGCCGCCAGTTTCCAATCGGAAAAACGGAAAAGAAACAGCGAAAAATCCGATGAATTGTTTGACGCATCCCCTGCGTTGCACTATAATGGAGCCAGTAGCGTTCCGGGCGTACTGCGCGCCCGGCAAAGTGGGAGGAACGCGGAATGAAGGCAGAGAGCAAACGCTCGGTGCGCATCATGCTTCAGTGGCTGCTGAGCGCGGCGACGGTGCTGATGGCGGCGCTGCTGATTTGGCAGTGCGTGACCATCTATCATGAGGGCATCGCGCCGGAAAACATGGGCGAAAACGGGCTGCGGATTCACGATATTTACAGCCGGGAAATTGTCATGGCGCACTTCGCCTCGATTGCGTGGAGCGTGTGGGTCTTTCTGGCGCTGCTGGCGGTAAACATCATCGCGGGCAAGCCGGAGCGGAAGGAATCGCTTCGCGCGCCGGTGGAGAATCAGCTGCTGATGCTGCGCGCGCGGACGGAGGAGACGGACGAAATCCGCAAAGTGAAGAAGCAGCGCACTGGCGTATGGTGCGGCGCGGCGATTCTGTGCTTGAATTGCGGGGGCATGGCAGGGCGATTCCTGCTGGACTGGTCGAATTTTGCCTCGCGTGATTTGGAAGTCGTCGTGCGCCAGATGGCGATTGACACGTTCCCGTGGATTGGGCTGGCGTTCATCCTCCTGATGGCGGCTGAGCAGTGGAATTTCCGCCTGTTGATGAAGGAATTGGAACTGCGCAGGAGCGCCCCGAAGCGCAAGCCGGATGCAGCCGCTTCAGAAAAGACGACAGGCAGGAACGTCATCCGCGTGATCATCGCGGCGGCGGCGGTGGCGCTGATTGTGCTGGGTGTGATGAACGGCGGCATGTTCGATGTGCTGGTGAAGGCAATCAATATTTGTACGGAGTGTATCGGCCTTGGCTAAGAAATTTGCGGCATGGTGGAGCGCCCATAAGCCCACCACCCGGCGGCTCATACAGGTTTACGCCGCCCTGCTCTACAACGCCTATGTGAAGGGATTCATCAAGGGCGACATTTACACCGGCAGCATCAAGAACTTCTGTGTGCCGGGGTTCAACTGCTACTCCTGTCCGGGCGCGATTGGCGCGTGTCCGCTGGGGGCGCTGCAAAACGCGCTGGCGTCCTCGGATAAGCGCGCGCCGTACTACGTTCTGGGCATTCTGATGCTCTACGGGCTGATTTTGGGGCGCACCATCTGCGGCTGGCTCTGTCCGCTGGGGCTGATTCAAGAATTGTTCTACAAGATTCCGACGCCGAAGGTGAAGAAAAGCCGCTTCACCCATGCGCTGTCGTATCTCAAATACGTCCTGTTGGCGGTGTTTGTGGTCATCATCCCGCTGGCGTACAGCTTGCAGCAGTATCCCGTGCCGGGATTCTGCAAGTACATCTGCCCGGCGGGGACGTTCGAGGGCGCAATGGGCTTGCTGGCGAACCCGGTCAATGCGGGCAAGTTCTCCATCCTCAACATCCTCTTTACGCGCAAATTCGTCATCATGGTGGCGATTCTGCTGGCGTGCGTGTTCTTCTACCGTGCGTTCTGCCGCTTTCTCTGCCCGCTGGGGGCGATTTACGGGCTGTTCGCGCGCGTGTCGATTATCGGCGTGAAGGTCGAGAAAAGCAAATGCACGGACTGCGGGCGCTGCGTGGCGCACTGCAAGATGGATATTCGGCATGTGGGCGACCATGAGTGCATCCACTGCGCATCGTGCGTGGACGTTTGCCCGACGAAAGCCATCAGCATGAAAATGGGCAAAATTACGCTGAAAGCGAACGAGGTGCAGCCGATGAAGCCGGGCGAAGAACCGCAGCCGGAGGACAACAAAAAGCGCACGAACCGCCGCATTCGCGTGATGGCGGCGTGGACGGTGGCGCTGGTAGTGTTAGGCGTGGTGATGTGGCAGGTAAACAAGGCGGACACGGTGGAAGAACCGGTAAGTCAGCCCGCCGCGACGGAAACGCTTGCGCCCGAAGCCACGGAAGCGCCGGACGACGATACGCCGGTTGGCTACGAAGTCGGGATGAAGTGCCCGGACTTCACGGTTCCGCTGTACGGGGAAGAGGGCGGCGAATTTACGCTGTCGGCGCAGAAGGGGAAAGTGACGGTTATCAACTTCTGGGCGACGTGGTGCACGCCGTGCGTGGCGGAGCTGCCGTATTTCGCGGAGCTGTATGCGGAGTACGGCGACGAAATCTCGCTGGTGGCGATTCACTCGAATCTCGTGACGGATGATGTGGACAAGTTCCTCGCGAAGGAGAAACTTGATATGCCGTTCGCGCTGGACAAGACGGGCGCGGTGATTAAGTCACTGGGCGGCTCGACGCAGCTGCCGATGACGGTGATTGTCGATGCGGCCGGGAAAATTGTGTACAACAAGGTCGGGTCGGTGACGCTGACGGTGCTGGAAGGGCTTGTCGCGCCGCTGCTGGCGGAGTAACCAATCAATATGGGCAGGGGGATTCGTTCTTCCTGCTTTTTTCAATTGTAACAAATGCGTCGGAACGCTTGCGGAATAGCCTCTTTGCTGGTATCATGAAGGCAGAAATCACCATAGGAGGGAAAACGCATGAAGAAACTGCTGTGCGGGATATTGTGCCTGCTGATGCTGTTAGGCTGCGCGTCAGCGGAGGGGTATTGGTACGCCGCGAAGGGCGACAATGGCTTGTGGGGGCATATCGACGAGATGGGGAACTGGGTGATTCCGCCGAAATTCGACAGTGCGGGCGACTTCCGGGGCAATTATGCGTGGATTCAGCAGGGCGACCGGGAAGGTTTCGCGAACCGCGACGGCGAAATTGTGCTGCTGCTGGATGAGAATGTAGTGTCAGACAGCGGCTATGACGGCTTCTGTTACGGCGGCCGTGAAACGGGCATTTGGCTGCTATACAAGAAGGCGACGGGGAAAAACAGTCTCGGCACGGAATGGCTGGAAGGCTTCTTTGATGTGCAGAGCGGTGTTTACAGCGGCTTGAAGTGGCGGGGCGTGAATCATAGGGAGTCGAACAGCCGCTTGATTGCCGTGGCAGACGAAACCGGCAAGTGGGGCTATGTCAGCCGCGATACGGGCGAAATGGTGATTCCGGCAAAGTATGATTCGGACAACATGGGTTCCAATTTTTATGACGGGTACGCCGTTGTCACATTCTGGGACGATGATTACAACATTGTGCAGACGCTGCTGCTGGACGAAACGGGGAAGGAATATCCCCTGCCGGAGGGCATCAATGCGGCGAACTGCGATACCGTGATTAGCGGCGGGCTGTTTGAGGTGGTGGACGAGAACGGCTTATACGGCTATTGTAATACAAGCGGCGAAGTGGTGATTGAACCGCAGTTTGCGTATACCTTCGAGTTTGAGGATGGCTATGCGGAGGTTGAATTGACCGACGGCACTTGCGGCGTCATCGACCGGACGGGGAATGTTGTGATGCGCACGACGGATACGCACTATGCCCACGTCCGTCACGGCTGCTATGTGTTGCCGACGGGCGAACACAGCTTCACGATGTACAGCGTGGCGGGCGAGGAGTTGTTCACCCTGCAAGGCGAAAATATCGTGCGGCTGTGGACGCCGGAAGAAAACGGCTTGTGCATGTACGTCGTGGAGAAGGGCAGACAGCGCCGCTGCGGTTGGGTGAACATGCAGGGCAAAATCATCAGCGAAGCGAAGTGGACATTCCCGGAATACGACCAGCCGGACGTGTATTTCCCGTCGGGCTTGCAGGCAGTGTACGATATAGACGGCACGAAGCTGGGCGGGTATCTGGACGAAAGCGGCGAATTGGCGATTCCGCTGCAATTCAGCTATGTGTCGCAGTTCTACGGCAAGCTGGCGTATGTAAGCATGGAGCAGGACGACGGCACGACCCGCTGCGGCTACATCAACCAGCAGGGCGAATGGGTGTACAGCTGGACGGAATAATCCTTCGGCGGCGGTGGAAAATGAACATCGCCGCTTCTTTTGTGCCTTGACATGGAATGTCCTCAATGGTATAATAAAGATGATATTGTCCATCTGCCTGCACGGGCGCTGCGGGAAAAAGCGGCAGTGCCCGTTTGGAGGCGCGGAAAACACATGACGCAGGGGGATGAGCGCATGAAGGCTGCGAAAGCGTCGATTCGCCAGCGCCTGACCCACAGCAAACTGCCGATGCTGGTGCTGGTCGGCGTTGTTTTATTTGCGCTCATTTTCCTTGGGATGCGCTTTTTCACCCGCTATACGCGAGAAGAACTCTACCGCGAAAGCCAAAATCAGCTGACGGAAATTACGTCGCAAATGTACGAGAAGCTCTCCATCACGCTGGAACAGCAGTGGGATTTCCTGACTGTAATGGATAGGTCCGTAGCTTTCTACGCCCCGACGACACAGGAGGCACTCGTGCAGCTGCTTCAGGCGACACAGAATCAGCTGATGTCGCAGGACAGCGCCCTGCGATTCCTTGCGATTGACGAAAGCGGAAGCCTGATTAACGCGGCGGGAGAGCGGATGCCCTGCGAATTTGCCGATACGCTTGGCATGACAGGACGACAGTGTTTCCTTATTCGCGGCAGGGGCGGCGATGAAAATCAAATGGTCTTTTCCCTGCCCATCATGCAGCCGCTGACGGTTGCGATGGGGGAAAAGAGCATCCGCATCACGCATCTGGTGCTGCTCAAGGGCATGAGCAGCCTGACGCCGTTCTTCCGCAGCAGCGCATTTCACACGCAGAGCAGCACCTATGTCGTCATCAGCGACGGCGTGAAGATGTATTCCGACGCGGCGGATGAGAACATCAACTTTCTGGGACGGAACATCTATCCAGCGCTGCGGACGCTCCGTTACCCGCACGCGGGCAATTTTGATAACTGTCTGACGGAACTTGAAGCATCCGACAATCATTTTACCTGCACCGATGTGCTGGTGGACAAAACACAGTATTTCTTGTGCATGAAGCGCCTAACCGGATGCGACTGGACGATGCTGTTCCTTGTGCCGGGGGTGGAGGTCGCTGCCGGTGCGCGCGCAATGGTGGATTCGATTACGCTGATAGTCAACATTGCGTTCTTCGTCTTGCTGCTGCTGACGGTGGGGGCAATGTACTTTCTGTTGACGGCGATGCAGAACCGGGAGCGCTACGCCGTGGAGACGGAGAACGCGCAGGCGCTTGCACAGGCGAACGCGGAGCTGGATCGGGCGCGTCAGGCGGCGGTGGATGCGCTGAAACTGGCGGAATCCGCCCACGTATCCAAGACGGCGTTCCTGACGAATATGAGCCATGACATCCGCACACCCATGAACGCTATCATCGGCTTGACGAACCTGATGCAGCACGACCTGAACAATCCGGAGAAGCTGCAGGCGTATATCGACAAGCTGCATACATCCAGCGAGCATCTGTTAGGGCTGATCAATGACGTGCTGGACATGTCCAAAATCGAGAGCGGCGCAGTGACGCTGCGCATGGATGAAGTCAATCTTGCTGAGCAGATTGAGCAGATTGAAGCCATCATTCGCCCGCAGACGCGCCAGCGCGGGCAGCACTTTATCGTCCGCGCGAGCCAGATTCACCACGAGAATTTCATCGGCGATGCGACCCGCCTGCGGCAGGTGCTGCTGAACATCCTGTCCAACGCGGTCAAGTACACCCAGCAGGGCGGCGAAATCAGCCTTGACGTGCGCGAGGTGTCCCGCAGCGGGCATTCGTATGTGAAATATGCCTTTGTGGTCAAGGACAACGGCATCGGCATGACGGAGGAGTTCCAGAAGCACCTGTTCGACGTGTTCACCCGCGCGGAGGATTCCGTGACGAACAAGGTGCAGGGCACGGGGCTGGGCATGGCGATAAGCAAGAGCATTGTGGACATGATGGGCGGCGTGATTAACGTCGAGAGTGCGCCGGGCGAAGGCAGCCGCTTCGAAGTGCTGCTGGAGTTCAAGGTGGACGCACAAGCGGATGACCGCGCGCACACGGTGAAGGACTGCCGTCTGCTGCTGGTCGGCTATGCGCCGGGGCGCGTGGCGGACGTGCAGGATGCGTTGGAACACACACCCGTGACGGCGGAGGCGGTCGAGCACCCTGAAGACGCGGTGAGCATCCTGCGGCAGGAGGATGTGGACGTAGTGCTTTTGTCCTGCCAGTACCGCGCGCCGGAGATGCTGCGCCCTCTGGTTCGCCAGATGCGCGAGGCCGCCGGGAAGCCGATTTTCGTATTCTGTATGCAGGCGGGGCAGCGCGAGGAAGTGCTGGATATCATCAGCGCCTGTGGGCTGGACGGCTTTGTGCCGCTGCCGTTCTTCCTCTCCAATCTGGAGAACGAGATGGCGAAACTGCGTACGGAATTCGGCAATATCGGGAACGTGGACGGCACATCGGTGCTGAATGGGATGCGGCTGCTCTGCGCGGAGGACAATCCGCTGAATGCGGAAATTCTGGAGGAGCTGCTGCACATGCAGGGCGCGACCTGCACGATTTACAGCGACGGCAAGCAGTTGGTGGAGGCGTTCGACCACGTCCGCCCCAGCGACTACGACGTTATCCTGATGGACGTGCAGATGCCCGTGATGAACGGCTACGAAGCGACGCGCGCCCTCCGCGCCAGCGACAACCCCGTCGGCCGGACGATTCCGATTATCGCCATGACCGCGAACGCCTTTGCGGACGACATTCAGCAGAGCTTGGAAGCGGGCATGGATATGCACCTTTCCAAGCCGATTGACATTGCGGTGCTGGAAAAGACGCTGAGCCTCTTCCGCACGGACAAGAAGAACCATGGGCGTGCGGTGTTTAAGAGGAGAGTCATGGAGATGGAGAAGTGAGGGGGAAAGCCTCCGGTACGCATAGTTGAAATCAAAAAAGGGGTTGTCACAATTTGTGGCGACCCCTAAAAACTTATCGCAACAGTCTTTCCCAATCATCAGGGAAACCAATACATTTGAGATTCACGTCAGGGCATTCATCAATAATCGCGCGAAGATTCAGAACGAACGTATTCCAAATGCTTTCTCCGTGCATGATGTATTTGAGTGCAAGGCAGTCAGTAAAGAGTCTTGAATTTGCATATTGGCTTTCTTTCGGTGGCAGTTTTGCGAGCGAATTGAGAGGCATGTTATATAGTCTGCCATAGTGAGCACATATGTTGCGAATCTCGACAAGTGCGGCGAACCAACTTTTGACATATACAAACCCGGTTTGGAAGTTCAGTGCTATTGCTTTTTGATCCTCTCGTTTCATGAGCGAATACAGTGTGGACAATGCTCCGAGGGAGAGAAGTTCAACCACAACCCAAATAGGAAAATGCCCTTCGTATTTTTGCATGTGGTGAACCACCATTGGTTTTTTTGACTGCTTTCTAATCTCGGCATCCACACGTTCATTGAAAACATCGAACATGTCTTTTCCGAACACACCGCTTATCCAAGGTTTGAAAAAAGAACGGTCACGATAGCATTCTGCACCGTATTTTATTGCTAAATGATATGAAATACATGACCGCAGTCTGATTTCAACATACTCAATCACGGGACTGATGATATTCCGAAGTCTACTGTCAAACTGATAGAGCGAATAGATTTGT
>OKSI01000440.1_pt1 | contig 16125 bp, 20 predicted proteins | sample 1606221 | NCBI WGS metagenome assembly OKSI01 (sample SAMEA3879540, study PRJEB24766) | human gut metagenome | biome: human-associated habitat; feature: feces | place: USA | collected 1985/1987 | reverse complement strand
CTTCAGGCATCAGAATAATATTATAGTCATTGCCAATTACTTTTTCGGCTTCAGCCAGAGCTTCTTCCACGGTAGGCACTGCTTCGAACAGCATATCATGCGCCAGCTCTTTGTCCAGTGACGAAACTAAAATAAACTTTGCTTTTTTGGTAAGACGTGTTACCGCGAAAGCTTTATTGGCACCGATCTCAAAATGTTTTTCCAAGTCGGCTTTGATAGCGTCTGCCGTTCCCAAACGTTTGCAGGTTTCTTCCAGCACCTTCGAACCGCTGCCTTCTTCACATTCGCCGATAATGATCACTACCCCGCCTTCACGCACAGCACACCAGGCATTATCCATTGTTTTCTGCAGCTGATATACATTGATATCCTTGGGATAACCGCCGCAGCTGGCGATAACCAGATCTGCCGCCTGCGGGATCTCGACACCGTAGACCTGATCGACGAATTTGCAGGCTTCCTGATGTGCTTTTACATAATCACCGGCAAAAATCTTTAAAAATTCATGCTGAGCATTCAGGATCGCATTAAAAAGAAATACGGAATGGTTTTTGGCAAACATGGCCACACCTTCCATTTGGTCTTCATAAACAGGATTGCCGACAGTTTTACCCAGACCTGCATTAGTATCCAGCATAAAGCTGTGGTTGACACGTACGGTTTCCATAGCTGCAACACCCGGCAGAATGGCTTTCCGTCCGCCGCCGTAACCACTGAAATAATGATGTACGATCGTTCCAGTCATAATAACGTGATCGACATGACAGATATGCTTATTGAGCCAGACCGGCGTACCGCGGGAGGTATCACCGAAATACTCAAAATCCTCACTGACCTTGGCATCACTGTTATACATTTTTAAACGCCCTGCCACCTCTGCACCGACGGCTTCGACCATTTCTTCATGAGTCATATTACGATGCGTGCCTAAGGCAAAAACGATATGCATATCCTCGTCCTTGATACCCAGCTTATTCATTTCGTTGACCAGAATGGGCATAAAGACAAAACTGTTGGCCACACGTGTCGGATCATTGCAGATAAAGGCAATCTTCTGTCCCGGTTTGACCAGTTCGTTGATTGGCGCACTGCCGATAGGATGATAGACGGCATCTAAAATCGCCGCTTTGACATCCTCCAGCAATGGCATTTTGGCAACTGTGACCTCTTTGATAACACGGTCGGACTCCAGAGAAAACTCTTTACTGCCATGACCATATTTATAGGAATAATGACTTATGCTCATACAATCAACTCCTTTATTTTTGTTAACTCTATTGTACCATAGACTATGACAAATAAAAAAGGACGGAAAGCTCCGTCCATGTATTTTTTTAATTTATTTTTTAGGCAGTGACAATAAAACCACAGTTAAAATAATGCAGGTCATGCCGACCAGATCTTCGACCGTCAGCGGCGTTTGCAGCCACAGCACTACGGCAATGATCGAAGCTAAAGGTTCGGCACAGGAAATAAGACTGGCTTTAGTAGCGCCTACTACTTTTAATCCCACTAAAAAAACACTATAGCTCAGTACCGTAGCCCCCAGGATCAGATAGACCATAGCAGCGACTGCCGCACCATCCCAATGGCCGCTGGGCTCAAAAGGATTGATGAAGATACAGAGAAATCCGCCTGATAAAAATTGTCCCCAGCCGATGATCAAAGTCGTCGAATATTTTTGCAGCAGCCGAAACGGCATAACTGTATAAAACGCCAGGGAAATAGCAGAAATTATCCCAATGGTCAGCGCCGCCGGCGACAATACCACCGAATCCAGGCTGCCGTGAGTAGCGATCAGAAAAACTCCGGCTAGAGCAAAAAAAATACCGACGAACTCACGCCCTTCCGGCAGGCAGCGGTTTTTCCAGGACATCCACAGCATGACAAAGATCGGCGCCGTATATTGCAGCACTGTAGCAGTAGCCGCATTGCACAGTGAGATCGTGTAATAAAAACCAAACTGTGCCCCTAACAATCCCAGAAAAGAAAATGCCAGCAGATCTTTACGATCTTCTTTATCCTGCAGCACTGCCCAGATATTCTCGCCGCGGCACAGCAGATAGCCTAAAAAGACCACGCCGGCAATGATCTGCCTTACCGCGATGAGCCAGGGAGCGCCTACATCATAAAATTGAAATAAAAACTGGCCGGGCCGGCAACGCCGCCCAGTCCCCAGGCTGCTGCTGCCAGCAGAATGAATATCACGCCCAGGCGAAATGAAAGCTGCATAAACTGCACTCCTTTAAATATCAATAGATTTCATTGTACGCCAGCGGCGGGATTTAGTCAATAAAAAACCGTACCGGCTTTAAATACTGGTACGGTTCGTTATTTTTTATTAAATGATCGCCATAAAATAACACAGAGAACAGAATAATATTGTTAATGTTATCATGATCGGGTCGGCGATCGAAGTGCGGTAATTTTCCGGATTATATTTGGGACTGTTGCGCAAAGGCTTGGCATCCAAAAATTCCATTGGGTTATGACTCAGCTCCATGGATTTTTCATATAATACCTCCCAGGTATTGCCAAGCGCCCGGCTTACTGCACAGCACAGATAAGACAGCCCGGTCACGATGCCCGCAAAAGGCTTCCGGTAAAACCAGTCCGTATCCAGTGATAAAGCTGTATGCGGCGCCATTTTTGGCAGATACATCATGAACGGCAGCATCGCCATTCCCAGCATTTCTATAGACTGAGTAATATGGTCGACCGTAAAGGGGTGGTATGGTTCCATCGTAAAGGGCAGATACCTGTACAAAAGCTCGGGATAAACGCCGTATAACACGCACAGAGTCGCGCCGATACCCATGGCTACATACATATTCTTCGGAACTTCACGTTTGATGACCACGCCGTTGTCAGGCGCCAGGAAGATGAAGTAGATCATCTTGAGGGCGATGGATAAAAACGTACCGACACCAGCCAGCTGCATCAGCAGCTCAACAGAACCGTAATGGGCAGCAGCGGCGGCGCTGATCGTGATGGATTTACTGATGAAGCCGTTGAACAGCGGCACACCGGAAATCGAAAGGGCAGCGATCACAAAGCACCAGAACGTAAACGGCATCTTTTTAGCAAGACCGCCCAACTGGTTGATTTTGCGGATACCAGTCGCATAAATGATCGCGCCGGCACACATAAAGAGCAGTGATTTATAAAGGATATGGCTGAAAGCATGCGCTGTTGCGCCGTTCAGCGCCATAGCCGTTCCCAATCCTACGCCGGCGACCATAAAGCCGACCTGGCTGACGATGTGGTAAGAAAGCAGACGCCGCATATCATTTTCCATGATCGCATAGCAGGCTCCGTATAAAGCCATCAGCACACCGAACCAGATCAGGAAGTCAGTGCCTGCAAAAATGCGGATCAGACAATAAACAGCGACTTTAGTAGTGAACGAACTCAGAAAAACGCTGCCGGTGACCGTACCTTCGGGGTAAGCGTCAACCAGCCAGGCGTGCAGCGGCACTACGGCCGCATTGATGGAAATTCCGAGACAGATCAGCCAGAAGGCAGTATCCCATGGTCCCTGTGCCAGCGGCATAACTAAATAATCTCCGGCGCTGACCTTTAAGAAAATACCGGCCAGCAGCAGATTGCCGCCGAACATATGCACTAATAAATACCGATAACCAGCCTGCCGCGAAGCAGGAGTTTTTTTACACCAGATAAGAAACAGCGAAGTAGCCGCCATCAGCTCCGAAAAGAAGATCAGAGTCAGCCAGTCCTGGGCTAAAGTTACGCCCAGCGCGCTGCCGGCATAAGTCATCGAACAGAAGGCTTCCATCCTGTTACTGTTATGGCAGGCATAGATACCGCCGATAGCCGCCATCATACAGAAAATCAGGGCGAAGATCCAGCTGAGCGCGTCTACATGGAGATAATGCAGCGTGATCCCGTTGATAAAGGGCAGCGTCGCATTCGTGCCCGGCGCCAGCGTCAGCACCGCGCCTAATCCCAAAAGCGGACCTGCCGCAAGCACCGGCCGGCGCAGACTTTTAGGAACAAACAATGCTATCAATCCGACAGCGATCAGGATAAAACCGGGGTGCAGATTACTCATCGTCATCGTCACCTCCGTCATCATAATAATCTTCCGGACGCTGCAGCAGCGGCGTCATAACTATTTTAGCTACAAAAATCAACAGCCAGCAGCCTGCAAAACCAAACAGCAGATTAAAACCCGGGGTAGTGTTCCACCATTCGTGATAATGAGGATGAGCGAAGAAAAACTCCAGGACAGCGGCAAGCACCGCTACTATAAGAACCAGCTTATACAAAGCAGTTTTCGTCAGCTTCATCACCAGCCACCTCCAGTCCAGCCCTGGCAGATACTATCTGCTGCCTGCGAAGCCATTGCGTAGAAATTCGGGGATATTTCCGGCATCACGCCTAAAACAAGCGCCAGAATCGTTGTGAAACAGATCGGCAGCAGCATTCTGTAGCTGATCTCACCATAAGTACGGAATTGTTCCTGTGGGTCCCTTTTAAAATACGCCATTTGACAGACCGGCATCAAATAAGTAAGCGCCAGCATCGCGCTTGCGATCAGTACTGCAACATATAAGGGTTTGCCGGACTGCAAAGCGCCCAGCGCCAGGTTCCACTTACTGATAAAGCCGACCAGAAACGGCATCCCGGCAATACCCAGCGAGGCGATCGTAAAGCAGCACATCGTGATCGGCATCTTTTTGCCGATACCGTACATCTCACTGATATTACTGCGGTGCGTCCTGACAATAATAACACCGGCACACATAAAGAGCGTGATCTTCATGACCGCATGGGCCACCAGATGCAGATACGCGCCTTTGATACTGAGCGGCGACAGCAGCGCCGCGCCTAAAACGATATAAGAAAGCTGCCCGATCGTCGAAAAGGCCAGCCGCCGTTTCAGATTATCCTGCTGAATAGCGATCAGCGAGGAAATGATGATACTGCCGGCCGCAAACCAGGCCAGGATATCAGCAGTCCCGATATCCGCCAAAAGCTTAGGCCCGAAAACGAAGCCGATGATACGCAGGACAGCGAAAACACCGGTCTTAACAACTGCCACCGCATGCAGCAGGGCGCTGACAGGCGTCGGGGCGATCATCGCTGCCGGCAGCCAGCCATGCAGCGGCATGACAGCTGCTTTTACCGACCCAGCCAGGATCATGATCAGGAAGATGAGCTGCAGCTGCCAGGTAGGCGCCATATCCGTTGTCAAAAAGCCGCCTGCCTTGAAATCCATTGTACCGGAAATGCAGTAAACTGCCACCAGTCCGGCCAAAAACAGCTGCCCGGAAATCAAAGTGTAGATCAGATATTTACGGCTGGCCAGCAGAGCTTCTTCGTTGCGCTTATGCAAGACCAGCGGATAACTGGCGATCGTCAGCAGCTCGTAAAAGAAGAAGAAGGTCAGCAGATTAGAAGCCATCGCAATGCCCATAACCGAACTCATACAAATAGCAAAAGCGGCAAAATAGCCTGTTTGCTCATGCTCATTGTTACAGCGCATATAACCAATGGAATAGAAGTTGATCGGTATCCATAAAAGCGCAGCCAGACAGGCAAAGAGAATACCGGCGCTGTCGGCACGCAGGGTAAAGCCGATCGTATCAGTGATCTGGAACAGGGTCCATTCATAGGTCACACCCGCCAGAACGCCCGGTACCATAGATATGATCAAGCCGAATTTAATAAATGAAGCAATAACGCTCCAGCTTTCGCGGACATTAGGATATCTGCGGCTGAAAGAGATCAGCACCGCCGCGAGGAAGGAAACTCCTACTGCCAGGAAGGGTCTGCAATCCATGATCGTCATCTCAGAAACACCTCCGGCAGTCCAGATTTGAGAATATCGTCAACAATATCCACGCTGTAGAAGCCCAGAACTAAAATCCCGATACCGGCACACAAAATCGGGATCGCCATCTCAGGCGGCAGGCCCAGCTTGCCTTCATGCCTGTTGATTTCTGTCAGCGACGCCTCGTGCTGAACAAACATCTGCTCAAGAATACGGAAGAAATAAACTGCGTTCAGCAAGCTGCTGATAACAAGAACAACGATATAGAAATACTGCCCGCCCTGATAAGCTCCCAGCATCAGATACCATTTACTGAAAAAGCCCGCCGTTGGAGGGATACCGACCATCGACAAAGCCGCTAACGTAACGGTGATCGTGCTTAAAGTCATTTTTTTATTCAGACCGCCTAAACGGTACAGATTGATTTCGCCGAAACGGTACTGGATACCGCCGATAACAAGAAACAGCGCGCTTTTCATAAAAGCGTGGTTGATGATATGCAGTACGGCGCCGATAAAACCATACATATTGCCGATCGCCAGACCGATAGCAATGTAACCGATCTGCGCCACACTGGAATAAGCCAGCATCCGGCGGAAGTCGTACTGGGCCAGCGCCATGATCGAACCGATCAGCACGCCGCCGATGCCAAGAATGCCTAAAACTGTTAAGGCCGTGCTGATGATCGGATTATTGACACCGAAAATATAAAAGAAGAAACGAATGATTGCGTAAGCTGGAACCTTGCTCATCACGCCGGCAATAAAGGCCGCCGAACCGGGATGGGCAAAGTTGTAAGCATCCGGCTGCCAGCCGTGCAGCGGGAACAGTGCCATTTTGATACCGAAACCGATAAACAGACATGCAACCGCTAAAGCGAACGGCGGCGAACTGAGATAAGGCATGATCCTTTCGCCCAGATCAGCCATATTCAAAGTACCGGTCATCGCATACAGATAAGCAACAGAAATCAGATACAGGGAAGCGCCGATCGTCCCGATCAGCATATAACGAAAAGCTGCCAGCATGGATTTTTTACCGCCCATGGCGATGAGCCCGTAACCGGACAGGGACATGACCTCTAAATAAACGTACAGATTGAACATATCACCGGTGATGACCATACCGCACAGGCCCACCGTCAAAAGTCCGTACAAAGTATAATAACCGCCGATATGCAGCCAGTCTTCCTTGCGCATAAAGGGCTTGCTGTACACAGCAACCATCAGCGAAATGAAGGTTATCAAAACCGCCATCACCGCGCTCAGCGGATCGATCACAAACTCAATGCCCAAAGGCGGTTCCCAGTTGCCCATCCAGTAGTGGATCGCTTCGCCGCTGGTCAGAGTTTGATGCAGTACCTGCAGCGAGCAGGCCAGCGAACCGGCGATCGAGCCGATGACCAGCCAGGAACCGAGATTCTTATTGAACTTGCTGAATAAGAGGCAGAGCAGAGCCGCCGTCAGAGGCAGCAGCACGATCAGTACAGGACAATGCTGGATCATTTGCTGGCCCTCCTTATAACCTCTACTTCTTCAACGGAGCCGTAAACTTCTTTGATCCGCATCAGCAAAGCAATGGCCACACCCGTTGTACCCAGGCTGACAACGATCGCCGTCAGCATCAGACAGTGGGGCAGCGGATTGATATAGGAAGCGGCGTCCGTTACGGCCGGATCAAAAATCGGAATCATACCGCCTTCCTTTTGTCCCAGGCACAGGAAGAAGAAAATAACAGCAACCTGCATGACGTTCATCGCCATCAGCTTTTTCATGTAATTTTTGCTCAGAACCATACCGTACACGCCCAGAAAAAACAAGATCATGACCAGCGTGTAGATCCCCTTGGTCTGTAAAAATTCATTTAGCGCTCCCATTTTCGTCCCCCCTTTCCACAACAGCATCCAGAATATTGAGAATCGTCATCATAACGCAGATCGTTACCCCGATCTCAATAAATAAAATCCCCAAAGCATGCAGCTCGTTGGTATGCTCTGCTTTAAACGGCAGATAACTGTAATCCAGGAAATTGCCGCCGTTAAGCATTGCCAGCCAGCCGGTAGCCGCATAGATGAAGGTCCCGACGCCGGCCAGGACCAGCGAATTTTTTATCGAAATATTGAACGATGCCTGATCGCCCATGATCAGTCTGGATAAAACCACACCGATCGACAGCAGCGCGCCCGCCTGGAATCCGCCGCCGGGTCCGGCCTCGCCGAAAATCAGAACATACACTCCGTAAACCAGAGAAAACGGCACTATAAGCCTGAACGCCGTATCAAGGACTATGCCGCCGAAAGGTTTCTTCATGCGTCCTCATCCTCCTTTTCCGGTCTGCGTCCCATCGTACTGCTGCTCAGCAGCATCACGACTGACAGCCCGGCCAGAAACATCACTGTAGTTTCCCACATCGTATCGAAGCCTCTATAGTCGGCCAGAAGCCCGGTAACGATATTGGGCGACCCGGTGTCCTGCACGCTGCGCTCGATGTAAACAGGCGTAACATGCTGGTTCGGCGCCGAATTGACATCGCCGATGAACGGCAGATATGTCACAAAGGAACAGAACATCCCTGTGATCACTGCCAGTAAAACTGTTACTAAACCGCGCATTACTTACACCACCTGTCTATTTTCTTCAGCGACACTACAAAATAGATCGTTGAGATCGTGCCGATAACGGCCTCTGTAAAGGCTACGTCAGGCGCGCCCATCATCAGATACAGCAGCACGGCACAGAAACTGAACTCACTGTAAATGACAGCCGCACACAGGATATCCTTGCAGAAAATAACGCAAACAGTAGTAATTATAAGGAATACCAATAACAGTGCTTCAATGATGTAGATCTGCATCTTCCTTATCCTCCTTTGCGTCTTCTTCCAAAGTCCAGACATGATGTCCTGATTTATAGGCCGCCTTGCTCAGAATATGCGTGCCGATCGGATTCCCCAAAACGATCAGCAGGGAAATCAGCAGCAGCTTCACCGAAACTATCGTCATACCTTCATAGATCATCAGCCCGATAAAAGAAAGCATGATACCGAGAGTCTCACTGTTGCCGGAAGCATGCAGCCGGCAGTAAAAATCGGGCAGCCTCAGCATCCCGATAGCTGAAGCCAATAAAAAGAACGCCCCGCCGGCGAGAAATATCTCGGCGATCAATTCTCGTGCAGTAAGCTCAAACATCATACATCCTTACCTCCCAGATATTTCGCTATGATCACCGAACCGACAAAGCCTAAAATAGCATAAGAAAGGGCTATGTCCACATACATTTCCGGACGTCCGTCCAGATAACCGAACAGAATGATCAAAAGGATCGTATCAGTACCCGTTACACCCAGGCCATTCATCCGGTCGTACACCGTCGGCCCCTGGAAAACACGCTGCAGCATCATACCGATAACAGCAATCACTGCCATCATTATCGCGATAATCATATAATGCATATGCTACTCCCCTTTCAATACCATAAAATCGAATTTTTCACCGAAAAGCTCTGCTACTTTCCGCGGCATAGCCCCGGACAGCAGCCCTTCCGCCGCCCCGTCAGTCAGAGCGTGGACTTCGTAAATCCCCTCCGGCGTTACGTTGATCGTCACCGTCCCCGGCGTCAGCGTAATGGAATTTGCCAGCAGCACCTTCGCCATCGGATTATCTGCCCTGAACACGAAGCTGATCACCTTCGGGTCGATCCTGAGCTCCGGCCGTACCGTCGCTTTGACAACATCGATATTCGCCAGCACCAGCTCTTTCAGAAGCCACAGACTGTAGCATAAAAATGCAATCGGCGAAACACCCAGTGCAAAATATTTTTTGGTGCCGTCGGCATTGGGCAAAAGCAGCAGCGGGTAACAGATCCAGGCAACCACCGCGCTGGTGATAAGTCCGTACACGACAAATTTAACTGCAAAATCTCCTGACAGCGCCAGCCAGAAAACAAACATCAGTATCCCCAGGGAAAATAGATGCGTCAGCGGAGACCCCACTATCGTCCGATCTTTTAAAACACTCTCTTTCTCCACAGCAACCACCCTTCTTTTCACAGCAAACTTATTTCAAGCAATACCGCTTCCACGTCTTTGTGAAACCGGTAGGCAAAGTCTCTATACAATTCTGCATAGATAGCGACAGTTTCAAGACGGGTCGAAATGTCCCGATGTCGTTTTTTGCTTCGTCCTCAGCCCTTCGTACGGCTGATTAGGTTGCAAAGCATCGGAAACAGAACCTCCTGAGACACTGGTCTGCTAATTAGTTTTACAGCATCCCTGGCAAAAGCAAAATCTTGCCCTTATTCTATGTTTTTATTTTTATTTTATATTAGACAAAAATCGCAGAATTCCTGCTATTTTTCAGCAAATTTGCTCAAATAGCAGGAATTTTTTCTAATTGCGACGAATCGCTTATAATTTTATTTCTTTAAAAAGGCATTTCCCCTGCGGCAGCACTCTGCCGGCGATCCGCGCGCCGCGTTCCACATCGGCGGTAAAGCAGACCTCCAAAGTACCTGCTCCTTCAGAGCGCAGAAGCCCCTCTGCAGCCAGAACCGTCTTCGTATCCTGCGCGGTAGCGTCCGCCGGGTCGATCACAGTCACCTCACTGCCAAACTCGCTTTCGATCTCTTTTTGGATAAAAGGATAATGCGTACAGGACAAAATCAGCGTGTCGATGCCGGCCGCCTTCAGCGGCGCCGCATATTCGGCAACAGCAGCCCTGACCTCGGCGCCGTCAAACTGCTCGCCTTCGATCAGCGGCACAAACTTCGGGCAGGCCTGAGGATAGACATCCGCACCGTCATCAGCTGCCAGGATCGCGGCCTTATGCGCACCGCTGTTGATCGTAAATTCAGTGGCAAACACACCGATCTTTTTCCTGCTGCTGGCGGCAAGTACCAGCTGCGCGCCTTTCGACATCCCCACGATCTCAAAAGCATGGCTGCCTTTAAGTGTGTCCACACCCAGAACAGTCAGCGTGTTGCAGGCAATAACTACCAGCTTCACCCCGCGGCCGCCAAGATAATCAATGATCTCACCTACAAACCGGCGTACTTCGGCTTCACTGCGGGGCCCGTACGGCGTACGCGCCGTATCGCCCACATAAATAAAATCCTCCTGCGGCAGCGCCGCCTGCAGACATTTTAAGACCGACAAACCGCCGACGCCTGAATCCAAAACTCCGATAGGTGCATTTTTCTGCATAATTTTCCCTCCAACCCCATTGTTTCCACGCATAAAATTTCAATGAGCTTTATTTATATTATATGCTTTTTTTCATAAAATAGCACACTATATCTGCAAATAATTCTGTGTTACAATAAGAGGGCAACAAGCTAATCAAATCACACTGAAAAGGATGTGCTGCATTTGACCGTCTCTCCTGTCAATTACCATAGCTGGCGCCGCTTTTGGGCGCGGATGTTCGATTATTTCCTGATCGGCTTTTTATTTTTGCTTCTGAGCCGTAATTCTATCTTCGCGCTCAACAATATCTTTCTTTACTCGGCGCTGCAGCTGATCGTCGTCATCAGCGCTGAAGCCTTTATGCTGGCCCGCACAGGCACTACCGTCGGCAAAAGCTTTCTGGGACTGCGTGTAGTTTCACCGTCTGCGCCGCTGGATTTCAATTTAGCCTGGAAACGTACCTTCTGGGCCTATGTCAAAGGGCTGTGGCTGGGCATCCCGATCATGATGTTCGTTCCCGCCTGGTTTGCGCGGCAGGTGCTGCGTGACAGCGGCTCGACGATCTGGGATCAGGCCTGCGGCACCCATATCGAAGCAGAACCGGTCGGACGGCTGCGCTACATACTGTTCGCCATCGTCTTTTTTATGCTCTTTGCCGCAATCGGCAATTATGAAGTATTTCTGCAGCAAATAGCACAGGGACAATAACCAAAAGGTTATTGTCCCTGTTTTTCATCTGCATTTGCAATTAATTACTTCGCTGTCAGGCCGCCGTCCACGGGAATGATACTACCCGTCATAAAACTGTTGAACGGCGACAGCACCGAGCAGATCACATGCGCGATCTCCAGCGGCTCCCCGACCCGTTCCAGCGGATAGGCCTGCTCCACATCCTCCAGCGTATAACTGCCGTCCGCCTGCTGCAGCTGTTTGCCCAGCATCGGCGTCGCCACATCGCCCGGGCAGATACAGTTGACCCGTACCCGCGGCGCCAGATCCAAGGCCAGCGCTTTCGTAAACGCTACGACAGCGCCCTTGGACGCGCAGTACAACGGACAGCCATAATTGCCATTGATCCCAGCGTCGGAAGCAATGTTCACGATGCTCGCCCCCTCTGCCGCCAGCAGAGGCAGCAAGGTCTGCGTCAAAAAAATCGTTCCTTTGACATTAGTGTCCATGATCGAAAAAAAATCATATTCGGTCACCTTCTCCAAACGGCGTTCCTGATAGATCCCCGCCGCATTGACGATCAGATCAATATTTTCACGCTGCTCGCGCACGTTCTGCGCCGCACTGCGGCAGGCTTCCAGATCTTTAACGTCGCCCTGCACATAATGCACTTTGCCATAAGCGCTCAGCGTGACCGCCGCTTCTGTACCCTTTTCGGCATCACGTCCCAGCAGCCACACCTCGGCGCCGTCTTTCAGCAGCAGCTCGGCCACAGCCTTGCCGATGCCCGACGTACCGCCGCTGATAAAGGCGACCTTGCCTTCACAACCATAGTTCATTAATCTGTACTTCCTTTCTTCAGAGCCGGCGGCAGCTGCATCACTACGCTGGTCGCCTCGCCGGGTATACTTGTCATTGTCAGTCCGATACCGTGACGTTCGCTGATCTGCTTCGAGATCGCCAGCCCCAGACCGCTGCCGCTCTTATTCGTTTCACCCCGCGTTTTATAAAAACGGTCGAACACATGGGGCAGCTCTTCCTGCTTCACGCCGCAGCCGTGGTCAGTTACCGTCAGCCTGCTGCCGAGCAGAGTAACTTCGATTTTACTCTGTTCCGGTGAAAATTTGATGCTGTTGTCCAAAAAGATCAGCAGCATCTGCCGCAGCCGTCCATAATCGCCTTCAATGATATAGACAGGCGTGTCCAAGGACAGTTGGATAGTAATATTTTTCTGCTGTCCCAGCCGCTGGCTGCTGCGAACTACGTCCTGCACCACATCGCATAAATTCACAGGTTCCTTTTCGATCGGAAAATCCGTATTCTGCAGCCGTGACAGATCCAGCAGATCGTTGATCAGCCGCTGCAGGAACAAAGTTTCCGCCAGCATCTGCCGGTGGTAATCCTCGACCTCCTGCGGCTCGGTGACTATCCTGTCACACAGCGCTTCCAGCGAACCGCGGATGACCGTCACCGGCGTCCGCAGCTCATGGGAAATATTCGCGATAAAATCACGGCGCAGCTGCTCCAGCTTTTTACTGGCCTGATCTGCTTCCAGCAGTCTTTCGCCCAGTCCGTCCAGCGTTTGAGCCAGCTGCCCGATCTCATCCTTCTGGTCGATATTGCAGCGCTCCGTATAATCATGCTCCGACATCTTTTCAGCGACCAGCCGCATCTTATTGAGCGGTTTGGTAAACTTCCACGAAAAAAGCATACTCAGGACAAACACCAGAACCATCGCCACGACGCACGATAAAATCAGGATCCTGATCCCCTCCCAGGCAGCTTCGCGCATGCCCTGCACCGGTGAATGCAGCAGCACCACAGCTCTGACTTTGCCGCCGGCATCGCTGACAGGCACGCCTACCGTGACCACCAGCTCGCCCAGTACGGGATTGATCTCCTCCATGACAAAGTTCTGTCCGGTAAAGCCCTGTTCCACCGCTCTTTTGATTTCCGGCGACAGAGCGTTATAGTCAAAATCACTGGCAGGTTCGGCTATATCCTCCTGCTGACGCATCAGCATCCGCTTATGTCCGTGCATCATCCCGTGCTGTTCGGGCAGCGCGCCGGCGTCCTCACGGTGCATTTTGACATTTTTATTCTCATCGACCACCCACACGTTTTCCATCGTGATATTGTCGATATAACGGATGAAACGGCTGCTGCCGATACCGCCGTAACGGTTCTGCAGCCGCGACATATTATCCTGCAGTACCTCGGCGATCTTCGTTGCCCGCACCTGCATCTCTTTCTTTTTCAGATCCAGCGTATGCTTGCCGAAAAAATGCATAAAGGTGCCGCCCACGACCAAAGCAAAAATCAGCAGTACCGCTGCAAAATACAGCGTCAGCTTCCAGGCGATTTTATTGCGCATGCTCTTTCTCCTCGAAACGGTAGCCTACGCCCCAAATGGTCTTGATCTCCCACTCCTCGTGTTCAAACTTATCCACTTTGGCCCGCAGGCGCTTGATATGTGAATCCACAGTCCGGCTGTCGCCGAAATAATCGTAACCCCAGATACTGTCCAGCAGGTTCTCACGCGAAAACACCTTACTGCTGTTTTTAGCCAAAGTCCACAGCAGCTCTACTTCCTTTTTCGTCAGCGTCACGTCCGCGCCGCCGATCGTGACCAGATATTTGTCCAGATCGATCACAAGATTGCCGACGCTGTACAGATTCTGCTGCTCGGCTTCGCGCGGCTGGACCCGGCGCAGGATAGCGCGGACACGCGCCATGACCTCGCCTGCTGAAAAAGGTTTCAGGATATAATCATCAGCGCCGATATCCAGCCCCATGATCCGTTCAAAATCTTCACCGCGGGCCGTGACCATAATGATCGGCACCATCGACCGGCGGCGCAGCTCACGGCAGACCTCGAACCCGTCCAGCTTCGGCATCATCACGTCCAGCAGTACCACGTCGATATTTTTTTCATGCTGCTCAAACAGCTCCAGCGCCTGCTGTCCATCCAGAGCCACCAATGGCTCGAAACCCTCTTTGCGGGCATAATTTGCTAAAATAGAAGTTATCTGCTGATTATCGTCAGCAATCAAAATTTTATTCATCGCTGCACCTCGTAAATGTATTATTACCATTATATACTTATTTTGGCGTACGGGGATAAATTATTCTCCGCACAGCTCAGCTCCCTGTAAGTATATTATAAGGTCCGCACTTGTCTGCAATCAATATAACACAAAGATGTGTCAAAAAAATGTTTATCCGCAAAATTTATCTGCGGGCATAGCAAAACCCCCGCCGCCTTATGGCAGCGAGGGTTGCAGTTTATCCGTTCAGTTTCAGGCAATGTAGGATTTGAGCATCCACAGCAGTTTTTGATATTCCCCTAAATAATCATTGAACTGGTCCGCAGTCACACCGTCGCCGGCAGCATCTGCCAGCTCCACGATCTCTTTGGTATCCCTGATCCAGTATTCCACATCGGCGATCAGCCCCTGCACAGTTTCTTCCGAAGAAATCGGCTTATCTGCCAGTTCCTTGATCGTCGCCAGCGCCAAAGCCTCTTTCATATTGGCGACCGGCGCCTGACCAACTGCCAGAAGCCGTTCAGCTACCGCGTCGATGATCTCGGCAGTCTGGTCATACAGCTCCTCAAGCTTTGCATGCAGAGTGAAGAAGCTGCGCCCCTTCACATACCAGTGCAGATTATGGAGCTTGATATAAGCGACTTCCTGATTGGCAAGATAAAGATTCATTTTTTCATATAATTTTTTAGACATGATAGATTCCTCCTCAAGATTTATAAATTCTGTTATTTTCAGTATCGACCGGATAATCAGCCGTTTTGGACCTGCTCGTAATTAGCCGCTACCGCTTTCCAGTCGATAACATTATAGAAAGCCTGCACATAATCGGCGCGCAGATTTTTATATTTCAGGTAGTAAGCGTGTTCCCAGACATCGATGCCCAGGATCGGCACGAAACTGCTGCCTTCGATGATCGGGTTGTCCTGGTTCGGGCTGGCAGACAGCAGCAGTTTGCCGCCGGCAGCCGCAGACAGCCAGGCCCAGCCTGAACCGAACTGCCCTAACGCCAGCGCGCTGAGCTGTTCCTTAAAAGCGGCAAAACCGCCGAATTCTCTGGTCAGTGCCTGCGCCAGCGCGCCTTCCGGTTCACCGCCGCCGTCAGGACTGATAGTCGAAAAATACAGGTTGTGGTTATAATAACCGCCGCCGTTGTTTCTGATAGCTTTACGCAGACCGCTGTCAGCGATACTGTCCAGGTTTGCCAGCAGCTCGGTGATGTCCCGTCCTGCCACGCCGGCTTTTTCGGCTGCGTCATTCAGGTTTTTAGTATACGCCGCATGATGCTTGGAATAATGTGTTTCCATCGTCAATGCGTCGATATGCGGTTCTAATGCCTCATAAGCATAAGGCAGCTGATATTGTTTATACATATAGATCCTCCTTTGGCCAAAAGCTTTGGCTCATCGCAGTTTATTTTCGTTTTAGTTAGCT
>OKSI01000439.1_pt1 | contig 16143 bp, 12 predicted proteins | sample 1606221 | NCBI WGS metagenome assembly OKSI01 (sample SAMEA3879540, study PRJEB24766) | human gut metagenome | biome: human-associated habitat; feature: feces | place: USA | collected 1985/1987 | reverse complement strand
AGTTTCCGCAAGCCGTTATGGAAAGTGTGAATGGCACGATTCAGACGGTGTTACTTCCCGTTTATTCCAAAAAGCAGGATTCTGTTAGCAGTGTCGCGAAAATGGTTTCCAAAACGGTGAGAATATCCAGTCTCCTGTTGTTTCCTATGATGGTTGGATTGGCAGCGGTCGCTGAACCGTTGGTTTCACTGCTGTTGACGGACAAGTGGCTGGAATGCGTCCCGTATTTGCAGATTTTCGCTATTGGATACCTCTTTCAGGCGATACAGCTGGCGATTATTCAAGCGATTAAGGCGATTGGCGACAGCGGCACACCGCTAAAGCTGGAAATCATCAAAAAATGTGTGGAAGTCTTTTTCCTGATTGTTACGATTCGGCAAGGCGTGCTGATTTTCGCGTCTTCCTTGCTGATTTGCAGTGTGATTTCTCATCTGCTGAATATGTTCGCAGCCAAAAGAATTCTAAACTATACGGTTAAGCAGCAATTGATAGACATTCTCCCGGCCACCCTGTTTTCGGCAGTGATGGCGGCTTGCGTCAAGTGCGTTACTCAGCTTTTGAATGGCGCATTTGTAAGCCTTGTTGCAGGAATTGCAACTGGCGTGGCTGTCTACCTTCTGCTGTGCATGCTGTTCCGCGTTCCCGAAATCAAGCAGCTGAAAAATAAGCTATTCAAACGAAAGTATACTTAAAGCGATGATGGTAGAAAGTGGCGGGAAAACGTCATGTTTCATAGCTGCCGCCACAAAATATGGGAGGAAATACGCTATATGAAGGGGATTATCCTTGCGGGCGGCTCTGGCACGCGCCTTTACCCGCTGACGAAAGTAACGTCAAAGCAACTTTTGCCGGTTTACGATAAACCGATGATTTATTATCCGATGTCTGTGCTGATGAATGCGGGCATTCGCGATATCCTGATTATCTCCACGCCGCAGGACACGCCGCGCTTTGAGAATCTGCTGGGGGATGGCCGGCAGTTCGGCGTGCACCTGACGTACGCGGTTCAGCCGTCGCCGGACGGGCTGGCGCAGGCGTTCATCATCGGTGAGGATTTCATCGGCAGTGACTCCGTGGCGATGGTGCTTGGCGACAACATTTTCAGCGGACATGGACTAAACAAACGGTTACATGCGGCGGTGCGGAACGCGGAAAACGGCAGGGGCGCCACCGTCTTCGGCTACTATGTGGATGACCCGGAACGCTTCGGCGTTGTTGAGTTTGACAAGGCCGGAAAGGCGATTTCCATTGAAGAAAAGCCGGCGCATCCGAAAAGCAACTATTGTGTGACAGGCTTGTATTTTTACGACAACCGCGTGGTTGAGTTCGCCAAAAACCTCAAGCCGTCCGCCCGTGGTGAACTGGAAATTACGGATTTGAACCGCATTTATCTTGAGGATGGCTCGCTGAACGTTGAACTTTTAGGTCAAGGATTCACTTGGCTGGATACGGGCACGCACGAGAGCCTGGTGGATGCGACGAACTTCGTGAAGACGGTAGAACAGCATCAGCACCGTAAAATCGGCTGTCTGGAAGAAATTGCGTATCTCAACGGCTGGATCAGCAAAAAGGAGCTGATGGAGGTCTATGAAGTGATGAAGAAGAATCAGTACGGGCAGTACCTGAAAGATGTCATGGATGGGAAATATCAGGAACATTTATACTAAGGGGGGGGAGAAGCACGATGACGATTATTGTTACTGGCGGCGCAGGTTTTATTGGCAGCAACTTCATTTTCCATATGCTCAAGAAGTACCCGGACGATCGGATTATCTGCCTTGACAAGCTGACGTATGCGGGCAATCTGTCCACGCTTGCGCCCATTATGGATAACCCGAATTTCCGTTTCGTGAAGGCAGATATTTGCGATCGGGAAGCAGTCTACAAGCTGTTTGAGGAAGAACATCCTGATATTGTTGTCAATTTTGCGGCGGAATCGCATGTTGACCGCTCGATTGAGAACCCGGAAATCTTCCTGAAAACCAATATTATTGGTACGGCGACGCTCATGGATGCCTGCCGCAAGTATGGCATCCAGCGTTACCATCAGGTTTCGACAGACGAGGTGTATGGCGACCTGCCACTGGACCGCCCCGATCTGTTTTTTACCGAAGAAACGCCGATTCACACCAGTTCGCCGTACAGCAGTTCCAAGGCGGGCGCTGACCTTCTGGTTCAATCGTATTACCGCACCTATGGTCTGCCGGTGTCAATTTCCCGCTGCTCCAACAACTACGGGCCGTATCATTTTCCGGAAAAACTGATTCCGCTGATGATTGTCAACGCGCTGGCGGATAAGCCACTGCCGGTCTACGGCGAAGGCTTGAACGTCCGCGACTGGCTGTATGTGGAAGATCACTGCAAGGCGATTGACCTGATTATCCACAAGGGCCGCGTGGGCGAGGTTTACAACGTCGGCGGGCACAACGAGAAGCAGAATATCGAGATTGTGAAAATCATCTGCAAAGAGCTGGGCAAACCCGAAAGTTTAATCACGCATGTCGGCGACCGCAAAGGGCATGATATGCGCTACGCCATCGATCCGACGAAAATCCACAATGAGTTGGGCTGGCTGCCGGAAACGAAGTTCGAGGACGGCATCAAAAAGACGATCCAATGGTATATCAACAACCGCGAATGGTGGGAGACAATCATCAGCGGCGAGTATCAGCATTACTACGCGAAGATGTACGGCAACCGCTGAACCGGAGGAAATGAACGTGAAGTTTTTTGTAACGGGTGTTGGCGGACAGCTGGGGCATGACGTGATGAATGAGCTGCTCAAACGCGGGCATGAAGGTGTCGGCTCGGACATTCAGACGGCTTATAGCGGCATCATAGACAATTCACCGGTGTCAAAAGCGCCGTATATACCGCTGGATATCACAGATGTTGACGCGGTGGAGAGGGTCATCACGGCAGTCAATCCCGACGCAGTGATTCACTGCGCAGCATGGACGGCAGTTGATCTGGCGGAGAATGCGGAGAATCAGGAAAAGGTTCGCGCCATCAACGCGGGCGGCACGCAGAACATCGCAAATGTATGCAAAAAGTTAAATTGCAAGATGACTTACATCAGCACGGATTATGTGTTTGATGGGCAGGGAACTGCGCCGTGGAAGCCGGATTGCAAGGATTACAAGCCGCTGAACGTCTACGGTCAAACGAAACTGGAGGGTGAATTGGCAGTCAGCCGGACGCTCGATAAATACTTCATCGTGCGCATTGCGTGGGTGTTCGGCTTGAATGGGAAAAACTTCATCAAGACGATGCTGAACGTTGGCAAAACGCACGACACCGTCCGCGTTGTCAACGACCAGATCGGCACGCCGACGTACACGCTGGACTTGGCACGCTTGCTGATTGACATGAACGAAACCGACAAGTACGGATACTATCACGCGACCAACGAAGGCGGTTACATCAGCTGGTACGATTTCACGAAGGAAATCTATCGGCAGGCGGGGTATACGACGCAAGTTGTGCCTGTGACAACCGCTGAATACGGGCTGAGCAAAGCGGCGCGGCCGTTCAACAGTCGGCTGGACAAGAGCAAGCTGGTGGAAGCTGGGTTTACGCCGCTGCCGACGTGGCAGGATGCACTGCACCGTTATCTGCGGGAAATTGGGCAGTAAGGAGAACGCCAAAATGGGACAGATTCGAGTCGAAAAGAACATGAACGGCATTGCAGGACTTTGCGTGATTGAACCAGCGGTTCATGGAGATGCGCGCGGCTACTTCATGGAGACGTACAACGAGCGCGACATGCGGGAGGCGGGCATCGACGTTCACTTCGTGCAGGACAACCAGTCGATGTCAACGAAGGGTGTTCTGCGCGGACTGCACTTCCAGAAAAAGTATCCGCAGTGCAAGCTGGTGCGCGTCGTGCGGGGCACGGTCTTCGACGTGGCAGTGGATTTGCGCGCCGATTCCGAAACTTATGGGAAATGGTACGGCGTCACGCTGTCAGCGGAAAATAAGAAGCAATTCCTGATTCCGGAAGGCTTTGCGCATGGTTTCCTTGTGCTGAGCGACGAAGCGGAATTCTGCTATAAGGTTAGTGACTTCTGGCACCCGAACGATGAGGGCGGCTTGGCATGGAATGACCCGACAATTGGCATCGACTGGCATGTGCGGGGCGAATATCGCGGCAGCGCAAGTGCGGATGGCTGCACGCTGGCGGACGGCACGCCGCTGAATTTGAGCGAGAAAGATCAGCAGTGGCTGGGGCTGAAAGATACCTTTAAGTTTTAAGACGAATATTATCGTAGGAGGAAGCTATGGCAAACGGGCACTTCCTCCTTTTTATTTTGCGGCAGCGGGAAAAATCGGCCATCAGCGTGCGGAAAAAACACAAATTCCAAACGGAAAACAAAACTTTGCATAAAATGTTCGGAAAAACGCTTGACAGCGGCGGAAGAATACGGTACAATAAAGTGTACCCAAACGGCGCGGGATGTGCAGTCTGGGAAATCGGCGAAGGGGGAGGAAACGTCATGACGAAGTGCAAGGGTGCAGTTATGATGGGTTCTCTTTCTTTCCGGGGACAAGCAGTTGCAGGAGCGCACCGTTCAGGGGACTGAACAGGCGGCGCTCTTTTGTTTGCCTGACGGCGAAGGAGGTTTCGACTTTCATGAAGAAAGTTGCAGTCATCATGGGCAGCGACAGTGACCTGCCGGTGCTGAAAGGGGCGTTTGAGCAGCTGAAAAAGCTGGGCATTCCCTTTGAGGCGCATGTTTATTCGGCGCATCGGACGCCTGCTGAGGCGGCGGCGTTTGCCGCATCCGCGCGGAAAAGCGGTTTCGGCGTGCTGATTGCGGCGGCGGGCAAGGCGGCGCACCTCGCGGGGGCGCTCGCGGCGCAGACAACGCTGCCGGTGATTGGTATTCCGGTTAAGTCCTCGACGCTCGACGGGCTGGACGCGCTGCTATCCACCGTGCAGATGCCCAGCGGGATGCCTGTGGCGACGGTTGCCATCGACGGTGCGGCGAATGCGGCGCTGCTCGCGGCGCAAATTCTTGCGGTCGAAGACGAGACCCTGGCGGAAAAGCTGCTGGCGATGCGCAAGGCGCAGCATGACGCGGTCATCGCCAAGGACGCGGCGCTGATTGTTGAATAACACAAAACACGAACATTCTAAATCTGCAAGCATCAACTGTTGCGGCAGACAACCGTGATATAATAGGAGGAAACAGCAATGAAGAAGCTCGAACAGCTCTATGAAGGCAAGGCGAAGAAGGTTTTTGCGACGGATGATCCGAACGTTGTGCTGGTGGACTACAAGGACGACGCAACCGCGTTCAACGGCCTCAAGAAGGGCACGATTATGGGCAAGGGCGTCATCAACAACCGCGTGACGAATTTCCTGATGAAGATGCTGGAGAAAAACGGCATCCCGACGCATTACATTGAAGAAATTTCCGACCGCGAGACGCTGGTGAAGAAGGTTCACATCGTGCCGCTGGAAGTCATTGTGCGCAATATCGCCGCCGGTTCGCTGTCCAAGCGCCTCGGTCTGCCCGAAGGCACGAAGCTCAAGCAGACCGTGCTGGAGTACTGCTACAAGGACGACGAGCTGGGCGACCCGATGGTCAACGAGTACCATATTATGGCGATGGGCTGGGTCTCCAAGCCGGTGCTCGACCAGATTGCCGCCTATGCCCTGCGCATCAACGAGCTGCTGACGGCGTATTTGAAGGAAGTCAACATTGAGCTGATTGACTTCAAGCTGGAGTTTGGCATCACGAATGACGGTCAGCTGGTGCTGGCGGACGAAATCAGCCCGGACACCTGCCGCTTCTGGGATACCCGCACGGGCGAAAAGCTGGATAAAGACCGCTTCCGCCGCGATTTGGGCAACGTGGAAGACGCTTACATCGAAATCCGCAAGCGCCTGATGGGCGAATAAGAATAGCTGCACCCCGGATGGCAATCGACTGTCCGGGGCGCTTGTGTGGTAATCAAACACTGGTCAGCATGAAGGAGCAATGAAGATGAACAAGCTGGAGTCAGCCTGCTATCTTGCGGAGGCGGACGAAGCGCCGTTTGACAAGCTGCACGAGGAGTGCGGCGTGTTCGGCATTTACCGCGCGGATTCCGCCAACAAGAGCGTCGTCGCGGAGACGTATCATGCGCTGTATGCCTTGCAGCACCGCGGTCAGGAGAGCTGCGGCATTGTCGTCAACGATGATGGCGTGATGAAGGCGCACAAGGACAACGGACTGGTGACGGAGGTGTTCACGCGCGACGCGCTGAGCAAAATCCACGAGGGCACGATGGCGGTCGGCCACTGCCGCTATGGTACAACGGGGATGCACAGCCGTTCCAATGCCCAGCCGCTGCTGATTAACCATCAAAAAGGCGCGATGGCGCTGGCGCACAACGGAAATCTGACCAACGCGGCGGAGCTTCGCGAACAGCTGGAGAAAAACGGCGCGATTTTCCACTGCACGTCGGACACCGAGGTGATTGCCTACATCATCACGCAGGAGCGCCTGAAGTGCGGTTCGATTGAACAGGCGGTTTTGAACGCCATGCAGGTCATCAAGGGCGCGTATTCGCTCGTCGTCATGAGTCCGACGAAGCTGATTGCCTGCCGCGACCCGCATGGCTTCCGCCCGCTGTGCATGGGCAGAATCGGCGACGACGTGGTGTTTGCGTCGGAGAGCTGCGCGCTGGATGCCATCGGCGCGACGTTCGTGCGCGATATTGAGGCGGGTGAAGTCGTCGTCGTCAACGAAGAGGGGATTCATTCCTATAAGATGCCCGGCGCGTGCCATGACGGCATGTGCATCTTCGAGTTCATTTATTTCGCGCGTCCCGATTCCGTCATTGACGGCAGCAGCGTCCACGAGGCGCGCATCCGGGCGGGCAGCTTCCTCGCGCTTGACCATCCGGTTCAGGCGGATGTGGTCATCGGCGTGCCGGATTCCGGGCTGGATGCCGCCATTGGGTACAGCCGCACCAGCGGGATTCCCTACGGCATCGGCTTCATCAAGAACAAGTACATCGGGCGCACGTTCATCCAGCCGGGGCAGAAGCAGCGGCAGGATGCGGTGCGCATCAAGCTGAATGCCATTTCCGCCACCGTCAAGGGCAAGCGCGTCGTCATGGTGGATGATTCTATCGTCCGCGGCACGACCTGCGCGCGCATCGTCCGCCTTCTGCGCGAAGCGGGCGCGACGGAGGTGCATGTGCGCCTGTCCGCCCCGCCGTTCACCGACCCCTGCTTCTTCGGCACGGACGTGGACAGCAAGGAGAACCTGATTGCCGCACACCATTCGGTGGAAGAAATTGGCAAAATCATCGGCGCGGACTCCATCGGCTTTTTGTCCCTGGAGGCGTGCGACAAACTGGCGGCGGACAGCCACTGCGGATTCTGCAAAGGCTGCTTCTGCGGCAAATACCCGGTTGACCCGCCGCTGGTGACGGAGAAGAACAAATTCGACCAGCCCATTCACGGCGGCAAGGTGCAGGACGACGACTAACGCGACGAATGCGATAAAGGAGCAGACAACCATGATGAAGAGCGAGAGCGAAAGCTACAAGGCAGCGGGTGTTGACATTACCGCCGGTTACGCGTCGGTGGAACTGATGAAGAAGCACGTCGCGCGGACGATGACGGCGGGCTGCGTCGAGGGCATCGGCGGCTTCGGCGGCCTGTTTGCGCTGGACGCGGCGGGCATGGAAGAGCCGGTGCTCGTTTCCGGCACGGATGGCGTCGGCACGAAGCTGAAAATCGCCATGCTGCTGGACAAGCATGATACCATCGGCATTGACTGCGTGGCGATGTGCGTCAACGACGTCATTTGCTGCGGCGCGAAGCCGTTGTTCTTCCTTGATTATATCGCCTGCGGCAAGAATGTGCCGGAGAAAATCGCGTCCATCGTCGCGGGCGTGGCGGAAGGCTGCGTGCAGGCGGAATCAGCGCTCATCGGCGGCGAAACGGCGGAGCATCCCGGCATGATGCCGGAGGATGATTACGACCTCGCGGGCTTCTCCGTCGGCATTGTGGACAAGAAGCGCATCATCAACCGCGAAATGGTTCGTCCGGGCGACGTGATGCTGGCGCTGCCCTCCACGGGTGTGCATTCCAACGGCTTCTCGCTCGTGCGCAAGGTGTTCGCGATTGGCAACGGCGGCGAAAACCGCAATTATCCGGAGCTGGATAAGTCCCTCTGGGAAACGCTGCTCACCCCCACGAAGATCTACGTCAAGCCCGTGCTGGCGCTGCTGAAGGAATTGCAGCCCAAGGCAATCAGCCACATCACCGGCGGCGGCTTCTATGAGAACATTCCGCGCTCCCTGCCCGAAGGCTGCTGCGCGAAAATCAAGAAGAGCGACGTGCGCGTGCTGCCGATTTTTGACCTCATTGCCCGCGAAGGCAGCGTCCCGGAGCGCGACATGTTCAACACCTTCAACATGGGCGTGGGCATGACGATTACCGTCGCCCGCGAAGATGCTGACAAGGCGCTTGCTATCCTGCACCAGAACGGCGAACCCGGCGCGTATGTGCTGGGCGAAATCGTGGCGGGGGAAAAGGGCGTGGAACTGTGGTAAGAGCAGCTGTCCTCGTCTCCGGCGGCGGCACGAACCTGCAAGCCATCATCGACGCGAAACGGGCGGGCAAAATCCCGTCCGCGGAACTGGCGCTCGTCGTGGCGTCAAACGCATCCGCCTATGCGCTCACCCGCGCGGAAAATGCCGGAATCGTCCACACCGTCCTGCGCAAGGAGAAAGGCGAAGCGCCGGAGAATTACGGCGAGCGTCTGCTGACGTTGCTGCGCGAAAACGCGATTGATGTCGTTGTGCTGGCGGGCTTCCTGACGATTCTGCCGGAGAACGTCATCCGCGCGTATGACCACCGGATTTTGAACATCCATCCGAGCCTGATTCCGTCCTTCTGCGGCGATGGCTTCTATGGACTGCATGTGCATGAAGCGGCGCTCCAGCGCGGCGTGAAGGTCACGGGCGCGACGGTGCATTTTGTCAACGAAATTACCGACGGCGGCGATATTATCGCGCAGAAAACCGTTGAAGTGCTGCCGGGCGACACGCCGGAAACTTTGCAGCGGCGCGTGATGGAACAGGCGGAGTGGATTCTGCTGCCGCAGGCGCTGGAGCAGGTGGCAGGCGAAATCGCAAAAAAGCGGGAGGAAAAGCAATGAAGAAGCAGGAATTGAACGACGTGCTGAGCAATAACACCTATCCGGGGCGCGGCATCTGCCTCGGCGTGGACGAAAGCGGCGAATATGCCGTGATTGTCTACTTTATCATGGGCCGCAGCGTCAACAGCCGCAACCGCATTTTTGAGGAGACGGACGACGGCATCATCACCAAGGCGCACGACGAAAGCCTGATGACCGACCCGCACCTGATTATCTACGCGCCTGTCCGTGCGCTGCCGGGCGGCGAATACACCATCGTCACCAACGGCGACCAGACCGACACGGTCTACGACTTCATGCAGAATGGGCAGACGTTCGAGGACGCGCTGCGTACCCGCACGTTCGAGGACGACCGCCCGAACTGGACACCCCGCATCAGCGGCTTGGTGCGCGTCGCGGACGGCAAAGCATCCTACAAGCTGTCCATCATCAAGTCCGACGACGGCGACGAAAGCAGCGTCCTGCGCTATTTCTATGAGTACGCGCAGCCCAAGGCGGGCGAGGGACATTTCATCCACACCTACCAGTGCGACGGCAATCCGATTCCGTCCTTCGCGGGCGAGCCGGAGAAGGTGGCGCTGCACGGCGACATTGAGCAGCTGGCGCTGGATACATGGATGAATCTGAATGAGGACAACAAGGTGTCGCTATACGTTTCCTATATCAGCTTGGCGGACGGCAGCAGCGATACCATCATCATCAACAAGCATGATCAGGAGGAAGAGGTATGAAAGAGCTGGAATTGAAGTACGGCTGCAACCCGAATCAGAAGCCGTCGCGGATTTATATGGAGCAGGGCGAACTGCCCCTGACCGTGCTGAACGGCAAACCCGGCTACATCAACTTTCTCGATGCGCTCAACGGCTGGCAGTTGGTCAGCGAACTCAAGCGCGCGACGGGACTGCCCGCGGCGACGTCGTTCAAGCATGTCAGCCCGGCGGGTGCGGCGGTGGGTCTGCCGCTGAATGATACCCTGCGCAAGATTTATTTCGTGGGTGAACAGGAACTGTCGCCCTTGGCGTGCGCCTATGCCCGTGCGCGCGGCGCAGACCGCATGTCCTCCTTCGGCGACTGGATTGCCCTGAGCGATGTGTGCGACGAAAGCACCGCGCGGCTGATTAAGCCCGAAGTGTCCGACGGCATCATCGCCCCCGGCTACACCGACGAGGCGCTGGCGCTGCTGAAGATGAAGAAAAAGGGCAATTACAATATTGTTACGATTGATCCGGCATACCGTCCCGCGCCCATTGAGCACAAGCAGGTGTTCGGCATCACGTTCGAGCAGGGGCGCAATGAATTTGTGATTGATGAAAATCTGCTGAACGACATCGTGACCACGAATCACGACCTGCCGGCGGATGCCAAGCGCGACCTGATTGTGGCGCTGATTGTGCTCAAATACACGCAATCGAATTCCGTCTGCTACGCCAAGGACGGTCAGGCGATTGGCATCGGCGCGGGTCAGCAGAGCCGCATCCACTGCACGCGTCTGGCAGGGCAGAAGGCGGATAACTGGCTGCTGCGGCAGCATCCGCGCGTGCTGGCATTGCCGTTCGTTGAGAAAATCGCCCGTGCCGACCGCGACAACACGATTGACGTGTTCATCTCCGACGAGCCGGACGAGGTGCTGGCGGACGGCCGCTGGCAGCGCTTCTTCACCGAGCGCCCCGAACCGCTGACGAAGGAAGAAAAGCGCGCGTGGCTGAATCAGCAGACGGGCGTTGCGCTGGGCAGCGACGCGTTCTTCCCGTTTGGCGACAACATCGAGCGCGCGCACCGCTCCGGCGTGACCTACGTCGCCCAGCCCGGCGGTTCGATTCGCGATGACAACGTGATTGACGCTTGCAACCTGTACAATATGGTCATGTGCTTCACGCATATGCGCCTGTTCCACCATTGATTGCATTCAGAAAGGTCAGGGAAGCAAGATGAAGGTACTCATCGTCGGCGGCGGCGGACGCGAACACGCCATCGCGCTGAAAATCAAGGAAAACCCGGAAGTGACGGCGCTGTACGCCGCGCCCGGCAACGGCGGCATCGCGCAGATTGCGACCTGCCTGCCCTTCAAGGCGACGGACGTGGAAGGCATTGTCCGCTGGGCGGCGGAGAACAAGGTGGATTTCGTCATCGTCGCGCCGGACGACCCGCTGTGCCTCGGCATGGTGGATGCGCTGGCGGAGCAGGGGATTCCCGCGTTCGGCCCGCGAAAGAATGCCGCCATCATCGAGGGCAGCAAGGTGTTCTCGAAGAACCTGATGAAGAAGTACGGCATTCCGACGGCGGCGTATGAGACGTTCGACGATTATGACGCGGCGGTCAAGTATTTGCGGACGGCGGATATGCCCATCGTCGTCAAGGCGGATGGTCTGGCGCTCGGCAAGGGCGTGCTCATCTGCCCCGACCGCGAAAGCGCCGTGGAAGCCGTCGCGTCCATGATGAAGGAAGCGAAGTTCGGCGCGTCCGGCGCGCGGGTCGTCATCGAGGAATTTTTGACCGGGCCGGAAGTCAGCGTGCTGGCGTTCACCGACGGCAAGACGGTCAAGCCGATGGTGTCCAGCATGGATCACAAGCGCGCGCTTGACCACGACGAGGGACTCAACACCGGCGGCATGGGCACCATTGCCCCCAACCCCTGCTACACGCCCGAACTGGCGCAGCGCTGCATGGACGAAATCTTCCTGCCGACGATTGCCGCCATGAATGCCGAGGGGCGTACTTTCACGGGCTGCCTGTATTTCGGTCTGATGATGACGCCCAAAGGCCCGAAGGTTATCGAATACAACTGCCGCTTCGGCGACCCGGAGACGCAGGTGGTGCTGCCGCTGCTGAAAAGCGACCTGCTGACCATCATGCGCGCGACGGTGGACGGCACGCTGGCGGATACGCCCGTGGAATTTGCGTCCGGCGCGGCGTGCTGTGTCGTGCTGGCATCCGGCGGCTACCCGGTCAGCTACAAGAGCGGCTACCCGATTTCCGGCTTGGATGAAGCAGGCAAAACCGCGACCGTCTTCCACGCGGGTACGAAGCTGGTCGATGGGCAGATTGTCACCGCGGGCGGGCGCGTTCTGGGCGTCACCGCGACGGCGAATACGCTCGAAGCTGCGATTGACAAAGCGTATCAGGCAGCGGACAAAATCACCTTCACCGACATGCACATGCGCCGCGATATTGGTCAGCGCGCCTTGGCATCACGAAAGGAGAGCCATTCATGAGCGTCAAACGCATTTATGTGGAAAAGAAAGCCCCCTACGCGGTGGAGGCGAAGCAGCTCCTGTGGGAAATTCGCCATATCCTGCAAATCAAGACGGTCACGGGTTTGCGCCTGCTGAACCGCTATGATGTCGAGGGTGTCGACGACGCGCTGTACCAGAAGTGTCTGCCGGTCGTGTTCTCCGAGCCGCAGGTGGATGTGACGTACACGGAACTTCCGCAGGGCGCGAAGGCGGTTTTTGCGGTGGAGTACCTGCCGGGGCAGTATGACCAGCGCGCGGCGTCCTGCGAGGAGTGCATCCAGCTGGTGGGGCAGTGCGCCCGCCCGACGGTTCGCAGTGCGCGCGTGTATCTGCTGGACGGCGATTTCACGGCGGATGAGCTGGCGCGCGTGAAGAAGCACGTCATCAACCCTGTGGAGGCGCGTGAAGCCGACTTGGGCGAAAAGACGACGCTCCAGCAGCAGTACGACACGCCTGACCATGTGGAGACGCTGACGGGCTTCACGGCGATGAATGCCGATGAGGTGGATGCGTTCGTCAAGAAGTATGGTTTGGCGATGGATGACGACGACCTTGCGTTCTGCCGGGATTATTTCGCGTCCGAGCATCGTGACCCGACGCTGACCGAAATCCGCATGATTGACACCTACTGGTCGGATCACTGCCGTCACACGACGTTCCTGACGACCCTTGACGCGGTGGATGTGCGCAAAGCGGCGGTCGAGAAGGCGTTCCAGCGATATTTGGCGGCGCGCAAAACCGTCTACGGCGACCGCGAACGCCCCATGAACCTGATGGACATCGCGACCATCGGCGGCAAGTACCTGAAGAAAATCGGGCAGACCCCCAATATTGACGTGAGCGAGGAAATCAACGCCTGCTCCATCAAGATTGATGTGGATGTGGACGGCGTGAAAGAGCCGTGGCTGCTCATGTTCAAGAACGAGACGCACAACCATCCCACGGAGATTGAGCCCTTCGGCGGCGCGGCGACCTGCATCGGCGGCGCGATTCGCGACCCGCTGTCCGGGCGCACCTATGTCTATCAGGCGATGCGCGTGACCGGCGCGGCAGACCCGCTCGTTCCGGTCAGCCAGACCATGCCGGGCAAGCTGCCCCAGCGCAAGCTCGTCACCACGGCGGCGGCGGGCTATTCCTCCTATGGCAACCAGATTGGGCTGGCGACGGGGCTGGTGGATGAAATGTACCATCCGGGCTATGCCGCCAAGCGCCTGGAAATCGGTGCGGTGGTCGGCGCTGCGCCGGAGAAGAACGTCCGCCGCGAAGTGCCCGCCCCCGGCGACAAGATTGTCCTGCTCGGTGGGCGCACCGGGCGCGACGGCTGCGGCGGCGCAACGGGTTCGTCCAAGTCCCACAAGCTGGAATCCATCGAAACGTGCGGCGCGGAGGTGCAGAAGGGCAATGCCCCGACCGAACGCAAGCTCCAGCGCCTCTTCCGCGACGGCGAAGTCACCCGGCTCATCAAGCGCTGCAACGACTTCGGCGCGGGCGGTGTGTCCGTGGCGATTGGCGAACTGGCGGACGGCCTGCTGATTGATTTGGACAAAGTGCCGAAGAAGTACGACGGTCTGGACGGCACGGAGCTGGCGATTTCCGAATCGCAGGAACGGATGGCGGTTGTGCTTGCGCCGGAGGATGTTGACGCGTTCCTTGCGGCGGCAAACCGCGAGAACCTTGAAGCGACCGTCGTGGCGGAAGTGACCGCCGAACCCCGTCTGCGCATGACGTGGAAGGGCGTGACGATTGTCGATTTGTCCCGCGAGTTCCTCAATTCCAACGGCGCGGAGAAGCACACGACTGCGTCTGTCCCGGATGATGATGTCAAGCCCTACGAGTTTGCGGGCGATACGGTGACGGAGAAGCTGGCGGACATGCTTGGCAACCTCAATATCTGCTCCAAGCAGGGCTTGAGCGAGCGGTTCGATTCTACCATCGGCGCGGCGACGGTCTTGATGCCTTTCGGCGGCAAATATCAGCTGACCCCGAACCAGACGATGGTTGCAAAGCTGCCGGTTCGTCATGGCGTGACGGATACCGTGTCCGGCATGGCGTACGGGATGCACCCGGAAATCCTGTCGCAGTCGCCGTATGAGGGCAGCTATCTGGCGGTCATCGAAAGCGTGACGAAGCTGGTCTGCGCGGGCTTTGACTATAAGCAAGCGTATTTGACCTTCCAGGAATATTTCGAGCGCATGGGCACGGAGCCGACGCGCTGGGGCAAGCCGTTCGCGGCGCTGCTGGGCGCGCTGGATGCGCAGCTGGATTTGAACATCGCGGCGATTGGCGGCAAGGACTCCATGTCCGGCACGTTCGAGAAGATGGACGTTCCGCCGACGCTCTGCTCCTTCGCGATTGCCCCCGGCAAGGCGAGCGAGGTCATTTCGCCCGAATTCAAGGAAGCGGGACACTCCATCCGCCTTGTCTCCTGCGACCCGCACGACACCGCCGCGCTGACCGCGAATTATGATGACGTTCTGTCCGCCATTCGCGCGGGCAAGGTGGTTTCCGCGTGGGCGCTGGGTCTGGGCGGCGTGGCGGAAGGCCTGTTCAAGATGGGAATTGGCAATCAGATTGGCACGCGTATCGACGATGATTACGACGGCAATCTCTTCGCGCAGCAGATCGGCGCGATGCTGCTGGAATGCACCGAAGATATCGACCTCGGCGTGAAGGTGGGCGACACCGTGCCGGAGTGGGTGCTGGAGTACGAGGGCGAGCGCATTGATTTGACCGCCATGCAGGAAATCTACGAGGGCAAGCTGGACAAGGTGTTCTCCTACCGCGGTCACACCGGCGAAACGACGGAGAAGTTCTCCTATTCGGCGGAAACCTACCCCGTGCCCGCCGTCAAGACGGTCAAGCCGCTGGCGTTCATCCCGGTTTTCCCCGGCACGAACTGCGAGTACGACACCGCACGGGCGGTCGAGCGCGCAGGCGGCGCGGCGGAAATCCTCGTTATCAACAACCTGACGCCTGAGGCCATCACCCAGTCGATTGCCGAGGCCAGCCGCATGATTGCGCGCAGCCAGATGATTGTCCTGCCCGGCGGCTTCTCCGGCGGCGACGAACCCGACGGCTCGGCGAAATTCATCACGGCGTTCTTCCGCAATCCTGCCATGAAGGACGCGGTGCATGATTTGCTCCAGCGCCGCGACGGCCTGATGCTGGGCATTTGCAACGGCTTCCAGGCGCTGATTAAGCTGGGGCTTGTGCCGTATGGCGAAATTATCGACACGTCTGATCAGTGCCCGACGCTGACGTTCAACGAAATCGGCCGTCACCAGTCGATGCTCGTCCGCACGCGCATTGCGTCGAATAAATCCCCGTGGCTGTCCCGCTGCAAGGTGGATGACATTCACACGGTCGCCATCAGCCACGGCGAAGGCCGGTTTGTCGGCCCGGAAGCGCTGATTCGTCAGCTTGCGGCGAACGGGCAGATTGCCACGCAGTATGTGGATTTGTCCGGCGCGCCGTCGATGGATATGCGTTTCAACCCCAACGCCAGCTATTTCGCCATCGAGGGCATCACCAGCCCGGACGGCCGCGTGCTGGGCAAGATGGGTCACACCGAACGCAGCGGCGAAAATCTCTACAAGAACGTACCCGGCGACAAGTATCAGCCGCTGTTTGAGAGCGGCGTGGACTACTTCCGCCTGTGATACTATTTCCTGCATTCGCCTGCGTCGCCTGCTCGTGCCTTTTCCATTCTGTCGTCCGCTCGTTCCACTTAGCGTAGCGCTGCT
>OKSI01000405.1_pt1 | contig 16981 bp, 10 predicted proteins | sample 1606221 | NCBI WGS metagenome assembly OKSI01 (sample SAMEA3879540, study PRJEB24766) | human gut metagenome | biome: human-associated habitat; feature: feces | place: USA | collected 1985/1987 | reverse complement strand
TGGTGCCGATGTTAACGTGGGGCTTTTTGCGCTCGTAACGTTCCTTAGCCATTGGGAAATTCCCTCCAATTTATTCGTTTCGTACCCTGCGGCGCGGCGGAATCCGCTTGGGCGCCGCAGGGAAAATCCTGTTTCAAAAGGTGATAGGCGAAAAATTACTTCTTCGCGCGTTCGCCGATGACCTTTTCCGCCACGGACTTCGGCACTTCCTCGTAGTGGTCGAACTGCATGGTGAACATGCCGCGGCCCTGCGTACGGGAACGAAGGTCAGTAGTGTAGCCGAACATTTCGCTCAGCGGGACATAGGCGTGGATAATCTGGTCGGGGCCGCGGGATTCCATGCCGTCCACACGACCGCGGCGGCTGGACACGTTGCCCATGACGTCGCCCATGTACTGTTCCGGCACGATAATCTCGACCTTCATCATCGGCTCCATCAGCACGGGGTTCGCCTTCTCCAGTGCGGCCTTGAAAGCCATGGAGCCAGCGATTTCGTACGCCTGCGCGGAGGAGTCAACGTCGTGGTAAGAACCATCGACAACAGCCGCCTTGAAGTCAACAAGCTCGAAGCCTTCGTAGCCGCTCTTGGCCGCGCCCTGAATACCAGCGTCGATAGGCGCGATGAATTCCTTCGGAATCACGCCGCCGACGATGCGGGATTCAAATTCGTAGCCCTTGCCGGGTTCGTTCGGAGAAATCTCCACCCAGCAGTGACCATACTGGCCGTGACCACCGGTCTGACGGACGAAACGGCCTTCAGCCTTGACCGTCTTGCGGATGGTCGCCTTGTAGGTAACCTGGGGCTTGCCAACCGTCGCCTCGACCTTGAATTCGCGCAGCAGACGGTCAACGATGATTTCCAGATGCAGCTCGCCCATGCCGGCGATGATGGTCTGGCCCGTTTCCTGATTGGTGTAGGTCTTGAAGGTCGGGTCTTCTTCCGCCAGACGCAGCAGCGCCATGGTCATCTTGTCCTGACCAGCCTTGGTCTTGGGCTCGATGGCGACTTCAATAACCGGGTCAGGGAACTCCATGGACTCCAGAATAATCTGGTTGTTTTCATCGCACAGGGTGTCGCCGGTGGTGGTGTCCTTCAGACCCACAGCGCCGCCGATTTCGCCGGTGTAGATGCAGTCCACTTCTTCGCGGTGATTCGCGTGCATCATCATGATGCGGCTCATACGCTCGCGCTTCTGCTTGGTGGAGTTCATGACGTAGCTGCCAGCGGTCAGCGTGCCGGAGTAGACACGGAAGAACGCCAGCTTGCCGACGAACGGGTCAACCATGATCTTGAACGCCAGCGCGGAGAACGGCTCGCTGTCAGAGGGGTGACGAACCATTTCCTTTTCGGGGTCATGGGGGTCAGTACCCTTGATGGCGGGGATGTCCAGCGGGCTGGGCATGTACTCGACGATGTTGTCCAGCAGCGGCTGCACGCCCTTGTTGCGGTAAGAAGTGCCGCAGCAGACGGGGTTCATGGTGCAGTTGATGGTGGCCTTGCGGATGGCGTCCTTGATTTCTTCCTGGGTGAGTTCCTCGCCCTCGAAGAACTTTTCCATCAGCACTTCGTCGGTCTCGGCGACCTTCTCGACCATTTCGGCGTGATACTTCTCCGCCAGTTCCATCATGTCGGCAGGAATTTCTTCCTCGCGGACGTCCTTGCCTTCATCGTCGTAGTAGACCTCCGCCTTCATCTTCACAAGGTCGATGATGCCGCGGAAATCATTTTCAGCGCCGATGGGCAGCTGAATCGGAACTGCGTTGGAATGCAGACGCTCCTTCATCATGTCCACCACGCGGAAGAAGTTCGCGCCGGTGATGTCCATCTTGTTCACATACGCCATGCGCGGAACATGATAGGTTTCGGCCTGCTTCCACACGGTTTCGGACTGGGGCTCAACGCCGCCCTTGGCGCAGAAGACGCACACAGCGCCGTCCAGCACGCGCAGGGAACGTTCAACCTCAACGGTGAAGTCAACGTGACCGGGGGTGTCGATAATGTTAATACGATAGGTGCGATCCTTGTTGTTGGGGTCGCGGGGGTCGCGCCAGCGGCAGGTGGTGGCGGCGGAGGTGATGGTGATACCACGCTCCTGCTCCTGCACCATCCAGTCCATGGTGGCAGAGCCCTCATGGGTTTCACCGATGCGGTGCACACGACCGGTGTAGAACAGAATACGTTCCGTGGTGGTCGTCTTGCCGGCGTCGATGTGCGCCATGATACCAATGTTGCGCACCCGCTCAAGGGGATGACTGCGAGGCATATGGTTTGCTCCTTTCAGCAGCGCTGCGGCGGCATCGGGCGTATCAAGCGCTCATGCGGCAGCAGCAGGTTGGCGCATTACCAGCGATAGTGGGCGAAAGCCTTGTTCGCTTCGGCCATGCGGTGCATTTCTTCCTTGCGCTTCACAGCCGCGCCGGTGTTGTTGGCAGCGTCCATGATTTCAGCGGCAAGACGTTCCGCCATGGTCTTCTCGCCGCGCTTGCGGGAGAACATGACCAGCCAGCGCAGGGCCAGCGTCTGACGGCGTTCCGGACGGATTTCAATCGGGACCTGATAGGTCGCGCCGCCAACACGGCGAGCCTTGACCTCCAGAGAGGGCGCAACGTTGGCCAGAGCAGCCTGGAACACTTCGTTGGCATCCTTGCCGGTCTTTTCCTTGATGGTATCGAAGGCTTCGTAGCACACGTTCTGAGCGACGCCACGCTTGCCGTCGAGCATGATCTGATTGATGAGCTTGGTCACAACCGTGGTCCCGTGTACGGGATCCGGCAGCACCTCGCGCTTGGGTACAAAACCGCGACGGGGCATAGTAAATACCTCCAATTAGACGTGATAGTCAGTCGTAAAGTGTGGATTGCGGAAGCATCCCCGGATGTGGGTCATCCTCTCCCAGTCGGAATGCGCGTCAGCATCGCGCGTCATCGGTCACGATTCAGGCCGACCCAGCCGCATCCGGCTTCTGCGCGGGCGTCTTCCCTGTTCCACAGGCAGGCGCTGGTGCGTCAAAAGCGGTTCTCCGGCTGACCGAAGGCTGCAAAAGGGATGTTGTGAAGCAGGCGGATGCTTACTTCTTCGGGCGCTTTGCGCCATAGAGGGAACGAGCCTGCATCCGCTTGGCCACACCGGCGGTATCCAGCGCGCCACGGATGATGTGATAACGAACGCCAGGCAGGTCACGAACGCGGCCGCCACGGATCAGCACAACGCTATGCTCCTGCAGGTTGTGGCCGATGCCGGGGATGTAGCAGGTACCTTCGATGGAGTTCGTCAGACGAATACGGGCAATCTTACGAAGAGCGGAGTTCGGCTTCTTGGGCGTCATCGTCTTGACGCTCAGGCAAACGCCGCGCTTCTGAGGGCAGCCCTGAAGAATGGGCGCGGTAGACTTGTTCGTCGTCTTCTCGCGGCCCTTGCGAACCAGCTGATTGATCGTGGGCATGAGAGCACCTCCAAATTTATGTCCAAAAGTTCCGCAACCCTCGGAAACTGTTTGGCGAATGGAATAGAATGAGGCTTACTTGAGGATCGCCGCGGCCGCACAGGGAATGTCCAGCCCGCACGCCGCGCCGAGCGCCTTCGTTTCATCCACGCGGCGAATCGGCACGCCCGCATCCTCGCAGGCGCGGGTCACCTTCTGGTAAAGGAAGGTGTCAATGTCGCGGGCGACGTACACCCGCTGGGCGGAACCGGCTTTCAGCGCACGCATGACCGCCTTGGTTCCAACTGCTTTTGAGACAGAATTTTTCAGGTCTTCCACGCTGAAATCCCTCCTGTTGCTGTTCTCGGCTGACCGCTCAATGCCGGCAGAAAAGCGCACCGAAAAGACACACTTTGCCGCAGCAAGCGCTCAACTCGTATATTGTAGCATTTTCGCCTCGGGTTGTCAACTGGTTTTCGCGCCTCAAACCCTGTTTTTTGCAACGTTTTTTGCGATTTTGAGCTCCATATTCATGAACACGTTTTCGGGAGGGGACAAGCACACAGCATCCGCTGATTTTTCTTTCCTCGGTTCACCATGAAAGCGCTTTCCTGTTCATTCCCCAAACGAGCGGCACACGGCGGCTTTCTCCCGCAGAACACGATTTCCCAAAAGAAAAAAGGCAGCCTACGCCGCCTTTTGGGAGAGTCGTTTTTCCGTCGATTCGGCTGATTCCGTCAAAAAAATGCTGACTGTCTCGCTGAATCGCTTCCATTATAATATGCGTCAATATTTCACGTCCGACACAATGCGGTCGCACACCCACATCTCGCCGTCCGTCATCAGATGGACGAATCCCGGCACTGTCCAGACCGTATCAAGCGCCGTCCGCCGGATGTACTTCTTGCCTTCCGTCTCGCGCTGATTGCAGGTCACAATCGCCAGCTCCGGCGAAACCGCCGCGCGGTACTCCGGCGTCAGCGCCTGCAGGCCATGGTGCGGGTACTTCAGCACATCCGCCTTGAGCATCTCCGCGCCGACCTTCTCAATCAGCCCGTTCTGCCCCTTCTGCTCCAAATCAGCGGAAAAGAGCATCTTCCGCTGCCCAAACGTCAGCATGATTTGCGCCGAGCGGTCGTTGAGGCGAGTGTACTCCGGCTTGTCGAGCATCCACACCTGCATCGTCGCCGTGCCAAGCGTCAGCGTGTCGCCGTCGCCGAACATCCGCACCGTCACACCCGCGCGCTCCGCCGTCTTCATCGCGTTTGCGCAGTGTACCGTCTCCTCTGCCGGGAAGCAGAGCCAAAGTTCATCCACAGTAATTTCCTTAATTAACTCCGCAAATCCGCCGATGTGGTCGGCGTGCGGGTGGGTGTTGACGATTTTGTCCACATGGGTGATGCCCAGCTGCTTGAACATGTTCAGGATGCGCCGTGCCTGTCCAGATGTCGCGCAGTCGATGAGCATCGTCTCGCCGCCGCAGCGCAGAAAAGCCGCGTCGCAGTCCAGAATCTGCGGGAAGATGATTTCCAGCAGGTCAGCGTCCTCCGCAAAGGCAAAATCCGCCGATACATCCGGCGCGTTGATACGGTTGATGACCGTCTTGCCCGCGTCCTCGCCCGCCGCCGTCCCCAGCAGCATCAGCACCGTCAGCAGAAGTGTCGCCGCACGTCTGCCGAATCGTTTCCACCACGCCATTACCTCATACCTCCTGCGTCAAAATGCCATACATTTCCAACAAAAAAGGTGCACTTCCCCCTTGACATTCCGGGATATGTATGTTAGAATTTTAAATTGCATCAGTATCTTTGCATACTGTTGATTTTTCCTGCGCTTGTATTGTACACGGAAACGCGGAAAAATGCAAGCGGGAATTTTCGACTGCCATACATTTTCGCGCTTTTTCGCCAAAATTCCTGCAAAGCGGCGAAAAAACGCACGTTTTCACCAAGCAGAGGATGCTGGTTTTGACTGATGAAGGGGTGATCATACATCATGGCGCATGAGGTTGCAATGGGTAAGCTCCGGAAACGCATGAGCTTCTCCCGCATCAACGAAGGTCTGGAAATGCCGGATCTGATCGAGGTGCAGAAGAGGTCGTATCAGCGGTTCCTCGAAACCGACCTGAAAGAGGTTCTGGCAGACGCCTCGCCCATCACCAACTACAACGGCAATCTGGAATTGACCTTCACGGATTATTCTCTGGGTGAGCCGAAGAACTCCGTGGAGCGCTGCCGCGAGCGGGATATGACCTACGCCGCGCCGCTGAACATTCACGTCCACCTGTACGACAGCGAGACTTCCGAAATCAAGGAAACCGATGTCTACATGGGCGATTTCCCCCTGATGACGGAAAACGGTACGTTCGTCATCAACGGTGCTGACCGTGTCATCGTCTCCCAGCTGGTTCGTTCGCCGGGCTGCTATTATACCCGCACGCTGGACAAAGCGGGTGTGCCGCTCTACTCCAGCCAGATTATCCCCAACCGCGGCGCGTGGCTGGAATACGAGACGGACTCCAATGACATCATCTGGGTTCGCCTTGACCGCGCCCGCAAGCTCTGCCTGACCACGCTCCTGCGCGCGCTGGGCTACGAAACGGACGACGACATCCGCAATCTGCTGGGCAACGACAAGCGGCTGGAAGCGACGATGGCGAAGGACACCACCGTGGCGGAAGCAAGCAAGGATCGCGGCGGCGCGGTGCGCACCCTGCGCGAACAGGCGCTGCTGATTATCTACAAGAAGCAGAAGCCGGACGAGCCCGAATCCGTCGAGAGCGCGACGAACATGTTCAAGTCGCTGTTCTACGATCCCAAGCGCTACGACGTCATGCGCGTTGGCCGCTACAAGTTCAATAAGAAGCTGTCCATTGCCACCCGCATCAACAAGCATATCATCGCTGAGGACATCATTGACCCCCGTACGGGCGAAGTGATGTTCCGCGCGGGTCAGGTGATTGACCTTGAAACCGCGCGCCGTGTGCAGAACGCCGGCGTCAACCGCGTTGTGGTGGACTGCGAAGGCGAAAAGCGCATCGTCATCGGCAACAACTTCGTGGATGCGGCGGAGTATCTGCCCTTTGACCCCAAGGAAGTCGGCATCCTCGAAATGGTGCACCTGCCCACTTTGAAGGCGATTATCGACGGCTTGGGCGAGGATGTGGAAGAAGAGCAGCTCAAGCAGGTGATTGCGGACAACGTGCAGCACCTTGTGCCCAAGCACATCACCGATGACGACATGGTGGCCTCCATCAGCTATCTGCTGGGTCTGCCCTACGGCATCGGCACGACGGACGACATTGACCACCTCGGCAACCGCCGCCTGCGCAGCGTCGGCGAACTGCTGCAGAATCAGTTCCGCACGGGACTGAGCCGCATGGAGCGCAACGTCCGCGAGCGCATGAGCGCGCAGGACGGCTCGACCGACTATCAGCCCGATTCCCTGATTTCCATCCGTCCCGTGACGGCGGCGATTAAGGAATTCTTCGGTTCCTCCCAGCTGTCGCAGTTCATGGACCAGAACAACCCGCTGGCTGAATTGACCCACAAGCGCCGTTTGTCCGCTCTGGGCCCCGGCGGTCTGAACCGTGACCGCGCCTCCTTCGAGGTTCGCGACGTACACTATTCCCACTATTCCCGTATCTGCCCGATTGAAACGCCTGAAGGCCCGAACATCGGTCTGATCGGCTCTCTGGCGACCTACGCCCGCATCAACGAGTACGGCTTTATTGAAGCGCCGTACCGCCGCGTGGACAAGGAGCACCGCCGCGTCACCAACGAGCACGTCTACATGACGGCTGATGAAGAAGACCTGTACCGCATTGCGACGGCAACCGAGCCGCTGGATGAGAACAACTGCTTCGTCAACGACATGATTACCGTCCGCGAAGTGACCGAATATGTGCAGGTTCCGGGCGATCAGGTTGACTTCATCGACGTGTCGCCGCGTCAGGTCGTTTCCATTGCGACGGGCATGATTCCCTTCCTGGAAAACGACGACGCCACCCGCGCCCTGATGGGTTCGAACATGCAGCGTCAGGCTGTGCCGCTGCTCGTTCCGGAAGCGCCGTATGTCGGCACGGGTCTGGAATTCAAAGCCGGTCACGACTCCGGCGTGGAAATTCTGGCGCGTGAAGACGGCGTGGTCGAGAAGGTGGACGGCAACACCATCGTCGTCCGTGATGATCTGGGTGAACGCCACGTCTACCACCTGACCAAGTTTGCCCGCACGAACCAGTCCAACTGTGCCAACCAGCGCCCGGTCGTTTCCGCGGGTCAGCGCATCTGCAAGGATGACCTGCTGGCGGATGGCCCGTCCACCGAAAAGGGCGAAATCGCGCTGGGCCGCAATGCCCTCATCGGCTTCATGAACTGGGAAGGCTATAACTACGAGGACGCTGTCCTGCTGTCCGAGAAGCTGGTTAAGGAAGACATTTACACCTCCATCCACATGGAGGAATTTGAATGCGAAGCCCGCGAAAGCAAGCTGGGGCCGGACGAAATCACCCGCGACATCCCGAACGTCGGCGAGGACGCGGTGAAGGATCTTGATGAGCGCGGCATCATCCGCATCGGTGCGGAAGTTCGTGCGGGCGACATTCTGGTCGGCAAGGTCACGCCCAAGGGCGAAACCGAGCTGACGAGCGAGGAGCGCCTGATGCGCGCCATCTTCGGCGAAAAAGCGCGCGAGGTGCGTGACACCTCCCTGCGCGTGCCGCACGGCGAATGGGGCGTTGTGGTCGATGTGAAGATTTTCGACCGTGCGCATTCCGATGAGCTGTCCCCGTCCGTACAGCAGATGGTTCGCGTCTACATCGCCCAGAAGCGTAAGATTTCCGTCGGCGACAAGATGTCCGGCCGTCATGGCAACAAGGGTGTCGTTTCCCGCGTTCTGCGCGAGGAGGACATGCCCTTCCTGCCCGATGGCACGCCGCTGCAAATCGTGCTGAACCCGCTGGGTGTTCCGTCTCGTATGAACATCGGTCAGGTTCTGGAAGTGCACTTGGGTCTGGCTTGCCGCGCGCTGGGCTGGCACATTGCCACGCCGGTTTTCGACGGCGCAACCTACCCGGAAATCCGCGAATGCCTCGAAATGGCTGCCGACACGATGGCCAAGCCGGTGGATGAGAGCAACCCGCGGATGATGCAGAGCTACTTCCACAATGGTCGTCCGCTCCGCCTGAATCTGGATGAAGAAGGTCGCCGCCTGTTCCTGGACGGCAAGATTCGCCTGCGCGACGGCCGTACCGGCAACTGGTTCGAGAACCCCGTTACTGTCGGCGTCATGTACTTCCTGAAGCTGCACCACCTGGTTGACGACAAGATGCACGCCCGCTCCGTCGGTCCGTACTCCTTGGTCACGCAGCAGCCGCTGGGCGGCAAGGCGCAGTTCGGCGGTCAGCGCTTCGGCGAAATGGAAGTCTGGGCGCTGGAAGCCTACGGCGCGGCGAACACCCTGCAGGAAATCCTGACCGTGAAGTCCGACGATACCGTGGGCCGCGTCAAGACCTACGAAGCCATCATCAAGGGCGAGAACATCCCCGCCCCGGGCGTGCCGGAATCCTTCAAGGTGCTGATTAAAGAACTGCAGGCGCTGTGCCTGGATATCAAGGTGCTTGACCGCGACCGCAACGTGATTGAGATTCCCGAACTTGATCCGGAGGACATGGCGCCGCCGAGCAAGAACAATGCGTCCGAACAGGACAAACAGGAATCGCTCACGACGCTGCTGCCGGAGGACGAGGACGCCGATGCCATCAGCAACGACTTCCCGGACAACGACTTCCCGCTGAATGATTTGGATTCCGACAGCGAGGACGACGATTTGTCGATTCCGCTCTCCTTCGATGACGACGAGGAAAACGACGATCTGGACACCATGCGTCTGGACGATTTGGGCTTTGACGACATGAATCTGGATGACGACGATCAGTAATTGACACATGAGCCTATCAGCCGGACAGGAATCCCCTTCCGGCTGATGGCTTTCCCGTACAGGACATACACCGGTGTTACAATGAAGGGAGTGTGAACCCTTTTGTTTGAGCTGACCAATCTTGACGCCATCCAGATCGGCATGGCCTCTCCTGAGCAGATTCGGCAGTGGTCTCATGGTGAAGTCACCAAGCCCGAAACCATCAACTATCGTACCCTGAAGCCCGAAAAAGACGGCCTGTACTGCGAGCGCATCTTCGGCCCGACGAAGGACTGGGAGTGCGCCTGCGGCAAGCACAAGCGCATCCGTCCGAAGGACAAGAACCTCGTGTGCGACAAGTGCGGCGTGTCCGTCACGCGCGCCAAGGTTCGCCGCGAGCGCATGGGTCATATCGAACTTGCTGCGCCCGTGAGCCATATCTGGTACTACAAGGGAATCCCCAGCCGTATGGGTATGCTGCTGGAGCTGTCCCCCCGTGTGCTGGACAAGGTGCTGTATTTCGCGAATTTTATCGTCCTTGATCCCGGCAACACCGCCGTGACCAACGTCGCCCTGCATGACCTGATTAACGACGACCAGTACCGCGCCATCATGGAGAAGCCCGACCGCGGCAGCTTCAAGGCGATGATGGGCGCCGAAGCCGTGCAGACGATGCTGCGCGAGCTGGATTTGGACAAGCTGAGCGCTGAACTGAAGGCGGAAATCGAAACCCTGACGAGCAAGGAGCGCAACCGCGACACCGAAGGGCAGAAGCGTGCGCACGCCGTGAAGCGTCTGGAAGTTGTCGAATCATTCCGCGCCAGCGGCAACAAGCCCGAATGGATGGTGCTGACCGTCCTGCCGGTTATCCCGCCGGATCTGCGCCCGATGGTGCAGCTGGACGGCGGCCGCTTCGCCGCGTCTGACCTGAATGACCTCTACCGCCGCGTTATCAACCGCAACAACCGCCTGAAGCGCCTGCTGGAACTGGGCGCGCCGGAAATCATCGTCCGCAACGAGAAGCGTATGCTGCAGGAATCCGTGGACGCGCTGATTGACAACGGTCGCCGCGGTCGTGCGGTTACTGGCCCCGGCGGACGCGCGCTGCGCAGCCTGTCTCACACGCTGAGCGGCAAGCAGGGCCGTTTCCGTCAGAACCTGCTGGGCAAGCGCGTTGACTATTCCGGCCGTTCCGTTATCGTCGTCGGCCCGGAAATGAAGCTGCATCAGTGCGGTCTGCCCAAGGAAATGGCGCTGGAGCTGTTCAAGCCCTTCGTCATGCAGCAGCTGCAGCTGCGCAACAAGGGCATGAACGTCAAGAGCGCCAAGCGCGCCGTGGAAAAGATGAAGCCGGAGGTGTGGGACATCCTCGAAGATGTCATCAAGGATCACCCCGTGCTGCTCAACCGCGCGCCGACGCTGCACCGTCTGGGCATTCAAGCGTTCGAGCCGATTCTGGTTGACGGCAAGGCGATTAAACTGCACCCGCTGGCTTGTACCGCTTTCAACGCCGACTTCGACGGCGACCAGATGGCTGTTCACGTCCCGCTGTCTCTGGAAGCACAGGCGGAAGCCCGTTTCCTGATGCTGGCGCACAACAACATCCTGAAGCCGCAGGACGGCAAGCCGGTTATTTCTCCTTCTCAGGACATGGTTATCGGCTGCTACTACCTGACGATTGAAAACCCCAACGGCAAGGGCGCCGGCCGCGTCTTCCGCAATCCGGACGAAGCGCATATGGCGTATGCCTTGGAGCAGATTACCCTGCAAAGCCCGATTAAGGTGCGCATTGAGCGCGAATTCAACGGCGAAAAGGGCAGCAAAATCATTGACACCACGCTTGGCCGCCTGATTTTCAACGATGCGCTGCCGCAGAACCTTGGCTTCAAGAAGCGTGAATGCCTTGATGACATGTTCGCGCTGGAAGTCGATCAGCTGGTCGGCAAGAAGCAGCTGTCCAACATCGTCGATATGTGCTTCCGCTCTCAGGGCGAGCACAAGTGCGCACTGGTGCTGGACGCGATTAAGGCGCTTGGCTACAAGTACGCCACCGTCGGTTCGCTGACCGTTTCCGTTGCGGACATTAAGATTCCGCCGATGAAGCAGCAGCTGCTCGACGAAACGGACAAGAAGGTCGCCCATGTGAACGAGATGTTCGCGGAAGGTCTGCTGAGCGAGGACGAGCGTTACAGCCGCGTCATCAATCTGTGGAACACCTGCACGAACACCCTGCGTGACCAGATTCTGCCGAACCTCGATCCTTTCAACCCGATTCGCATGTTCACCGACTCCGGCGCCCGCGGTTCTGCCGCGCAGGTGTCGCAGCTGGCTGGTATGCGCGGCCTGATGGCGTCTCCGACCGGCAAGACCGTGGAATTGCCCATTCGTGCAAACTTCCGCGAGGGGCTGAACGTGCAGGAGTTCTTCCTGTCTTCTCACGGTTCCCGTAAGGCTCTGTCCGACACGGCTATGAAAACCGCTGACTCTGGCTATCTGACCCGCCGTCTGGTCGATATTTCGCAGGAAGTTATCGTCCGTGAGGAAGACTGCTTCCTGCAGCGCGGTCTGCCGATTCGCGGCGTGCATGTTACCGAGCTGCTCAGCGGCAAGCAGTCCATCGAATCGCTGGAGGAGCGTCTGCGCGGCCGCACGGCTGCTGCCGACATCACCGACCCGGCGACCGGCGAAGTGCTTGTCCACCAGAATGAGCTGATTGACCACGCCAAGGCGAAGACAATTTGCGACGCGGGCATCAAGAGCGTGTTTGTTCGCTCCGTGCTGACCTGCTGCACGCGCAACGGCGTCTGCGCCCGCTGCTATGGCCAGAACATGGCGCACGGCGGCAAGGTGGATGTCGGCGAGGCGGTCGGCGTTATCGCGGCGCAGGCCATCGGCGAACCCGGCACACAGCTGACCATGCGTACCTTCCATACGGGCGGTATCGCATCGGGCGAGGATATTACGCAGGGTCTTCCCCGCGTCGAAGAGCTGTTCGAGGCGCGCAAGCCCAAGCGTGAAGCGGTTCTGTCCGACATCAGCGGCACGGTGTCCATCCACCAGACCAACCGCAACAAGAACGAGCTGGTCATCACCGCCGACGCGGGCAACTACGCGCGTCACACCCACAAGGCTGCTTCCGGCACGGTTGCCGTGCAGGTCGGTCAGGTGGTGCGTCAGGGCGATGTGCTGATTTCCGGCGCGACGAAGGCGAAGGTCGCCAAGGACGGCACCAAGTCCACCAAGACCACGGACATCAAGTCCACGCTGGCAGGCACGGTCACGATGATTAACACCAAGGGCGTGGGCGTCGTCGAGGTCGAAGTCACCTCCAGCGTTGCGGAGTTCGAGCAGAAGACCTACCCCGTCACCTATGGCAGCCGCCTGCGCGTGCAGGAGGGCGACCATGTGGAAGCGGGCGACATCCTCATCGAAGGCTCCATCAACCCGCATGACCTGCTGCGCATTCTGGGTCAGAGCGCGGTGCAGGACTACCTGCTGAAGGAAGTTCTGTCCGTGTACCGTCTGCAAGGCGTGGCCGTGGCGGACAAGCACATCGAAATCATCGTCCGTCAGATGCTGCGCAAGGTGCGCGTCGAGGACAACGGCGACACCGAGCTGCTGCCCGGCTCGCTGGTTGACCGCAGCCACTTGGAGGAAGCCAACATGAAGGTGCTGGAATCCACCAAGCTGCGCGTGGAAGACGGCGGCGACACGGGGCTGGCGATTGGCAGCCTTGTCGAGGCGGACGAGCTGGAGGAAATCAACCAGCGCATCCGCGTTTCCGGCGGCTCTCCCGCGATTGCCCGCGACCTCAAGCCCGCGAGCGTCAAGCGTGTGCTGCTGGGCATCACCCGCGCTTCTCTGGCGACCGACTCCTTCCTGTCCGCCGCGTCCTTCCAGGAGACGAACCGCGTGCTGACCGAAGCCGCCATCAAGGGCAAGATTGACCCGCTGATTGGCCTCAAGGAGAACGTCATTCTGGGCAAGATGATTCCCGCCGGTACGGGGATGCACCGCTACAAGGATATCGACATTTGCGAAAACTACGGTTTCTGATGATTCATCAGCCGGGGTACGGGGTTCGCCCCTGCCCCGGCGTTTTTGTATCCGAAGGTTTCCACAGGGCGATCGCAGACTTCGTCTGTTTTCATTGCCCTTTGGTCGCCTCCGCAGAGGCGAAATCCCTGCGCATCGGGAAAAACTTCTGTGTGTGATAGAAGCACCCTTCTGCGATAAGAACAAAGAAGATTACGAAGGAACTTTCGTGCCTTCATCCGTCGCGCGGAGGAACACCGTTTCCAGCGAATCGTGTTCCTCCACCAGCATCCGAATCGGGGCATCCAGCCCGCAGAGCAGACGGAATAGCTGCGTCTGCGCATCCGGCACGGCGGAGGCGTCGCATTCCAGCAATACCTCGCTGACCTCAATCGTCCGTGTCGGCAGCGCCTTCACCCGCCGCACGCACGGCAGTGACCGCAAAGCCGGAATCAGCTGCTTTTCCCGCATGGCGATGCTTGCCCGAAGCCGCAGCGTTTCGCCCGTTTCGGCTAATTCCTGCATGTCTGCTTCGTATTCCAAATGCCCGCGGTTCAGGATGAGTACCCGCTGGCAGAGCTGCTGAATCTCCGACAGGAGGTGCGAGGAAAAAATGACCGTGTGCGTTTTACCGAGGTCGGCAATCAGCGCACGAATCTCCACCACCTGACGCGGGTCAAGCCCGACGGTCGGTTCATCCAGCACCAGCACCTTCGGATTGCCGCATAGCGACTGCGCTACGCCGACACGCTGGCGGTAGCCCTTCGACAAATGCCCAATCAGGCGATGCGCCACTTCGGACAGCCCGCAGGTGCGGATAATGTCCTCCACATGCGCCGTGATCGCCGATTTCTGCACTTCCTTGAGTTCGCACACGAAGCGCAGATACGACCGAACGGTCATTTCGTCATACAGCGGCGGCTTTTCCGGCAGATAGCCAATCAGCCGCTTGCACTCGCGCGCGTTTTGGAGGAGATCCATGCCATCCACCAGCACCTGCCCCGACGTCGGCGGCAGATAGCCCGTGAGGATATTGAGCGTGGTGCTCTTGCCCGCGCCGTTTTGCCCGAGCAGACCGACAATCTGCCCTTCCGGGGCGCGGAAAGAGACGTCATGCAGGGCTTCGACCGCACCGTAGCGCTTCGTGACATGCCTGAGTTCAATCATGGAGCATACCTCCCTTGGAATTGCATAAGTATTATAGCAGAATCCACATGAAAAAGCATGAACGAACTGTAAAGGATAAAAGAACGAGTAGACAAAAAGCCCCGCCTGCATGGAATTTCTCCCATGCAGACGGGGAAAAACGGACTATACACTTATAGAATCACCCAAAAGTGGCGGTGCCGAAGGTTTCCGAAGGGCAATCGCAGACTTCGTCTGTTTCCATTGCCCTTCGGTCGCGCCCGCAGGCGCGAAATCCTGTTACACGCGGTCGGCGATTTCCTTAGAAATCTTTGCGATGAATTCATCCAGCGTGCAAGTAACCGTCTGGTCGGTCGCACGGTCGCGGACGGAGACGGTGTTGTTCTCTACTTCCTGACCGCCGAGAATCAGCATGTACGGCACGCGGTCTACCTGACGCGCTTCGCGAATCTTGTAGCCAATCTTCTCGTTGCGGTCGTCCAGCTCGCAGCGAATCTTCTTCGCGCGCAGGGCGGCGTACACCGTCTTGGCGTAGTCCATCGACTTGTCGGACACAGGCAGCACCTTCACCTGAACCGGCGCCATCCACGTCGGGAACTTGCCCGCGAAATGCTCGGTCAGGATGCCGATGAAGCGCTCGATGGAGCCATAGCAGACGCGGTGAATCATGATCGGGCGCTTGCGGCTGCCGTCCACATCCACATACTCCAGGTTGAAGTTCAGCGGCATCTGGAAGTCCAGCTGAATCGTGCCGCACTGCCAGGTACGGCCGAGGCAGTCGCGCAGGTGGAAGTCAATCTTCGGGCCGTAGAACGCACCGTCGCCCTCGTTGACGATGTAGGGCATACCGAGCTTTTCCAGCGCGGTTTTGAGGCCGTTGGTCGCATCCTCCCAATCCTCGTCCGAACCCATCGAGTCCGCCGGACGGGTGGACAGTTCGACGAAATAATCGAAGCCGAACTTGGAGTACACCTGATTGATGAGGTGTACGACGCCGGCAATTTCGTCCGGAATCTGCTCGCGGGTCATGAAGATATGGGCATCGTCCTGCGTGAAGCAGCGGACGCGGAACAGGCCGTGCAGTGCGCCCTTCAGCTCGTGGCGGTGCACCAGACCCAGCTCACCCACGCGCAGGGGCAGGTCGCGGTAGGAATGGGGCTGGCTGCGGTAGACCATCACGCCGCCGGGGCAGTTCATGGGCTTGATGCAGTAGTCCTCGTCGTCAATCTTGGTGGAGTACATGTTGTCCTTGTAGTGATCCCAGTGACCGGACGTCTCCCACAGGTGACGGCTCATAATCATGGGCGTGGACACTTCCACATAATCCGCCGCGTAGTGAATATCGCGCCAGTAGTCAATCAGCGCGTTCTTCAGCTGCATTCCCTTGGGCAGGAAGAACGGGAAGCCGGGGCCTTCATCGCAGAGCATGAACAGCCCCATTTCCTTGCCAATCTTGCGGTGGTCGCGCTTTTCGGCTTCTTCCATCATCTTCAGGTACTCATTGAGTTCCTCCTGATTGCGGAAGGCGATACCGCCGATGCGGGTGAGCATCTTGTTGTTCTTGTCGTTCTTCCAGTACGCGCCGGACAGGGCGGTCAGCTTGAATGCCTTGAGCGCCTTGGTGTAGCACAGGTGCGGGCCGACGCACATGTCGATGTAGTCGCCCTGCTGGTAGAAGGTCAGCGTCGCGTCTTCGGGCAGGTCGCCGATGTGTTCGACCTTGTAGATTTCGCCGCGCTCCTGCATGAGCTTGATGGCGTCCTCGCGGCCAAGCGCGAAGGGCTTAATCGGCAGGTTCTGCTTGACGATGGCCTGCATTTCCTTCTCGATGGTCTTGAGGTCCTCGTCGGAGAGCTTCACGTCGCCCAGATCGACGTCGTAGTGGAAGCCCTTTTCAGTTGCCGGGCCATAGGCGAAATGCGCCTGCGGATACAGGTGCTTGACTGCCTGCGCGAGGATGTGCGCCGCCGTGTGGCGGATGACATGCAGCTCGTCGTCAGCGGGGCATTCGTCCACATGACCGTCATTGTAGATGATTTTCATGCTTTTTCCCTCCAGATTGATTGATTGGGACGAAAAAACGCCCGTCCCTCGCGTTGTTTCGAGGGACGAGCGGAAAAATCTGCCCGTGGTTCCACCCTGATTGGTTCTCTTTGCCGCGCTATCGTGCGGCGCACGGTACGATCGGGAGGTGGTCTTCCCCTGCCGCCGAATCAGCGCTTTTCACCAAACCGCGCCTCTCTGGACATCCTTCGGCAGGATACTCTTCTCCGTCATCTCGGACGAGTTCAGTATAGCCCAATTTATTGTCTTTGTCAAGGTGGAGAAAAAGACTTTTTCACTTGCAAAGCGCAGAGGCGAAATCCCCTGCATCAGCACGCGGGCATAGCATGAAAATGCGCTCAATTCAATCGCGCGGAAGGGTCAAGGGAGGGGACTTCGTCCCGTTTCATTCTCCCTTG
>OKSI01000404.1_pt1 | contig 17021 bp, 14 predicted proteins | sample 1606221 | NCBI WGS metagenome assembly OKSI01 (sample SAMEA3879540, study PRJEB24766) | human gut metagenome | biome: human-associated habitat; feature: feces | place: USA | collected 1985/1987 | reverse complement strand
GCATGAACGCGCTCGCCCACGCCCAGTATACCGGGAGCCCTGCCGAGCGATATTTATGTCCGACAACAAAGGCAGCAACCGCGACCGTAATGCAGAGCATATAGATATAGTTGTTTTTCATCACAAATTTGTCTATATATTTCTTGAGATACGCATACCACATACCCAGCGGGAAGAGAATCAGCGTGTTGTAGTACCACGCGGGCTTTCCGACTTTTATAAGCGCAAAAGCGAGTCCGCAGGTGAGTACGGTCATCGCGATAAGCCCCGGGATATGGTGCTTGCGGAAGATAAGGAACGACACTATAAGTATCAGATAGAGGCAAAGAACCGCGGTAATATACCAGTTCGAGTTGCCTATGCTCTCCCATGTAGTGAACGCGAGCAGAGTCGTTCTCGTCTTCGTCTTTATTCCGAGTGCGAGATTCATCAGCAGGAACAGGAGAACCGCGATATCAAAATGCGCAAAAAGGCTCAGGAACCTGCGCCTGAAAATACCCTTGACATACGGCGTGCCTTTTTTCATTATAGAGCACATCATGCCGTAGCCCGAATAGAACAGGAAGGTCACAACAACGAGCTGGCCGAGCCAGCTTTTCAGGTCGAGCCATATCGTATCGGACGAGCCGCCGAGCTTCATATACCCGCTGATGTGGCACATGAAAACGAGCAGCACGAAGATTCCGTTTATGGCGCCGGTCGTATCTTTTGACATATAATCGGAATTGAACTCACCCGATTTGACGAACTTTGCGCCGCACAAAAACACAAACAGCGCAGCTGCCAGAACATAGATCATATTTAATTATCCTCCGCAATATTTGAGACAATTATATCACAGCATTCCTATCCTTGCAACAAAAAAAGCGCGGGCGCAGTTTTCGCTGCACCCGCGTTTTCGTTAGAAAGGTGATGTATCAATTAAAGGGGTTGTAGTAGAATGATCTGTTGTCCTGCTGGGTTGTCTGCTCCTGCTGCTGTTGGGAGGAAGATGAAGTGGTGTTTCCGGTATCCTCGACGAGCTTTACCTTGACATTGAATTCCTTTGTCTGATAGTTGCTCGATATCCTGCACAGGGTCAGGGTCAGCGTATCGCCGACTTTGGCGTTTTCAATCGCTTCGAGCAGAACTTCCGAGGTGCTCAGCTCCTTGCCGTTGACCGCCGTTATAAGATCGCCGACCTGGGCGCTGCTGTTTGCAAGGTCGCTGTCCTCGTTGATGTCCGCGATTATGAGCGAGCCCGCCGGCAGACCCTTTATCTGCACTATCATGTTATACTGCTGATTCGATGTATTGGAGAAGTAGCTGATGCCGAGTTTCGGGCGGTTCGGCACTCTGCCGTAGGCGATAAGATCGTCGATTATCTCTTTTGCGGACGAGATCGGGATAGAGAATCCCATGAGCTCATAGCTGCTGTCGCTGATTTTAAGCGAGTTTATTCCGACCACCTGGCCGTATTCGTTTATCAGCGCGCCGCCGGAGTTGCCGGGGCTGATAGCCGCCGTATGCTGGATGCACTCCATGGAGTAGCCTATCTGGCTGCTGACGGTTCTCGAAATCGCGGAGACCATGCCGTTGGTAAACGAGCCGAAGAACTCGGTGCCGCCGGGGTTGCCTATTGCATAGACGGTCTCGCCGACCGAAAGCTTCGTTGAATCGCCGAACTCTGCGGCGGTGAAGCCCGTAGCCTTTATTTTCAGCACGCCGATATCGGTGCGCGAATCGTAGCCGACTATCTCGGCGTCATACTGAGTGCCGTCATGCAGCTGAACGACGGCTTTGACGCCCTCGCCGCTGATAACATGGGCGCAGGTGATAATATAGGTATAAGTGTGATCTTTATTCTCGCCCATGACTATGCCGGAGCCTTCGCCGGAAGCCGAGCTTGACGACTGGCTGTATACGACTATGCCGACATTGCTCGGCGAAACTTTTTCATATATCTGAGCCGAGGTGAGCACGCCGTTGCCCTTTGAAGTCGTTGTCGCCTTCGGGGTCTCGGCAATGTTCAGCTGAGCGTCGCCCTCGGAAGTGCCGGTCACAGAAGTGCCGCCGGAGCTGCTGTTATTATTTCTCTTTGCGAGCACGGTGACGGTCGCGGAGACCGCGATAACAACTGCGAGGATTGCGGCGAAAACCGCAACGCCTTTCTTCTTCGCGCTCATCTTTTTCTTCTTTTTCTCGGGCTGAGGCGGCGTGTAGCTGCCGGAATTATATGAATTCTGACTGTTATAGCTGCCCTGCTCGGGCTGCTGCGGAGCGGAATAAATCTGATCCGGCTCAAGCGGTGCAGACTGCTGTGCGGTGCCTGCCGAGTTGTCTTCGGGCGGCGTCTCGCCGGAACTGCCGAAGTTGTTCACATAATCATCATTGTACATAAACTGAGTTTACCTCCATCCATTGCCTTCGGGATATCCTTCATCTTTTGACACTATTATGGACTTTCAATATTACGATTTCTTGAACGTCGGGTAAATAACCTTTGGATTTTTATTCAACTTTTTTCCGCAAAAATTCATCTCAGCGGAAGCCAGAACACGAACTGCGTATATTCGCCCGGCTCGCTGTTGACGGTTATCTGACCGCCGTGCATATCGATTATGGTCTTGACTATATACAGTCCGAGACCCGCTCCCTTGACATCGTAGCTGCGCGATTTGTCCGTTTTATAGAAGCGCTCAAAGACTTTGCCCGCCTCCTCGCGGGAGATGCCCTTGCCGCTGTTCTTGACGGAGAATATCATCTTTTCGCTGTCCGACTTTATCGCGACTTCGATATATCCGCCCTCGTTCGTGAACTTCACGGCGTTGTCGATAAGATTATATACGACCTGATTTATCATATCCTCGTCGGCGCAGATGTTGAGCGGCTCGACCTTGTCAAGGCCGCGTATCTCTATCTTCTTTTCATCTATCGCGCGCTCGAAGCCGAGCATCGTTTTGAAGGTCATTGCCGAAATGTCGAACTCCTTGGGCTGGATTTTTAACTGACCCGCCTCTATCTTCGACATATTGAGCATACCCGTGACAAGGCGAGAAAGGCGCTTGACCTCGTCGGAGACTATTCTGAGATAATATGTGCTCTTCGACGAATCTATCGTGCCGTCGAGTATTCCGTCTATGAATCCGCCGATAGTGGTCATCGGGGTCTTTAACTCGTGCGAGACATTCGCGACGAAATTGCGTCTCGAAGTCTCGATAGCCGAAAGCGCGTTCGCCATGGAATTGAACGCCGTCACAAGCTCCGCGACCTCGTCCTCGTCGCCGCCCAGCACTTTATGATAGGGCACCGAGATTCGGTTGCTGAAATCGCCCTTTGCATACTGCTTTGCCGCCGCCGACATCTCGCGCAGGGGCTTTGTCATCTGATAGGTCATAACATATGTTGCAACGAATGCTATCGCGAGCGCGAGAATTGCCGAGAACAGGAACATCTTGAGCATCGCCCTGACAGGCTCGTGCAGCGAATCCGTATCCTGCGAAGCGATGACCGCGCCGCAAAGCTTGCCGGATGCCACTATTGGCTCAACGCTTATAAAATGCGAGCTCTTGTACATCCCGCCGAGCGTGCCCGTTTCGGTATATCCGCCGCTGCTGAGCTTCGACAGAGCTGTTTCGGGGACTGTATATTTGCTGTGGACTATGCACTCGCCCATGTACATCACGAGATTGGACTGCCATATATCCTTACAGCAGATTATCTTGCCGTCGGTGTCGCATATATAGATGTCCGCATCTATCGCCTGCGAGAGCTGGGCGGTCGAAACGCTCATGAGCAGAGTAGAATTCTTGTTGCTCTCTTCAAGCGAGTAGCCTTTTTGAATAAGCGCCGCGGCAGTCTGCGAGACGGTCTGCGCGTTCTGCTTTAAAAGCGCCGTCTTCTCTTCGGACTGGTAGCGCGCGATGAATATCAACAACGACGAGCCGAGAATGGTGAAGCCGATAAACAGTATCAGCACCGTCACATAAAAGTAACGGTGAAACAGACCCGAGCTTTTTGTTCTCGAGCCTGCGTTCTTTGCATCTTTTATTTCAAACTTTTTGCGTGCTTTTTTCATGCACATCAATCCTTGGTCTCAAACTTGTAGCCTACGCTCCAGACGGTCTTGAGCTCCCACTTGTCGGACACGCCCTCGAGCTTCTCTCTGAGCCTCTTGACATGGACATCGACCGTTCTCGAATCGCCGTAATAGTCGAAGCCCCAGACTTCGTCGAGCAGCTGGTCACGGGTAAACACCCTGTTCGGGTTGCTGGCAAGGTGGTAGATAAGCTCCAACTCTTTGGGCGGAGTGTCGATGCGCTTGCCGTCGACCCAAAGCTCGTAGTTCGTCAGGTTTATCTTGAGCTTGTCGTATTCGACCTGCTTTATATCTGCCGCCGGGGCGCCCGCGCTGCGTCTGAGGACTGCCTTGACGCGCGCCACAACTTCCTTTGCATCGAAGGGCTTGACGACATAGTCGTCCGCGCCGAGTTCAAGACCGAGAACTTTATCAAAAGTCTCGCCCTTTGCGGTGAGCATGATTATCGGCTTATCCGAGAATTTTCTTATCTCGCGGCAGACCTGCCAGCCGTCGAGGCGGGGCAGCATGATATCAAGCAGCATCAGATCCGGCTGAATCTCGCCGAAGCTCTTCACGGCGCTCTCGCCGTCGTTTACTATGCTGACTGTGTAGCCCTCTTTTTCAAGATAGAGGCGCAGCAGTTCGCAGATATTAACGTCGTCGTCAACGACAAGTATTTTTTCGTTAGCCATAAGTACCTCTCCTTTGTTTTAAACGAACCCATTGTAATTATTATAAACCATTCGCAAAAGTTTGTGTGAATGGCAAAATAACATTTTGTTACAAAATTTCGTATATTTACCTGTGCAGATTCTCGCCCATGCTCACGAGCTTATGCTCGATGGAGTCGACGAGCGCTATCCAGCTCGCATTTATAACGTCCTGCGACACGCCGACCGTTGTCCAGATATCCTCGCCGTCGGACGAAGTTATAAGAACGCGGACGCTCGCCGCCGTGGCGTCTTTGGGCTCCATGACGCGAACCTTGTAGTCGATGAGCCTCAATTTTCTAAGGCACGGGTAGAACACCTCGAGTGCTTCACGCAGAGCGCGGTCGAGCGCATTGACGGGGCCGTCGCCGTCCGACGCCGCTATTCTGACTCTGCCGTCGACGCTGAGCTTTATCGTTGCCGTTGCGCTGTGGTCATTGTCATAGGGCAGCTCGTCGAGCACCTTGTAGCTGATGAGATCGAAGAACGGCTTATATTTTCTGACGAGGCGGTGAACTATCAGCTCGAACGACGAATCAGCGCCCTCATACTGATAGCCCTCGTATTCTTTTTGCTTCAGGATATCGAGCAGCTCCGCGACCTGCGGCGAATCCTTGTCAAAATCGGGATAGAGCTTCTGTATCTTCTTGAGCACCGCCGCCTTGCCGGTCACTTCAGAAAGCAGGAAGCGCCTGCGGTTGCCGACGGATTCGGGGTCGATATGCTCGAACGATTCGCTGAATTTCAAAACGCCGTCGGCGTGCATCCCCGCCTTGTGCGCAAACGCGCTGCGCCCGACGAACGGCACATCCCTGTGCAAAGTTACATTGGCTATCGACGCTATCTTTATCGCCGAAGAAGTCAGATTTTTCAAATTCTCCTGCGGGATGCACTCGTAATCGGACTTTATTTGCAAGTTTGGGATTATTGAAGTCAGGCTCGCGTTTCCGCATCGCTCGCCGAAGCCGATAAATGTGCCCTGCACCTGCTTCGCGCCCGCTCTGACAGCCATGAGTGCGCCCGCGCACGCCATATCCGAATCGTTGTGGGTGTGGATTCCTATATCTGTACCCTGAAAGGCTTTTACGACCTCGCCGGTGATTTTTTCAATATAATCGGGAAACGAGCCGCCGTTCGTGTCGCAGAGCGTCAGGCAGTCCGCGCCGCCGCGCAGAGCCGCGCGCAGGCTTTCGAGCGCGTAGCCGTCATTGTCCGACATACCGTCGAAGAAATGCTCGGCATCGAAAACGACATATTTGCCGTGACTTTTGAAAAAGCGGCAGGTTTCCTCTATCATAGATAGATTTTCTTCGAGGCTCGTCTGCAAAACGCCCTCGACCTGAACTTTTCTGCTCTTGCCGACTATCGACACGCACGGGGTTCCCGCCTTGAGCAGAGCGGCACACGCCGCGTCCTCTTCGACTCTCTCGCCCTTTCTACGCGTTGAACCGAATGCGCACAGGCGGGAATTTTTGAGCCACAGCCTGCTCGCCCGCTCGAAAAACTCAAGCTCGCGCGGATTGGACGTGGGGTTGCCCGCCTCGATTATCGGTATGCCGAGATCGTCCAGCACACGGACTATCTCCAGCCTGTCGTTGACGGAAAAGGATATTCCCTCACCCTGAGCGCCATCGCGCAGGGTCGAATCGAGCAGTTCGATTTTTTTCAACTCTCTCCCTCCCGTGTCAGTCGTTTATGACTGTGTCGCCGCTCTCAAGAGCGGTTATGCCCGAGCGCGAAAGCTCGGCTATTCCGTGGACGCTCATGTCCGCGATAAACGCGTCTATTCGCTCCGGCTCGCCCGTCAGCTCCGCCGTGAGCATCGTGTGACCGATGTCCTTGACCCTCGCGCCGTAGGCTATGACGGTCTTTAGGACCTGCGGTCTGTCTTTGTTGAGGCAGTGGACTTTTATCAGCAGAAGTTCGCTCGAAACGAGCTTTCCCTCTTCGAGATGCGCCACTTTTATGACATCCTCGAGCTTCAACAGCTGAGCCTCGACCTGCTTTACCTGCTCCGGCTCAACCTCGGAGACAACCGTCATTCGCGAGAACTCGGGATGCTCGGTCTCGGAGACCGTGAGGCTTCGTATATTATATCCGCGGCGCGCAAAAAGTCCCGCCACTCTGAGCAGAACGCCCGAGCGGTTTCGGACAAGCGCCGAAACGGTCAGCTTCTGAGTCATAATAATTTCTCCTTATTTGTAGATAGCCGTCGTGATATCGCCGCCCGGAGGTATCATCGGGAGCACCGCGCAGTCGGGGTCGATGCGGCAGTCTATAACTACGGGCTTGTCCATCGAGAGCGCCTTTTTGAAAATGCGCTTCGCCTGCGACGGATTCTTTATTCTCATGCCCTTGACGCCGAACGCCTTTGCGACGGCGGCTATATCCGTCCCGCGCTCCGGCTGGGTCGCGGAAAAGCGTCCGTCATAGAACACCTTCTGCCACTGGCGCACCATGCCGAGCACGCCGTTGTTCATCACGACAACAACAACTGGGATATTATATCTGCTGAGCGTTGCAAGCTCGCTCAGGCTCATGTGAAATCCGCCGTCCCCTGTTATCAGAATGGTCTTTCGCTCGGGTTTGCCGAGTGCCGCGCCTATCGCCGCACCCATGCCAAAGCCCATCGCGCCCAGTCCGCCCGAGGTTATCAGCGAACGCGGGCGTTCAAAGTCATAGTACTGCGCCGTCCACATCTGATTCTGACCGACATCGGTCACTATATTCGCTTCGCCCTTCGTCAGCTCGCTCAGAGTGTGCAGAACTGTGTACGGAGCATAGGGCTTCGGGCGCGGGATCTGCCTTTTGAACTCGGCTATCTCGTCGAGCCACTCGGAATTCTCTCCTGACGGCAGCATAATACTTAGCTTCTCGAGCGTCTTTCCGAGGTCGCCGAGAATGTGGGCGTCGGAAATTATATTTTTGTCGAACTCCGCCGCGTCTATATCAATATGTATTATCTTCGCCTTCGGGGCGAAGCTCTCTTTGCTCGCGGCGACGCGGTTTGAAAATCTCGCGCCCGCGGCAATGAGCAAATCGCAGTTTAACGCCGCCATATTTGCCGCCGGGTTTCCGTGCATGCCGACGAGCCCCAAGAACAGCTCCGCCGAGCACGGATAAGCGCCGAGCCCCATCATAGAACACGCAACGGGGATATGCAGTTTTTGAGCAAATGTTTTCAGCGCGTCCGACGCGCCGGAGCTTATCGCCCCGCCGCCGACATAGATAAGCGGTCTTTTGGCTTTTTCTATCATCTGCGCCGCGCGTTCGAGCTCGGCTTTCTCCGGCTCTTTTGCCGGGGCGGGCTCGCTCTTCGGTGCGCGTTCATATTCCTCGCTCTGAGCCGCGATATCCGCCGGGATGTCGACTAAGACAGGTCCTTTTCTGCCGGACTGCGCTATCGAGAACGCCTCGCGGACATCCTGCGCCACTCCGCGCTCGCCCGACGCGATGAACGAATATTTCGTCACCGGCATCGTAACTCCCGCGATATCGACCTCCTGAAACGAGTCGCTGCCGAGCAGCGAGGTCTTGACGTTCCCCGTTATCGCAACAACGGGGCTCGAATCCATGTATGCTGCGGCGATGCCCGTCACGAGATTGGTGGCACCGGGTCCCGAGGTTGCAATAACAACTCCCGTTCTGCCAGTTGCGCGGGCGTAGCCGTCCGCCGCGTGAGCCGCCGCCTGCTCGTGGCAGGTGAGTATATGGCGAATTTTATCGCATTTGTAAAGTTCATCGTAGATATCGAGCACCGCACTGCCGGGATAACCGAAAACCGTATCGACTCCCTGTTCGAGCAGCACATCTATCAGCGCCCGCGCACCCGTTGAATTCATAAACACGCCTCTAAAAAAATTTATTTTACCGAGAATTTGAAGCTTGTGCGGCTTCTGAACTTTTCGCCCGCCTTGAAAATGCAGGACGGGAAGTTCGGCTGGTTCGGAGAATCGGGATAGAACTGGGTCTCAAGGCAGAAGCCGGCATATTTATTCATCACCGTGCCGCCCTTGCCGGGGATCTTGTCGAGGAAGTTGCCGGTGTAGAGCTGAACGCCAGGCATATCCGTAGTAACTTCCATAATGCGCCCGCTCTCGGGGTCATATGCAGTCGCAAACGCGCCCTGCGTGCCCTCATCGATGCAGAAATTATGGTCGTAGCCATTGCATCCGATAATGAGCTGCTCGTCGTCCTGATTTATATCCATGCCGATGGCTTTCATCTGTCTGAAATCGAATGCCGTGCCGGTGACATCTCTTATCTCGCCGGTCGGTATGCTGTCCTCATCAATGGGAGTGTAGCGCGACGCGGACAGGCGAAGCTCCTGAGAGAGCACGTTCGGACGCTTATACGAGCCGAGATTGAAATACGCGTGATTCGTCATGTTTATCGGCGTGTCCTCTGTGCAGACAGCCTCATATGCAATCGAAAGCTCGTTGCTGTCATCAAGAGTATAAGTCACCTTTGCGCTCATCTCGCCGGGGAATCCGTTCGAGCCCTCGCCGCTCTTATATTCGAGAACGAGGCTCTCGCCCTCGACTTTTGCCGCCCAGACAGCGTGTGAAAACTCGCCGCCGCCATGCAGGCAGGTCTTGCCGTTCTCATTCTTTATGACATCAAATTCTTTGCCGTTAACGGTAAAATGTCCGCCGCAGATACGGTTCGCATATCTGCCGACGATCTGACCCTGATAGTCCGAGCGCTCGACATGACCCTTGAGATCGTCAAAGCCGATGAGAACATCCTCGAAATTTCCGTTTCTGTCGGGTGCAAAAAGCGACTGCCATGTTGCTCCGTATGTAATAACGGACGCACTGACGCCGTTTGCGTTCTTGAGCTCGTATATATCGACCTCTCTGCCGTCGGAAAGAGTGCCGAAAAGTTTCTTTGAAATCATTGATTTTATCCTCCTGCTGTTATATTAACTCATGGTAAATTATACATTTAATAAAGACAAGTGTCAAGCCGAACGGCGCACCGGCGCGCAACAGAAAAGCTAATCTGTCGGCAAAAATTACAGCATCCATATTGACACGGGCAAATTCACAGTTTATAATAAAATCAATTTAGTACAGTAAAGCCTTAAATCTGAGGCAAAGAACGATTCGGGGCTTGCTGAAAGGGGAATAACAATGAGTTCATCAAAAGGAAAGTATATGAACTTCAAGGAAATTGCCGCCTATTCGCTCGGCCTTTTCGGCTTCCAGGCGATAGTCGGACTCCTGAATTCATATCAGGCGGAGTTTGACGCTTCGATTCTCGGCGCGGACATCGCAGTCGTCGGTATTCTCGTGCTCGTGGCGAAGATTCTCTCCGCAGTTTTCGACCCGTTCGTCGGCAACATGATCGACCGATCGAAGAGCAAAAACGGCAAGTTCAAATCGATGATTGCAAAGTCGATCCTGCCCCTGCTCGTCATGTCCGCGGTTGTGTTCATCGACGTGCCGTTCAAGACGAACAAAGCGGCAACTTACATATGGATCTTCGCGACCTATCTTCTCTGGAGCTTCGCGATGACCCTCGGTGACGTGCCCTCGCAGGGCATCGCATCCGTCCTCACTCCCGACCCGACGGAGCGCACGAATGTCGTCTCCATCTCAAACACGTTCAAGCAGATAGGCTTCTCCGCCTGCGTCGTGATAGTGCCCATCGCCTGCCTTATAATCCCGGGCGGCTCCAAGGTGCTCGTCAAGAGCGGCGAAACCGACCTGCCCATGATAGCGAATGAGTATCTGTTCACCGCCGTGCTCACCGCCGTTTTCGGCTGCGTGCTGTTCGGGCTTATCCCGCTTCTCAACAAAGAGCGCGTACCCTACACCGCGGGCGACAAGATATCTTTCAAGGACATGATGGGCGCGCTCAAATCGAATAAGCCGTTCATGCTCGTCATAATCTCGTATTTTCTCGGCTTCGGACGCCAGATGGCAATGGGCATTCAGGTTCAGGCGGCGAATATTCTTCTCGGCTCGCAGAACCTCGTCGCAGTCCTCGGCATCTCGACCGCCATCGGCACGATGATAAGCATGGCGGCCTGCCCGTTCCTTATAAAGAAGCTCGACGAGAAAAAGGTCTTTATCGGACTTTCGGTCTACGGCTTCATCGCATCCGTGCTCTCGTTCGTGATAGCCCACTTCTGGTTCACGAACCCCGACAACATGGTGCTCACCGTCCTCTTCTACTTCTCACTGTTCCTCATGGGTCTCCAGTTTGCGTCCGTCAACCTCATGCCCATGATAATGACCGCCGACTGCGTTGACTACTATGAGTACGAGACCGGCAAGCGCATGGAGGGCACAGCGTATTCGGTGCTCACGCTGACTATCAAAATCTGCCTTGCGCTCGGCACGGCGCTTGGCCTTGTGTTCGTTCAGATCTCCGGCTATTCGGATACCGTGCGCGAAATCGCCGCAGGCACCGCCGCCGGATTCGCGACAAAGACAAAGGACATAGTGTTCTTCGCCTACGCCGTTGTCCCCGGTATTCTCTCCCTGCTCTCCGCTATCCCGATATTCAAATACGATATCGTCGGCAAGAAGAAGCAGGAGATATCCGACGCGCTCCAGGCAAGAAGAACCGCCGCAGCCGCCGAGAAATAATCAAAGCAAAAAGTTATCCTCCGTATGGATTCATACGGAGGATTTTTTGTTTGGTTTAGATTTTTATTCAAACATCGCCTTGAATGCTTTTATCCACTCGCGCGCTATCAGCGCGTGCCCGCTCTCCGTCGGGTGGATGCCGTCCCAAATCCAGTAGGCGCAGTCACGTCCCTCTGCTGCTTCGTCGAACAGATGCTGAAGCGGGATGAAAAATATCCTGCCGTCCTTTTCGGCAATGCGGCGGCAGATTTGCGAATATCTGCCTATCTCTTCGCGGCAAGTATTCTCTTCCGCCTTGAATCTGTCCTTTGTCGGCAGAAAGAACGGCTCCATGAGAAACACTTTCAGCTCCCCGTTCGTTTCAAACGACTGCGAGAGTATGCTTTCGAGATTCTTTTCGTATTCCTCTGGCTCAACATGATTTTCGCCCTCAAGGAAGCAGTCGTTCGTGCCGATGAGCAGGCTCAAAACATCCGGCTCTATATCGAGCGCATCCTCGCGCCAGCGGCGGAGCAGTCCGCGCGTCGTGTCGCCGGAAATGCCTCGGTTTACAAATTTCAGTCCGGCATCCGGATATTCCGCGCCGAGCATACCGCTGACAATAAATGCGTAGCTGTGCCCTATCTGATGGTTGAGATCGTGGCGGCGTTCGGGCTCTTTGTATCTGTTGCCGTCCGTTATCGAATCGCCCTGAAAAAGTATCTTCATTTTTCTCCTCCTCAGTCTATATCCGCAAAAACCGTGTCTGTTATTTCTCCGCGGCAAGTGCCGTTGCTAAGGTCAATGAGCCGCGCCTCAAACGCAGGCTCAAGCTCCTGCGGTATTCTCATTTTCACCGTCACCACGTCCTCGAACGCCGTGTCCTCGACTATGCCGCCCTGCTCCGGGATAAGCGAGGCGAGCCGCCCGTAGAATGTGTAGTCACAGCGGATTTTCACTATACTGCACTCCGCGCGGGTCACTATGCCGCCCGCATCGACTGCGATTTTCGCCGCGTGCGAATAGGCTCTGACGAGTCCCCCGCCGCCTAAAAGTATTCCGCCGAAATATCGGGTGACAACCAGAACGCAGTCGGTCAGCTCTTCTTTTTGCAGGACATTGAGTGCCGGCATTCCCGCCGTGCCCTGCGGCTCGCCATCATCCGAAAAGCGGCAGATGTTGCCATTTCTGATTATATATGCCGGGACATTGTGCGTCGCGTCCCAGTGCTTTGACTTTATCGAATCAATGAACGCTATCGCGTCCTGCTGAGTCGTGACGGGCGATATATAGCCGATGAACCGCGAACGCTTTTCAACGAACTCGGCGCTCGCCGCCGCTCTTATGGTTCTGTACTGCATATTGCCGCCTCCCGTCAAATTTTATTCTTCTTCGCCTTCCTCGTCGTTCTTCTCATACGGGAACTCGTAGACGACCTCCAGCTTGTGCCCGCGCATCCACAGCGACGGGGTTATGCGCAGAGTGTAGCCGCAGCCGTTCGGAGTTATCCACTCGTGCATCGGCAGCTGGGGCAAACCGAAATTCGTGAGCAGTGCCATCATCACGCCGCCGTGTGTGACTATCGCCGCGCGGTCGGTCTCGGTCTTTATCAGACCGTCGATTATTTTTATGAATCCCTCGCACACGCGCTTTGCGAACGCCTCGTTGCTCTCGCCGAACGGCGGCTCAACGCCCTGCTCGCCGGCGAGCCAGCGCGGGAACATCGGATAGTCCTTGAGCTCCTCCGCATCCTTGCCCTCGAACTCGCCGAAGTTGCACTCTATGAGCGAATCTATAGTAATGCACTTGTTGTCGGGATAGAGTATCGCCGCGGTGTCGGTGCAGCGCTTGAGCGGACTCGATATGACCGCGCCGACGGGCGGATAGACAAGCTCAGAGCGCATATTCTCGAGCTGTTTTCTGCCCTCTTCGCTGAGCTCAACGTCGGTGTGACCGATATATTTTCCCTCGGTCTCCTCCTTTGTCGCGCCGCTTCTTATAATATAGACTATATAGCTTTTCATGTTTCCTCCAAAAATACGCTGGGTATTTTGTTGAACTGTATGATTGAAAATTTTTGAATTTCTGATATAATGATTATACAGACTGTATAAAAGAGGTGTCGTTATGGCAACAAATATAACCGCGCGCCTGTCTTCGCTCAGAAAAGAAAAGGGGCTGAGCCAAAAGGAAGCCGCCGCAGGACTCGGAGTCTCGCAGGCGCTGCTCTCCCACTACGAAAACGGCATACGCGAATGCGGGCTCGATTTTCTCTGCCGCGCGGCGGATTACTACAATGTCACCACGGACTACCTGCTGGGACTGAGCGAATCGAAGCGCGGATTTGAAGGCGCATTCGGTATCAAAGGCGACCTGCCCTCCGACTCGAAGCTCAACACCCTGACTATATTCCGCGTCGCCGGAAAGCTGCGCAAATTCCTGACTTTCCCGCAGGAGAGTAATGACTCAACCGTCGACTCCCTGCACAGGATATACAGCCTCATGATGTACCGAATCATAATCGCGGAGACCGCCAAGGGCAATCTCCCGGGCGATTGGGTACCCAACGCAGATATTCTCAACGACCCCGCCTATCTGCATATTCTCGACTGCATCGAAAGCGAGCTGATAACGCAGGGCAGCCACTCGCCGCGCCGCGCTCCCGCAAAAATGCCTATGAGCTTCAGAACAGTCATCGACCGGACGCAGAGCTTTGTTGAATCCCGCTGCGAAAAAAGCGGAATAAAGCTCGACGGCGGCTACACCACGAAATTTTAGTTATATTCTCGCAACGCCGCTGTCCCTCGCCGCCTGCGCAACTGCATCGGCAACCGCCTTTCCGACGCGCTCATCGAACGCCGCAGGCAGGATATAATCGGGGTTCAGCTCATCGTCGCTGACGAGCGAAGCTATCGCCTTGGCGGCGGCTATCTTCATCTCTTCGTTTATGTCGCTCGCGCGGACATCGAGCGCGCCGCGGAAAATTCCGGGGAACGCGAGAACGTTGTTTATCTGGTTCGGGAAGTCGCTTCTGCCCGTGCCGACTACCGCCGCGCCTGCCGCCTTTGCGAGGTCGGGCATTATCTCGGGTACGGGGTTCGCCATAGCCATGATTATTGCATTTTCAGCCATCGACGCCGCCATCTCCTCTGTAACGATTCCGGGAGCGGAGACGCCGACAAATATATCAGCGCCTTTCATCGCGTCGGCAAGCGTGCCGGTGCGGTGATTTTTGTTTGTGAACGCGGCAATTTCCGCCTTTGCGGGAGTCAGATCCCCACCCTCGCAGATTATGCCCTTGCGGTCGCACATGATAATCTCGCCTGCACCCATAGAGTCGAAGAGTCTCGCTATCGCAACGCCCGCAGCGCCCGAGCCGCTGAAAACAACGGTGCAGTCGGAGAGCTGCTTTTTGACTATCTTTAATGCGTTGACAACTGCCGCGAGGCAGACGACCGCAGTGCCGTGCTGATCGTCGTGGAAAATCGGTATATCCGTGCGCTCCTTGAGCTTGCGCTCGATTTCAAAGCAGCGCGGAGCCGCGATATCCTCGAGATTCACTCCGCCGAACGAACCTGCGAGCAGGGCGACGGTGTTGACTATATCGTCAACGTCTTTTGAACGCACGCAAAGCGGTATTGCATCGACTCCGCCGAACGCCTTGAAGAGCACGCATTTGCCCTCCATGACGGGCATGCCAGCCTCGGGACCTATATCCCCGAGACCAAGTACCGCGGTGCCGTCCGTGACGACGGCAACAGTGTTCCAGCGGCGGGTCAGGTCATAGCTCTTGCTGACATCGTCCTTTATTTCGAGGCACGCCGCCGCGACTCCGGGGGTGTAGGCAAGGGACAGCTCGTCCTTGTTGCTGACCCCGGCTCTCGGCTGTATCTCCAGCTTGCCGCGCAGTTTATAGTGCAGTTTGAGTGATTCGCTCAGATAATCCATTCTCGTTTTCCTTTCGTGTTCAAGAATACCCGGTTATTTTTACGGCCGCCGATCAGAAAACCGGTCGGCGGCCAGATAATATCAGTCCTTCGCCCAGTCGCGCGAACGCTCGACTGCGCGCTTCCAGCCCTTGTAGAGCTCGTCGCGGTGCGACTTCTCCATCTGGGGAGTGAAAATCTTCTCGATCTCGCGGTTCTGCGCGATCTCGTCCCTGTCCTTCCAGTAGCCGACGGCAAGACCCGCAAGGTATGCCGCGCCAAGAGCGGTCGTCTCGACGGTCTTGGGTCTGTCAACTATCGTGCGTATCATATCCGACTGGATCTGGAGCAGGATATCGCTGACGCTCGCGCCGCCGTCGACACGAAGCTCAGTGAATGTTATTCCGGAGTCGTCCTCCATCGCCTCAAGAAGATCGGTCATCTGATAGGCAATAGCCTCGAGGACGCTTCTCGCGATATGAGCGCGGTTGACTCCGCGCGTGAGTCCGACTATGCAGCCGCGCGCGTACATATCCCAGTAGGGCGCGCCGAGTCCCGTGAACGCGGGGACAAAATATATGCCGTTTGCGTCGGGCACGCTCTCGGCGAGCTCATCGCAGCGCTTTGCGTTGTCTATCATATGCAGCTCGTCGCGAAGCCATTTTATGACCGAGCCCGCGTTGAACGCAGAGCCCTCAATGGCATATTCGACCTTGTCGCCGATACCCCATGCGACGCCTGTGAGCAGGTTGTTCTTTGATTTAACGCGCTTTTCGCCCGTGTTCATCAGCAGGAAGCAGCCGGTACCGTAGGTGTTCTTCGCCTGACCGGGCTCGAAGCATGCCTGACCGAACAGAGCCGCCGGCTGATCGCCTATAGCCCCCGCGATCGGGATACCCTCGAGATCCTCAAGACCGATTATGCCGCCTGCAACCTTGCCGTATACCATGCTCGAAGGCTTGACCTCTGGCAGAATGGACATCGGGATGTTGAGATATTCGCACATCTTCTCGTCCCAGCAGAGATTATCGACATCGAAGAGCATCGTTCTCGACGCGTTGGAGTAGTCGGTTATATGCACTCTGCCGCCGGTGAGATTCCATATGAGCCATGTCTCGACCGTGCCGAAGAGCAGCTGATCCGCCTCGGCGAGCGCACGTGCGCCCGGAACGTTGTCAAGGATCCACTTTATCTTTGTGCCGGAGAAATACGCGTCTATAACAAGGCCGGTCTTATCCTTTATGTATTCCTCCATGCCGTCCGCCTTTATCTGCTCGCAGAGCTCCGCTGTGCGGCGGCACTGCCAGACGATGGCGTTGTAGACGGGCTTGCCCGTCTCCCTGTCCCACATAATGGTGGTCTCGCGCTGATTCGTTATGCCGATAGCGGCTATATCCTCAGGCTTTATCCCGCCCGAAGCAAAGACGGAAGTCACCGCCTGGAACTGGCTGAAAAGTATCTCCATCGGGTCATGCTCGACCCAGCCTGCGGCGGGATAGATCTGATCGAACTCCTTCTGCGCCTTGGCTACGATATTGCCCTTTTTGTCGAAAACGATGGCGCGTGAGCTCGTCGTTCCCTGATCGAGTGCAAGGACGTATTTTGCCACTTGTATCCTTCCTTTCAAATATATATGTCCGTTCTCTGCGAGGGCGTCCGTTCAAGTTATACGCCGCCGTGCAGAGCAAAATACCACTATAAAATAATAGCTCCAAACATACAAAAAGTCAATGTTATTGGCGAAACA
>OKSI01000370.1_pt1 | contig 18009 bp, 18 predicted proteins | sample 1606221 | NCBI WGS metagenome assembly OKSI01 (sample SAMEA3879540, study PRJEB24766) | human gut metagenome | biome: human-associated habitat; feature: feces | place: USA | collected 1985/1987 | reverse complement strand
TACACAACAGTTTAAGTCAAGCCGGTTTGTAGGAAAATATTAAATAAATTTGCTTAGATTTTTCTTGACGAAATTAAACATATCTGCTATACTCGTTATCAAAGACAACCGACACAGGAGATGGCTATTATGGCGATTGGTGAACGCATCCACTTTTTCCGCACGATGCGGGGCATGACACAGAAATACCTTGGCATGGCGCTGGGTTTTCCAGAGAAATCCGCAGATGTCCGCCTTGCGCAGTACGAGAATGGTTCCAGAACGCCCAAGGCGGATGTAACCGCTGCGCTGGCAAAGGTGCTGGATATTTCACCCAAGGCGCTGGACGTACCAGACATTGACTCCTATACTGGGCTGATGCACACGCTGTTCACACTGGAAGACCGATATGGGCTTGAAGTTTGCCAGTGCGAGGATGAGGTGCATCTGCGTGTTCACATCCATAAAGGACGCGACGCAGCGGAGCTTCACAGAATGCTTACCGCATGGGGCGAGGTTGCCGCCAAGCTGAAAGCAGGCGAGATCACCAAAGAAGAATATGACCGCTGGCGCTACCGCTACCCTGAACTTGACACCTCCGGTCAGTGGCACAAGATCACGCCGTCGCAGGAGCTGAGTGATCTGCTCCTTGCTAATCTCAAGGAACATAGCGAAGAATAACAAAAGGCTCTGCCGACCTTCTTTTACAGAAAGTCAGCAGAGCCTTTTTCGCTCTCAATATAGGATTGGATGCGACAGCAAACCTGCAAACCATTCGCTCGCCAAAACAAGAACAAACAAAATGGCTTTGGTATCTGCTATCATTTTGCTATCAAACAGGAAATGAGATTTTCAAAAAGTGAGTGTTTTCAAGGCTTTTCAGCCCATCATATTCACTTTTTTCTCATTCCCACTCTACGGTAGCGGGGGGCTTGGAGGTGATGTCGTAGCAGATGCGGTTGATATGCTTGACCTCGCCTACGATGCGGCCGGAGACCTTATCCAGCAGCTCGTAGGGAAGGCGGGACCATGTAGCGGTCATGAAGTCCTGAGACTGCACCGCCCGCAGTGCCAGCGTGTAGTCGTAGGTGCGCTCGTCGCCCATGACGCCCACGCTGCGCAGATCGGTGAGTACGGCGAAGAACTGGCTGGTGGTGCGATCCAGACCCGCCAGCTTCATCTCCTCACGGAAGATGGCGTCGGCATCCCGCAGGATGGACAGCTTCTCCTCGGTGATCTCGCCGATCACGCGGATGGCAAGACCGGGGCCGGGGAAGGGCTGACGCCACACCAGCTCGTCGGGCAGACCCAGCTCGGTACCCAGCTGGCGCACCTCGTCTTTGAACAGACGGCGCAGCGGCTCGACGATCTCCTTGAAGTCCACGCAGTCGGGCAGACCGCCCACGTTATGGTGGCTCTTGATGACGGTGGACTCGCCGCCCAGACCGGACTCCACCACGTCGGGGTAGATGGTACCCTGCGCCAGGAAGTCCACGGCGCCGATCTTTTTGGCCTCCTCCTCAAAGACGCGGATGAACTCCTCGCCGATGATCTTGCGTTTGCGCTCGGGATCGGTGACGCCGGCCAGCTTACCAAGGAAGCGAGGCCCGGCGTTGACGCGGCGGACATCCACGTGGAACTGGTTCTTCATAACGTGCTCCACCTGATCGCCCTCGTCCTTACGCAGCAGACCGTGATCCACGAAGATGCAGGTCAGCTGGTCGCCGACGGCCCGCTGGAGCAGGGCGGCAGCCACGGAGCTGTCCACACCGCCGGAGAGCGCCAGCAGCACGCGGCCGTCGCCAATCTGACGGCGGCACTCGGCCACGGCATCCTCCAGATAGGAAGCCATAGACCACTCGGGACGGAAGCCGCAGATGCGGTACAGGAAGTTCTGGAGGATCTCCTTGCCGTACTCTGTGTGGAGTACCTCGGGGTGGAACTGTACGCCGTACAGGTTCTTCTCGGCGCAGCAGACGGCGGCGTTTTGGCAGCCATCGGTATGGGCGATGGCGGTAAAGCCGTGTGCCAGACGCTCCACCTCCACGCCGTGGCTCATCCAGCACACGGACGTCTCGGGTACGCCCTCAAACAGGGGAGAGGCGCCGTGGGTCAGCTGGATCTTGCCGTACTCGCGGGTCTCGGCCTTGCGGCACTGACCGCCCAGCAGGTGCATCATCAGCTGCTGACCGTAGCAGATACCCAGTACGGGGATGCCCAGCTCGAACAGCTCCTTGTCCACCATGGGGGCCTTCGGCTCAAACACGGTGGCGGGGCCGCCGGTGAAGATCAGCGCATCAGGTGCAAAGGCGCGCACCTCATCCATGGAGATGCGGAAGGACTTGATCTCGCAGTACACACCGCACTCACGGACACGGCGGGCCACCAGCAGGTTATACTGCCCGCCAAAATCCAGTACAAGGACTTTCTTCATGTCAGGTACCCTCCCGGAAGCGGATGTGATGCTCGTCGGCCTCGTCGATGATGGCCAGAGAGTGGATGGGATATCCCTCGCGGCGCAGGCTGTCGCCGCCGTCCTGGAAGCCCTTCTCCACGGCGACGCCGATGCCGACCAGCGTAGCGCCGGCCTTGTTCACGATGTCGATGAGGCCGCGCATGGCGTAGCCCTTGGCCATGAAGTCATCGATGATGAGCACACGGTCATTGGAGTTGATCCAGTCCTGAGAAACCAGCAGGGTCACTTTCTTCTTGTAGGTGTAGGAAAAAATATCGCTCTGGTACAGGCCGCCCTCGATGTTGTCGCTCTTGGCCTTCTTGGCGAACACCATGGGGACGCCATATCGCTGGGCGCAGATCGTGGCCAAAGCGATACCGCTCGCCTCGGCGGTGAGCACCATCGTGATATCCTTCACGTCGAAATACTTGGCGAACTCGTCTGCCATATCGCTCATCAGAGCGGTATCTATGCGGTGATTCAGAAAACCATCCACCTTGATGATATTTCCGGGGAGAACACGCCCCTCCCGCTGGATGCGATCCTTAAGCTGCTGCATGGTCACCACTTCCTCTCAAAAGTATTAGTTTTATACTGCTTTATACTGCCCGATTTTTAACAGAAAAGCAACAGGAAAAAATGCAGAATATCCCGGTGCTTTTTGCCCTTTTTTGTAGGTTTTACCGGAGGAAAAGCTGGGCTTATTTCTCCGATAAGCTCTGTTTGACAAACTCCGCAAAACGCTGCGCCGCGGCGGTCTGCGGCACGTCCCGCAGCATACACATATCCACGGAGCGGGGCGGGATCTGGAACGAGGTCTTGAGCCGGCGCAGGCGGCCGCTGTCCAGCTCGCGGGTCACAAATTCCTCCGTCACGCCGGCTACGCCGAAGCCGATGGCGGCCAGATCCACCAGCAGGCTGCGGGCGCCCAGCTCGATCTCCGGGTTCAGGCGCAGGCCGTTCTGGAGGAAGAACCGCTCCAGATACAGGCGGCTGGACGCCTTGCGCTCCAGCAGGATCAGGGGGAAGGCGGAGATCTCCTCCAGCGAGTAGACATGGTCGAAGTCGCAGGGATAGTCGTTGCCAGCCACGAAGATGGAGTGGGTGGGGAAGCAGGGGTGCGCCTCCAACGACGTCATATCCGTGGGGGTGCTGGCAAAGGCGATGTCCACCTTGCCGGAGCGCAGCAGACCCAGCACCTTATGGCTGCGGCCGGAGATGATCTGGATGTGGATGGCGGGATGCTCACGGTGGAAGCCGTCCAGATAGGGGAGCAGAAACTGGCTGGTAACGGTGTCGCTGGCGCCGATGACCAGCTGGCCCATTTGCAGCTCGCGGGTCTGGGACAGCTTTTCCTCGCCGGTCTCCAGCAGGCCCATGGCGCTGCGGACATACTCATAGAGCATTTTTCCCTCCGCCGTCAACGTGACGCCCCGGGAGTTCCGGGAGAACAGCCGGGTCTGCAGATCGTTCTCCAACTGCTTGATGGACTGGCTCACCGCGGACTGGGAGATATACAGCGCCTGCGCCGCGGCGGTGATGTTGCCTACCTCGGCCACTTCCTTAAAGACACGATACAATTCGAGCTTGACCGACATATACGCCTCCTATTAGAAAATCACGATATTAGCCGATATTCTATCTGCCATGATTATACCAAGAATCATAGAGAATGCAAGGGCAAATTTGCGGTTTTTGGCGGGGGTTAGCGCTTGCATAAGTGATGGGTATGTGATAGAATAACAAAGTTGGAAACAGAGAAAAGGAGAACGTGCATGAGAAAGCTGAAAGAGATCTGGCTGGGTCAGGACGTGATCAACCGCATCATTCTGGTGTCGGGCATTCTGGCGTGCATCTGGTGCCTGATCAAGGGCCAGGGCCTGTACGGTGTGGCGCTGGTGGTGCTGATGGGAATGCTGATGGTCAGCCGGAAGAGCAACCGCGAAAAGCGGCTGGGCCGTCTGTACGGCGGGCTGTATTTCCATATGCCCGACGGTGAGCTGGTGCCGCTGTCCTTTGACCATGTGAAGGCCGAGTATACCCACGGCCAGCAGGGGAAGTACGCCGGGCGCACGGTGACGCTGCGCTTTCCGTGGTGGCATCTGAATCTGGATGGCCACGGCGATACGGGCTTCGGCCTGCTGATCCATTTCGACGGCAACGAGGAGGCCATGGCGGAGGCAAAGACCCTGCGCCCCGGCGATTTTGTGTCCGTCACCGGCGAGATCGTGCCGTCCGGCAGAATGTACTTCTACATCGGCAACGTCACGGAGCTGCGCCGTGTATCGGAAAAGGAAGAATTCCCTCCGCGGGAACAATAATATCACACTGCGACAAAAAACAAAGGAGAGATCTACTATGAGTTTCATGATCGAGACTTCCGCCCGTCACATCCATCTGACCCAGGAGACGGTGGAGAAGCTGTTCGGCAAGGGCTATGAGCTGACCATCCGCAAGCCCCTGTCTTACCCCGGCCAGTACGCCTGCAACGAGCGGCTGACCATCGTCGGCCCCAAGAAGGAGATGGCCAACGTGTCCATCCTCGGCCCCGTCCGCAAGGCCGATCAGGTGGAGGTCTCCGCCACCGACGCCCGCACGCTGGGCATCGACGCACCTGTCCGCGAGAGCGGTGACGTCAAGGGCTCCGGCGCCTGCAAGCTCATCGGGCCTGCCGGAGAGGTGGAGCTGACCGAGGGCGTCATCGTGGCCAAGCGTCACCTGCACATCCTGGAGAAGGACGCTGCCGAGCTGGGCGTCAAGGATAAGGATATCATTCGCGTGGCCTGCGGCGGCGAGGGCCGTAAGCTGATCTTCGACGACGTGGTCGTTCGCGTCAACAAGGACGGCGCCACCACCATGCACATCGACACCGACGAGTCTCAGGCGGCGGGCAACCCCACCAGCGGCGAGATCTTCCGGTAAATAAAAGCAGAAAAGCTGCCCTGACAACGGATTGTCAGGGCAGCTTTTTTATCGGACTGCCCGGCGCAAAAGCGCGGATCGAAAGCAGCCCCGTTCCGTCAGGAGCGGGGCTGCTGTTTGCCTGATTAGATATTCATGCAGACATCCCATGCGCCCCAGATGACGTTGCGCAGGTTGCCCCACTTCTCGCAGGTGCCCACACGGTGTACCTTCTTGTCGTCCGGCGCGATGGGCGCGGGAACGAAGCCGATGCCGTTGACCACGCTGTCGCAGTCGATGCGCTGGGTCTGGCCGTCCTTGCCCTTGACCATGACGAAGCCGTCGTCGATCTCGGTGATGGTGGAGTTCAGGTAGACAGGCACCTTCTTGAACGCCAGCATCTCCCGGAGGAAGGAGGCGTTGGCAAGGCAGGTGCCGGGGGTGGCGATCAGGTCGTTGGCGTACTCCACGATGATGGGGTGACGGCCCTGCAGCACCATCTCATAGGCCGCCTCGCAGGAGGACTGGCCGCCGCCGAAGAACACGATGCGGTCACCGGCGTCCACCTGATTGAGCAGAAGCTGGGTGAAGTTGATGGTCTTGTTGAAGCCCTTCACCGGCAGGGTCTTGGGGGCGGAGCCGGTGCAGACGATGACCTCGTCGAACTCCCGGCGCAGCGTGGCGGGGGCGTTGATCTCCATGTGGAAGCGCACCTCGATATTGTTCTTCTTCAGCTCCCGCTCATACCAGCGCAGCAGCGCCTTGTCGGCCTCCTTGAAGCTCATGGCGGCGGCGGTGATATACAGACCGCCCAGCTCGCCGGATTTCTCAAAGATCACGGGGGTGTGACCGCGCTTTTTCAGCACCAGCGCGCACTCCATACCGCCGATGCCGCCGCCGATGATCGCCACCTTCTTGGGCTTTCTGGCGGGGACGATCTTGTACTTGTTGTGCTGCATGGTGGAGGGGGTCAGGGCGCAGCGCGCCAGATGCAGGGAGTCGTTCAGGGGCTGCATATTGGGCGTGCCCTCGGACTTGTTGAAGCTGAAGCAGGCGTTGTGGCAGTTGATGCAGGGCTTGATGTCCTCCACCCGGTCCTCGATGATCTTGTTGACCCACTCGGGGTCCACCAGATTCTGGCGGGCGATGCCCACGGCGTCCAGACGGCCGGCGGCGATCTCCTCGGCGGCCTTGGCGGGATCCATCTTACCGGCGCAGACCACCGGCTTGGTGGTGAAGTTCTTGATATGCTCCACCTCCGGCAGGTTGCAGTTCTCCGGCATATAGACCGGCGGATGCGCCCAGTACCACGCGTCGTAGGTGCCGTTGTCGCAGTCGAACATATCGTAGCCCGCGTCCTCCAGATACTTGATGGCGCGCTCAGACTCCGCCATGTCGCGGCCGAACTCGGTGAACTCCTCACCGGGGACGGCACCCTGACAGAAGCCCTTGGTCTTGGACACCACGGAGTAGCGCAGCGCCACCGGGAAGTCCTTGCCGCAGACGGCCTTGATGGCCTGCACGATCTCCACGGGGAAGCGGTAGCGGTTCTCGAAGGAGCCGCCGTACTCGTCGGTACGGTAGTTCATGTTGGCGATGGTGAACTGATCCAGCAGATAGCCCTCGTGGACCGCATGGATCTCCACACCGTCCACACCGGCATCCTGCAGCAGCTTGGCGGTCTTGGCAAAGGCGTCCACCATCTCGTGGATCTCGTCCACCGTCAGGGGGCGGGACTTGATCTCAGGATACCAGCGGTTGGGGGTGGCGGAGGCGGAAGCGGTGATGTAGTCGATGTCGATAAAGGGCTTGCTCACTGCGCCGAAGGCCTTGTTTTGCAGCATCTTCACCATCAGCTCGTTGATGGCCATGGAGCGGCCCATACCGGCGGCCAGCTGGATGAACAGCTTGGAGCCGGTCTTATGGAACTCCGGCAGCCACTCCGCCAGATCCTTGAACATCTTCTTGTTCTGGTAGAGCCAGCGTCCGCCCATGGCGTCGCGGACGCACTGCATACCCGGCAGCACCAGACCCACGTTGTTCTGGGCGCGGTTCAGGATGTGGTAGGCGGCCTCCTTATCGAAATGGCACGGCTCCATCCAGCCGAACAGAGACGTGCCGCCCATGGAGGGCTGCACGATACGGTTCTTGATCTCCACATTGCCGATCTTCCAGGGGGTAAACAGCGCACTGTATTTTTCGTTCATTCGGTGTTCCTCCTTCGTATTTTCAGCATACTGCCGGTTTTTACCGTTTTATTATACAGGAGCTTTGGGGAAACTACAACAACGAAAACGGAAAAACTGTTGGTTTTCCGGCAAAAATGCCAAATCAACCAAAATGGAGACGGCTTTCGCCGCTTATTCTGCTTCTGTATCTGTATCCGTCTCGGCGGCAGGCTGCTGCGTGGCCTCATACTCCGCCAGCGCCTGCGCCAGCACCTTTTTGTCGTGGCGGCTGTGTACCTGCGTCAGATCGAATTTCTCCCACAGGTCGGGACGCCGCGCCATGGTGCGCTTGTAGCTTTCCCGCGTGCGCCAATCCGCCACGTTGCCGTGGTGTCCGCTGAGCAGCACCTCCGGCACCTTGCGGCCGTGCCACTCCTCCGGCCGGGAGTACTGGGGATACTCCAAAAGCCCGTTCCAGTGGCTCTCGTCGGTGTAGCAGCTCTCCTCCGGCAGGACGCCCGGCACCATGCGGCACAGGCAGTCCGCCAGCGCCATGGCCGGGATCTCACCGCCGGTGAGGACAAAGTCACCCATGGAGATCTCCTCGTCCACGCACTCGTCCAGAAACCGCTGATCCACGCCCTCGTAGTGGCCGCAGACCAGGATCAGATGGTCGTGCTGCGCCTTCAGCTCCCGTGCCACCTGCTGGGTCAGCACCCGCCCGCAGGGGGACATATAGATGGTGTGTACCCGCCCGCCGGCCTCGTCGCAGATATGCTGCCAACAGCGGTACAGCGGGTCGGCCTGCATCACCGCGCCACGCCCGCCGCCGTAGGGGTAATCGTCCACCTGCATCTGCTTGTTGGTGGTGAACTCCCGGATCTGGTGGGTGCGGATGGTGACGAAGCCCCGTTCCTGCGCCCGTCCGATGATGGAGGCGTTCATCATGGCGGCCACCGCATCGGGGAACAGGGTCATGATATCAATCCTCATCGGTGGCCAATCCTTTCATCATGCGGACGCGGATGACCTCCGCATCCGGGTCGGCGGAGACGATGAACACATCAGGTACGGCGGGGATCAGGTACTCGTGAGCGCCGCCCCGCACCTGATAGACCTTGTGGGCGGGGTAGGACAGTACCTTGTCCAGCCGCCCGAGCTCCTCGCCGGTGGCGTCGTCCACCACGGCGCAGCCCTCCAGCTCCTCGTCAAAGAACTCCCCGGCGGGCAGGCGAGCATCGGTGCGGCGGATGGCCACGCTGCGGCCCTTCAGCGCCAGCGCGCCGTCCATGGTGTCCACGCCGGGCAGCGTCAGCAGCACAGTGGACTTGTGGACGCGGGCGGCGGCGACCTTCGTCTCCACTCCGCCGATGTACAGGGTGCGGAAGGCGGCGATGAACGCCGGATCAAAGCCGGCGGGGTTCACCTTCACCTCGCCGCGAACGCCGTGGGCATTGACAACTGTTCCCACCGTAATAAATTCAGGCCGCATACCGCGCCCTCCTTATCATAAAAAATCAGACCAGCATCCCAAGCAGGGTAAAGCCCAGATGGAAGCGGAGCATATAGTACAGCGCCGCGCCGCCTACGGAGAAGATGATCCCCAGCAGGGCGCGGGTTCTGCCGCGTCTTGCGTAGCGCACCCCGCCGACGATCACGCCAATGAGGTCGGAGAGAAAGGGAAGATAGGTGAGGATACGCATGGGCCAGACGGAGAGCCACGGCGAATAGTCACCCACCGTCAGGGAAAAGACCAGCAGGCCCGCCAGATCATAGGCGAAAAACGGCAATATCAAATTGAAGATGCCGTGGAGCAGCGAACGGGTATCGGGTCGCATGGTGAGTTTCCCCTCTTTCAGTAGAGTGCGGTTGGCGGTTTTTGTTATAATAACCGTCTTATTATACCATATCTGACATTCCGGCGCAACGCCGATTTTTCCGGCAGGGAAAAAATGCGCGAAAAAGAGAGGGAAGCAGGGGGGATACCATCCAATACGCCCGTATGCTGTGATATTTTGCGCCGGGAAAATACCATATCATGTGCGGCAGAGCGCGAGTTTGGGCAGGATACACAAAAATATCTGCCGCTTTTTGGCAACAGTCCTCTCTATATTTTGAATTTTCACCTTGAAAAGACACAAGATATAGCGTATGATAAGGCAGAAATGTATATACACGCCCCGATATATGGGGCGCGAGGGATAGGAGAGAACGAAGGAGGGCCCCTATGAGGATCATAAAGAGAAACGGAGCCGAGGTCGGCTTCGACATTACCAAGATCATTATCGCCGTCACCAAGGCCAACGAGTCCGTGGAGGAGGTGGACCGGATGACGCCGGTGCAGATCCAGCGGATCGCGGAGTCCGTGGAGCTGCAGTGCCAGAAGATGAACCGCGCCCCCACCGTGGAGGAGATCCAGGACATGGTGGAGCACTACATCATGGCCCACGGCGCCTTTGAGGTGGCCAAGCACTACATCACCTACCGCTACACCCGCTCGCTGGTGCGTAAGTCCAACACCACCGACGACAAGATCCTCAGCCTCATCGAGTGCAACAACGAGGAGGCCAAGCAGGAGAACTCCAACAAGAATCCGGTGGTCAACTCCACTCAGCGGGACTATATGGCCGGCGAGGTCAGCCGCGACCTCAGCGAGCGCATCCTGCTGCCGCAGGATATTGTGGAGGCGCACCGTGAGGGCATCATCCACTTCCACGACAGCGACTATTATGCCCAGCATATGCACAACTGCGATCTGGTGAATCTGGAGGATATGCTGCAAAACGGCACCGTCATCACCGGTACGCTCATCGAAAAGCCCCACAGCTTCGCCACCGCCTGCAACATCGCTACCCAGATCGTGGCGCAGGTGGCCAGCAACCAGTACGGCGGCCAGTCCATCTCCCTGACCCATCTGGCGCCCTTCGTGCAGGTGAGCCGCAATAAGATCCGCGCCAGCGTGCGGGAGGAGTTTGACGCCGTGGGCGTGGCGGTGACGGAGGATAAGATCAACGCCATCGCGGAGAAGCGCCTGCGGGAGGAGATCCGCCGCGGCGTGCAGACCATCCAGTATCAGGTGGTGACGCTGCTGACCACCAACGGACAGGCGCCGTTCATCACGGTGTTCATGTATCTGGGCGAGGCTCGCAGCCAGCAGGAGAAGGCCGATCTGGCGGTCATCATCGAGGAGATGCTGCTCCAGCGGTATCAGGGCGTGAAGAACGAGAAGGGCGTGTGGGTCACGCCGGCGTTCCCCAAGCTCATCTATGTGCTGGAGGAGGACAACATCCACGAGGACAGCAAGTACTGGTACCTGACGGAGCTGGCGGCCAAATGTACCGCCAAGCGGATGGTGCCGGACTATATCAGCGAGAAGAAGATGCTGGAGCTGAAGGTGGACAAGAACGGCGAGGGTCACTGCTACCCCTGCATGGGCTGCCGCAGCTTCCTGACCCCCTATGTGGATGAGAACGGCAAACCCAAGTACTACGGCCGGTTCAATCAGGGCGTGGTGACGGTGAACCTGCCGGATATCGCCCTCAGCTCCGGCGGCAATATCGAGAAGTTCTGGCGCATCTTCGACGAGCGCATGGAGCTGTGCCACCGGGCGCTGCTGTGCCGCCACGAGCGGCTGAAGGGTACGCTGTCCGACGCCGCGCCTATCCTGTGGCAGTACGGCGCCTGCGCCCGGCTGAAGAAGGGCGAGCCCATCGACAAGCTGCTGTTCGGCGGCTACTCCACCATCTCCCTGGGCTATGCGGGCCTGTATGAGTGCGTGAAGTACATGACCGGCAAATCCCACACCGACCCCAGCGCCACCCCCTTTGCACTGGAGATCATGAACGCGCTGAACGCCGCCTGCAAGAAGTGGAAGGCCCAGCACAACATTGACTTCTCCCTGTACGGCACGCCGCTGGAATCCACCACCTATAAGTTCGCCAAGTGCCTGCAAAAGCGGTTCGGCGTGGTGGAGGGCATCACCGACAAGGGCTATGTCACCAACAGCTACCACGTCCATGTGACGGAGCCGATCGACGCATTCAAAAAGCTGGAGTTCGAGGCACAGTTCCAGCATCTGTCCCCCGGCGGCGCCATCAGCTATGTGGAGGTGCCGGATATGCAGAACAATCTGGACGCGGTGCTGGAGGTCATGAAGTTCATCTACGACCACATCATCTACGCCGAGCTGAACACCAAGAGTGACTACTGTCAGGTGTGCGGCTGGGACGGCGAGATCGAGATCGTGGAGCAGGACGGCAAGCTGATCTGGAAATGCCCTCAGTGCGGCAACACCGATCAGGACAAGATGAACGTGGCGCGGCGCACCTGCGGCTACATCGGCACCCAGTTCTGGAACCAGGGCCGCACGCAGGAGATCAAGGACCGCGTGCTGCATCTGTAAGCAACGCAAAAAAGGCGGGCAGACGCCCGCCTTTTTCAATCTGTTCATGATTTATCGGCGGGTTTCTGGTATGATCCTGCCATAGGAGGCCGTTATGCACTACGGAGAACTGAAAAAATGTGATATCGCCAATGGTATCGGCGTGCGGGTGACGCTGTTCGTCTCCGGCTGCACCAACCACTGCCCGGACTGCTTCCAGCCCCAGACGTGGGACTTCGACTACGGCAAGCCCTTTACCGACGAGACGAAGGCGGAGATCTTCGCCGAGTTGGACAAGCCCTTTATCAACGGCCTGACCGTGCTGGGCGGCGAGCCCTTCGAGCCCCGGAACCAGCGGGAGCTGCTGCCCCTCTTGCGGGAGGTGCGGGAAAAGTACCCGGACAAGACCATCTGGTGCTTCACCGGCTTTCGGTTGGACGATGAGCTGCTGCGTGACGGCAGCTATCCCCGGTGCGAGGCTACGGACGGGATGCTCGCCTGCATCAACGTGCTGGTGGACGGGCGGTTCGTCAAGGAGCTGAAGGACATCTCCCTCCAGTTCCGGGGCAGCCGGAACCAGCGGGTCATCGACATGGATCGCACCCGTGAAACGGGACAGGTCACCATCTGGGAAAAACTGCGGAAATGAGGTATACACATATGAAAAAAGGCATCGCGCTGCTGCTGGCGCTGGTCATGACGCTGGTACTGGCCGCCTGCACACAGACGCCCCCGCCGAGCCGTACCGACGGGGAGGGAACGGCGTTGCCCGATGAGGGGTACAGCGCCGGGAACGTGGATATCGTCCAGCTCAACGGGTTCCGCTCCATCAACATTGATTGGACGTCTGGTTTCGTCACGGTGGAGCTGTACGACGGACAGGGCATCGAGCTTTCGGAGACGATGATGGACGGCAGCGATGTGGCGCTGAAGATGGAGTGGCGGGTGGACGAGGACGACAGCACGCTGGATATCCTCTCCCAGCCGCTGACGGTCAGCGCCTCGCAGAAAAAACACCTGACGGTCAAGCTGCCCCGCAGCATGGTGCTGCACGAACTGGATATCCATACGGTCAGCGCCGACGTGTCTGTGGATCTGACGGAGGAGGACACGCTGACGCTTCAGGAGCTGGATGTGTCCAGCGTCAGCGGAAACGTCAGCGTCAGCGCCGCCAACGCCGGGGAGATCTCTCTGTCCACCACCAGCGGCGCTGTCAGCGGCAGTGTCCGCACCGCAAAGCTGGAGGCGGACACCGTCAGCGGTACGGTGGCCTTGACGCTGGAGGTCTTACCCACGGAGCTGGAGGTGGAGACGGTCAGCGGCGGCGTTGCGCTGACACTGACGGAGAAACCGGGTGTGCCGGTGGACGTGGTATTCCGCACGGTCAGCGGCCAGCTCGACAGCGACGTGGACAGCACCGCCGGTGCGGACTGCGTGTGGGAGCTGGAGACGACCAGCGGCGACGCGGTCATCCGCATCGCGGCGTAAGCACGGCGGACAAACAGAAAAAACAGGCGCTCTGGCCAAGATAGCCGGAGCGCCTGTGTCAAATAGCAAAGCTGGATGGTATCAGAGGAAGGGGGCAAACTCCTCCTGAAACAGCTCGTCCGCCGCATCGTGCAGCCGGGCGCAGAACGTGTCGTAGGCGCGGAGGAGCCGCGCTCCCTCCGGCATCAGTGCCGCGCCGCCGCCGCCCTTGCCGCCGGTGGTGGAGTCCAGCAGGGAAAAGCCCAGCGCCTTCTCCGAGTTCTTGATGATCGTCCACGCCTTGGAGTAGGCCATGTCCATGCTCAGCGCCGCAGCGCGCAGCGAATGCAGCTCCTGCACGGCGTGCAGCAGCTGGGCTACGCCCGGACCGAAGCATTTGGCGTCGGTGAACAGGCGGCAGGATAGGTTGTACGTCATTTTCGTTTCCATACCGCTATTCTATCAGGAGGAGAAGGAAACGTCAACGGGGATTGACCTTTTTCCGGTGAAGTGTTATCCTACCATTGAATGTAGGAGGCGAGGTTTTTCACATGAGAGTCTTGATCCGCGGCGCCGGAGATATCGCCACCGGCATCGCGCTGCGGCTGTTCCGCAGCCATATGGAGGTCGTGATGACCGATCTGCCCGCGCCTACCGCCATCCGGCGGACGGTGTGCTTTTCGCAGGCCATCGTGCTGGGAAGAACGGTGGTGGAGGACGTAACGGCGGTGCGGGCGTCGGACGCGGCGGAGGCGGAGACGCTGCTGGCGCAGGGGGTCATCCCGGTGCTGGCAGACCCGGCGGGCGCGTGCCGCGAGGCGCTGCACCCTGACGCGGTGGTGGACGCCATCCTCGCCAAGCGGAATCTGGGTACGCGCATCACCGACGCGCCGGTGGTCATCGGCATAGGGCCGGGGTTCACCGCCGGGGCGGACTGCCACGCGGTGGTAGAGACCATGCGCGGCCATACGCTGGGGCGGGTCATCTATCACGGCAGCGCCCTGCCCAACACCAATATCCCCGGACTCATCGGCGGCTACGCCGGAGAACGGGTGCTGCGCGCCCCGGCGGACGGCGTGTTCCATCAGCTGCTGGACATCGGCGCGGCGGTAAAGGCCGGCGATGTGGCCGGCGAGGTGAACGGCCTTCCCATGCGCTGTACCATCGACGGTGTGGTGCGCGGTATCCTGCCGGAGGGTACGCCGGTGCATAAGGGCATGAAATCCGGCGACGTCGACCCGCGGTGCCGTCCGGAGTACTGTACCACCGCCTCGGACAAGGCGCTGGCGGTGGGCGGCGGCGTGCTGGAGGCACTGCTGCATCTGCGTGTGACTGCAAAGCAAAATGACTGATATGATACAGGAGGAACGAGCAATGGAAACCTACGGACTGGAAAAGCTGGGACTGGTAAACGCCGGCGCGGTGTACCGCAACCTGACACCGGCACAGCTGGTGGAGCACGCACTGCGCCGCGGCGAGGGTACGCTGTCCAACACCGGCGCGCTGGTGGTCAAGACCGGTAAGTACACCGGCCGCAGCGCCAACGATAAGTTCATCGTGGACACCCCGGCCGTCCATGACGATATTGCATGGGGCAAGGTGAACCGCCCCATTGAGAAGGCGAAGTTCGACGCCATCCGCGCCAAGGTGCTGGCCTATTTGCAGGGGAGAGATATATTCATCTTCGACGGCTTTGCCGGCGCCGACCCCAAGTACACCAAGGCGTTCCGCATCGTCAACGAGCTGGCCAGCCAGAACCTGTTCATCCACCAGCTCCTGCGCCGCCCCACGGCGGAGCAGCTCAAGGACTTCCATGAGGACTACACCATCATCGCCGCGCCCAACTTCAAGTGCATCCCGGAGATCGACGGCACGCGCAGCGAGGCTGCCATTCTGGTGGACTACGAGGCCCGCGAGGTGGTGATCTGCGGCACCCAGTACGCCGGTGAGATCAAGAAATCCGTGTTCTCCGTGATGAACTATGTGCTGCCCAAGCAGGGCGTATTCCCCATGCACTGCTCGGCCAATATCGGCAAAGACGGCGACAGCGCCGTGTTCTTCGGCCTCAGCGGCACCGGCAAGACCACCCTGTCCGCCGACCCGCAGCGGATGCTCATCGGCGACGACGAGCACGGCTGGGCGGACGACTCCGTGTTCAACTTCGAGGGCGGCTGCTACGCCAAGTGCATCAACCTCAGCCCGGAGGGGGAGCCGGAGATCTACAACGCCATCCGCTTCGGCGCACTGGTGGAGAATGTGGTCATGGACCCCGACACCCGCGAGTTCGATTTCGATGACGACTCGCTGGCCGTCAACTCCCGCGTGGGCTACCCCGTGGAGTATATCCCCAACGCGGAGCTGTCCGGCATGAGCCCCAGCGTACCCAAGACCGTGATCTTCCTGACGGCGGACGCCTACGGCGTACTGCCCCCCATCAGCAAGCTGGATAAGAATCAGGCCATGTACTACTTTGTGTCCGGCTTCACCTCCAAGGTAGCCGGTACGGAGATCGGCGTCACCGAGCCGGTGCCTACGTTCTCCACCTGCTTCGGCGAGCCGTTCCTGCCGCTGGATCCCTCCGTCTACGCCGCCATGCTGGCGGAGAAGGTGGAGAAGGCCGGCGCCAAGGTCTACCTCGTCAACACCGGCTGGAACGGCACCGGCAAGCGCATGAAGCTGGGCTATACCCGGGCCATGGTGACGGCGGCGCTGACCGGCGCCATCGAGGAGAGCGAATTTGTCATCGATCCCACCTTCGGTGTGCAGGTACCCACCAGCATCGAGGGCGTGCCCTCCGAACTGCTGATCCCCGCCAACACGTGGGAGGACAAGGCGGCCTACGAGGCCAGCTGCAAGAAGCTGGCGCAGAGCTTTGCGGAGAACTTCAAGAAGTATACCCACATGAGCCCGGAGGTGGCGGCGGCAGGCCCCAAGGTGTGAGCCTATGCTGGAGCTGAAGATCCTCATTGACGATATCGACTACAACAGCGTGACGGAGCTGCTGGTGCCGCTTCTGGCGGAAAAGCTGGAGAAGGACGGCAAGGGCGGTATTCTCGGCAATGTGCTGGCGGGAAATACCAACATGGCCGTGAGCATGGCGCGGACGCTGCTGAACACCATGCCGCAGGAGAAAAAGGACGAGCTGGTGGTGCAGTTGGTCACCAAGAACCGGGACAAGCTGCTGCAAAAGGGCGGCGAGCTGGCGGCGAAAAACGGCGTCCGGCTCCGGCTGTGCGATATCGCGGCGAAAAAGCTATGAAAAAGCGCCTCTGACCATCGGTCAGAGGCGCTTTTACGCGGTGTACTTACTTCTTCAGAGCCTGCACGGCGGCGCGGAGGGCGTCCACGTTTTCCTGCGTGGTGGCCCAGCTGGCGCAGAACCGCACGCCGGAGTGGGTCTCGTCCACACGCTCCCAATACTCGTAGCCGAAGCTCTTGCCGATCTCGGCCAGCTCGTCGTCGGGCATGATGGGGTACTGCTGGTTGGTGTAGGAATCGTAGAGCATGGGGCAGCCCTTGGCCTCAAAGGCCCGGCGGATCTTCATGGCGAACTCGTCCGCCTGCCGGGACAGGGTGAAGTACAGCTCCTCCTCCAAAATGGCCGAGAACTGCACCCCCAGCAGCCGCCCCTTGGCCAGCAGGCCGCCGCGCTGCTCGTGCGCCTGCTCGGCGCGGAGAAAACCGCAAAGGCCGACCGCCGCAGCTGCGGCTGGGCGGGTATTCCCTCTTGGGCGCGGAGCGCAGTGAACTACTGTGCCTTTCATGACCTGATCGACTGGAGCGAATACCGCGCCGGCGGCGCGCTGGATGCAGAGCTCTGGTGCGCCATGCTGCTGCGCGCGCTCGGCTGCGGCTCTGAGCTTGGAAGCAGCGCGGCGCGGACCGCGCGGCGCATCGGCCTTATCTCCCGTCCGCTCGAGGGCACGCTCACGCGCGGCGATCTCTTTGAAACGGCGCTCGCCGCGCTGACCTATCCTGTCAGGGACGGCGGCACGCTGCTCGATCGGTGGGATGAACAGACGGGGCATGTTTTGATGACCGGCCCGGCTGCCTTTGTGTTCGACGGGGAATACGAAGCATAACGCGGAAAGCGAGGAGAACCCATGACGCTGGTGACTCAGGCGGTTATTTTCGCGGCGCAGGCGCACGACGGCGCGGCGCGCAAGGGGAGCGAAATCCCCTATATCGTTCACCCGATGGAGGTGGTCGCGATTGCCTCCACGATGACGGACGACCCGCAGGTGCTGGCCGCGGCCGCGCTGCACGACGTGATGGAGGACTGCGGCGTGACGTTTGAAACGCTCAGCGAGCGCTTCGGCGTGCGCGTGGCGAGGCTGGTCTGCGAGGAGAGCCAGCGCGTCTGCGGCGATCCCTGCCTGACGTGGAACGCCCGCAAGCTGGGCGCGGTCAAGCGGATCTGCGGCGGCTGCCGCGCGGCGAAGATCATCGCGCTTTCCGATAAATTGAGCAACATGCGCGCCATCAGCCGGGATTTTGCCCGAAGCGGCGAGGCCGTGTTCCAGCGGTTTCATCAGCGCGACAAGCGCCGCCATGCGTGGTATTACCGCAGCTGCGCGGTGGGGCTCAGGGACGAGCTGGGCGAAACCGACGCATGGCGCGAGCTGTCCGCGCTGGTGGAGCGGGTGTTCAGCGGCGTG
>OKSI01000348.1_pt1 | contig 18662 bp, 15 predicted proteins | sample 1606221 | NCBI WGS metagenome assembly OKSI01 (sample SAMEA3879540, study PRJEB24766) | human gut metagenome | biome: human-associated habitat; feature: feces | place: USA | collected 1985/1987 | reverse complement strand
AAAGAAAAAAGAACATTTAAACAGTTTTTTATGGACAACAACAAACGCAATCTAAAAATTACGATTACCGTTGTCTGCGTGGTGCTCGCCCTTGCTATAATCGGCGGCGGCATCTATATCGGCAATAAGCTCGGACTTATTACCATCGACCACGGCAGCAACGGTGATCCCGAGGGCACCTTTGCGCCCGAGGAGCAGTTTGATGCAATGTACGATGTCAGCGACGCTTCGAGCATCGACAGCCTCATAACTGCGTGGGCGAAGAACGGCGGCGCGAAGTATTCGAGCAAGAATATAATCAATGTTCTGCTCCTCGGCGTTGACAGCGAGACCGGCAAGGCAGAGGGCGGACGTTCGGATGCCATCATCCTGCTCTCGCTTAACAAAAAGACCAAGACGATAACGCTCGTGTCCTTCCTCAGAGACTGCTATACCTATATGAACATCAACGGCTCCGAGCGCTGCTGCAAGACTAACCATGCCTATTTCTGGGGCGGTCCCGCGGCACTTATCGAGACGCTTGAGAATAACTACAAGATTGAGATCGATCATTATATCAGCGTCGATTTCAAGAGCTTCCCGAAGCTTATTGACTCTCTCGGCGGCGTGTCCGTTCCGATTGAGCCCTATGAGGCGGATTATATCAACCGCACCACAACGAAGATAAAGAAGATAACCTCCGGCGATTCCGTCAAGCTCAGCGGCAGACAGGCTCTGGTCTATAGCCGTATCCGCCATGTCGACAACGAAGGCGATGTCGGCAGAACCGCAAGACAGCGTACCGTTATCATGGCTCTCATCAAGAGCGCGCAGAACGCCTCTGCGGGTCAGCTCAACAACGCGCTCGATATCGTCCTGCCCAATGTCGTGACGAACTACAAGCGCAGTGAGATTCTCTCTCTCATGACCCAGGCGCTCTCTCAGGGCTGGATGGACTACGAGATAAAGCAGATAGTCATGCCGACCGAGGGCAACTACACTTCCGCTCAGCTCTATACCTACTACGGCAAGATAATCAACCAGCGCCTTTCGGTCTGGGTCGTCGATTATCCCGTCGTTGCGCGTGAGCTCCAGCTCGCTCTCTACGGCGACACGAATATAAAGATCGGCGATAACCATGTCTCCGCTGTCGATCTGCTGAAAAAGGGCGCAGTCCCGAGCAGCAACAGCAGCGGCTCAGGCTCATATTCTGCGTCGACCCGTCCGCACACCGATGTCGGTACTGTGGCGGAGAGCGAAGAGCCTGTAACTCATGAGCATACTTCCGAGGCGGTGAGCGAGCTCACCGAGGCAGAGAGCACGACCCGCCGCTTCCCGTTCACTCTTCCCGATTTCGGCTCAACTTCGCCGGCGGAAGACGAAGATGCAGCATAAAATTACCGCTCCGGATATATTCCGGGGCGGCTTTTCATATATGATTGAAAAATTATGATTGATGATATATAATTGTCAAGGAAACAAACGGACGGTGATATTATGAACAAAGTTTGTCATATAGTCGGCGGTGGAGACTTCTTCGGAATCCGCCCGACAGGGGAGGGCGATTTCATCATCGCTGCCGATAAAGGTCTGCTGTATCTTCAGAATCTCGGCATAACTCCGAATTTGGTCATAGGCGATTTCGATTCCCTCGGACACACTCCGAACGGGCGGAATATTATCGTCCTGCCCTGCGAAAAGAACGATACGGATATGGGGGCGGCGGTCGCAGAGGGCGTGATGCGCGGATATAAAAATTTCATTCTCTACGGCGCATCGGGCGGCAGAGCCGACCATACTCTGGCGAATATCCAGCTCATCTCGTCTCTGTCGAGGCGCGGAATGACCGCGATTATCGACGCGCGCGAAACTTCGTTCACTTCGATAACAAACGGCAGAATTATTTTTGACGAGAACGCAAAGGGCATGATCTCCGTGTTTTCCCATTCGGATATCTCATCGGGTGTCACTATAAGCGGGCTCAAATATGAGCTCAAAAACGGCACCTTGAAGAACACATACGCCCTCGGCGTCAGCAATGAATTTGTCGGTAAAATGAGCGAAATATCAGTCGCTTATGGAACGCTGACGGTCGTTTATCCGAGCAGCGCAGAGCCCTCTTTTTTCAGATTTTGAGCCGCGCGAAAAGATATTTTTGAACCAAATAATATCCTGCGCCGAGATGCTGCCCGTGAGCATCAGCAGAAGAATATACACCGCCGCGTTGACAGTTATTATGATTGTCAGCGCGGCTTTTCCGCTGCCCTGCGCCGAGGAGAGCAGCAGCCCCGCGAGAAACGAAGCCGTCACGCAGACGGCGGGCTTTATTATCGAATCCATGATATTTATTTCGAGCGTGCAAACTTTTGAAAGCCTGTGTATGCTCAGCGAAAAGTTTACTATCTCGCTGATAAAAAGTATCGCGACATAGCCCTTTACGGAATATTTCGGGATGAGTATCAGCACGAGCACGACGCACATCGCGGAGTCGATTATATTATATCTCATTGAATATACCTGCTGGTCGAGCCCTTTGAGTATTCCGTCAACTGTCGTGTCTGTGTACATTATCGGCAGAAGCGGCGCGAGCACGCGCAGATATTCCGCGCATTGCCCGTCGCCGTAGATGCACTGCGACAGCCCCTCGGAAAAAATGAACATTATTCCCGCCGTGCCCATCGAAAACAGCACGGTTATTTTTATTGCCCGCGCCGCCATGCTGTCTATCCTGTTTCTGTTGCTGCGCGCCGCACATTCGGCAAATTCAGGCACGAGCATGCTCGCGAGAGCTGTCATTATGGCGGCGGGGTAGAGGATAACCGGCAGAGCCATGCCGTGAATGACTCCGTAGAGCGTCATCGCGCCGCCCGCGCTCTGCCCCGATTTGCGAAAGCCCACGGGAATCAGCAGGTGTTCTATCGTCAGCAGCACCGAGCGCGCGCACGATCCGGCGGCGTCCGGGAGCGCAATGCGCAGCAGAGCCCGAAGCCCGCCGGGCGTTTTTTCTTTCGGCTTTTTGTGCTTCGTTGATTTGTAGAGCAAAAAGGCGCATAGCAGCGAGCTTATCTGCGATATCGTTATGCCGAGCGCCACCGCGTCGCAGGCATATTCTGCGCCCTTTGCCGCCCAGAATCGAAGCATCAGAACAGAGACCGCTATTTTTACCGCCTGCTCGAATATCTGCACCGCCGCATATTTGAGCACTGTGCGCCGCGCCGTGAAATATCCGCTGAATGCGCAGCCGACCGATGCCGCGGGGAGGCTCAGTGCGAGTATGCGAAGCGATGACGCCGTGCGTATGTCGCCGAGCCACAATTTTGCTATCAGCTCCGCGCCGAACCATACGGCGGCGAGCATCATGCACCCGACCGTCAGCCCGTAGAGCGCGCACCGCCGCATTATCCATGCGCCCTGACCGGCATTTTTTCCGGAATCTTCGACCGTGAGCCGCGTCGATGCGAGCGGCAGACCCGCAAACGAAAATGTCAGCGCCATCGCGTATACATCCGTGACGAGCGAAAAAAGTCCTATTCCCGCCGCGCCCAGCCGCCCGGTCAGATATACATTGAACGCAACGCCGACCGTGCGCATGAGAAACGATGTCGCGGCGAGCGTCAGCGTGTTTATGAGAAGCCGTTTCGTGTTCTTCATTTTTGCCTCCGGAGAAGTCAAAAAGCGTTAAATCTCTTGACAAAAACGCTTCCGAATGTGATAATATAGAGTAATTCATCGGAAAAGAGGGAATCCCCCAAAAGGCGTATGCAGTGCCGAGTACCGCATCGCCGCCGATTTCTGAAATGTAAAATCAACGCTGCTCCTCCGGCGCGGAGCAATCAGCGTTCATGTAAAATCTATTCGCCGGAGAAATGGATTATGTTATGGCAAAGGAACTCGCAAAACAGTATGATCCGAAGGAAGTGGAGGACAGAACCTATAAATTCTGGCTCGACGGCAATTTCTTCCACGCCGTACCCGACCCGGAGAAGAAACCCTATACTATAGTTATTCCCCCTCCGAACATCACGGGTCAGCTCCATATGGGTCATGCTCTTGACAATACTCTTCAGGATATACTTATCCGTTACCACCGCATGCAGGGCTATGATACCCTCTGGCTGCCCGGCACCGACCACGCTTCAATTGCCACGGAGGCTAAAATAGTCGAGGCTATGGCAAAGGAAGGCCTTACTAAGGACGATGTCGGCCGTGAAGGCTTCCTCGAGCGCGCATGGGCGTGGAAAGAGAAGTTCGGCGGCAGAATAATCGAACAGCTCAAGAAGATGGGCTCGTCCTGCGACTGGGAGCGCGAGCGCTTCACCCTCGACGAGGGCTGCAACGAGGCTGTCAACGAGGTTTTCTGCAACCTCTATGAAAAGGGACTCATTTATAGGGGCGAGAGAATAATCAACTGGTGCCCCAATTGCCTGACTTCGATCTCTGACGCCGAGGTCGAATATGAGGATCAGGCGGGTCACTTCTGGCATCTTCGATATCCTTTCAAGGACGGAAGCGGCTATCTTGAGCTTGCAACGACCCGACCCGAGACCCTGCTCGGCGATACCGCAGTCGCCGTCAACCCCAATGATGAAAGATATAAGGATATCGTCGGCAAGACGCTCATCCTGCCCATAGTCCACCGCGAGATACCCGTTGTCGCCGACGATTATGTCGAGATAGACTTCGGCACCGGTGTCGTTAAGATTACCCCCGCGCATGACCCGAACGACTTTGAGGTCGGTTTGCGCCATAACCTGCCCGTTATCAATGTCCTGACCGATGACGCAAAGATAGTCGACGACTATCCGAAATACGCCGGCATGGACAGATATGAGGCGAGAAAAGCTATCGTCAAGGATCTTGAAGCTGAGGGCGCTCTCGTCAAGGTCGAGGATTATAACCACAATGTCGGCACCTGCTACCGCTGCTCGACTACCGTTGAGCCCCGCGTTTCAAAGCAGTGGTTCGTCAGCATGAAGCCCCTCGCGGGTCCCGCTATCGACGCTGTCAAGAACGGCGAGACAAAGTTCGTCCCGAAGCGTTTCGAAAAAGTCTATTTCCATTGGCTCGAGAATATCCGCGACTGGTGCATCTCCCGTCAGCTCTGGTGGGGTCACCGCATCCCCGCGTGGTATTGCGACGATTGCGGCGAGATAACCGTTGCAAGAACCGCTCCCGACAAGTGCTCGAAGTGCGGCAGCACCCATATTCATCAGGATCCCGATACGCTTGATACATGGTTCTCCTCGGCTCTCTGGCCGTTCTCGACCCTCGGCTGGCCGAATACCGACAGCGAGGATTTCAAGCGCTATTATCCCACCAACACCCTTGTCACAGGTTACGATATAATTCCGTTCTGGGTCATGAGAATGATGTTCTCCGGCATCGAGCAGACCGGTCAGGTTCCGTTCGATACCGTCCTCATCCACGGACTCGTCCGCGATGAGCTGGGCAGAAAGATGTCGAAGTCGCTCGGCAACGGCATCGATCCGCTTGAGGTCATTGACAAGTACGGCGCAGATGCCCTGCGCTTCACTCTTGCCAACGGCAACAGCCCCGGAAACGACATGAGATATTCCGACAAAAAGGTCGAAGCGAGCCGCAACTTTGCAAACAAGCTCTGGAACGCCGCGCGCTTTATCCTCATGAACCTCGACGGCTCCGAAGAAGCGGGTCTGCCCGATGAGCTTGCACTCGAGGATAAGTGGGTGCTCAGCCTCTATAACGACCTCGTCAAAGAGGTTACGGACAATCTCGAGAGATTCGAGCTCGGCATCGCCGTTCAGAAGCTCTATGATTTCATCTGGGATGTTTTCTGCGACTGGTATATCGAGCTTGCGAAGATTCGCCTGCAAAAGGGCGGCGAGCCCGCACAGTGCGCAAAGCGCGTGCTCATATATGTCATGTCCAATGTTCTGAAGCTTCTCCATCCGTTCATGCCGTTCGTGACTGAGGAGATTTGGCAGTCCCTGCCGCATGAGGGCGCGAGCATAATGGTCTCCGATTGGCCGCAGTATTCCGACGCTCTGAACTTCAGCGCAGAGGAAGAGCAGATGAACATGATCATGGACGCGGTCAGGGCGATAAGAAACCGCCGCGCCGAGATGAATGTTCCTCATTCAAAGAGAGCGAAAATATATATCAGCACCTCCTATGTCGATACCTTCAGACTTTCCGGCGAGTTCATGCAGAAGCTCGCGGGCGCGTCCGAGGTCGAGGTTGAGGACGGCATCGAGATAGACGGCGCAGTCTGCATCGTCACTGACGCCGCCAAGATATATATCCCCATGGGCGACCTCGTCGACTTCGAGGCCGAGCGCGCAAGGCTCAACAAAGAGCTCGCCTCCGCTCAGAAGCAGCTCGACGGCATCAACGCAAAGCTCTCCAACGAGAACTTCGTCTCCAAAGCTCCCGCGCCGGTCGTTGAGGCTCAACGCGAAGCGGCGAGAAAGCTGAACGAGAAGATTGCTATGCTCAACGACAGCCTCTCTAAGATCGCCAATGCGTAATTTCGCGTGATACTGCGTTGTGGGAACCGTGCCCGTTCGGTCACGCACACAAAGTGCGCTCCATCGTTCGCAGAACCCCACGCCTTGTCTCACCCAAAATTCCGCTATTGGCTGCTTTGTGCATAATTTTTAGTCGCCAATGCGTAATTTCGCGTGATACTGCGTTGTGAGAACCGTGCCCGCTCGGTCACGTACCGACGTACGCTCCCTCTCGTGCAGAACCTCACGCCTTGTTTCGCACAAAATTCCGCTATTGGCTGCCTTTTCGTGTGAACCGCGGAGAAATCGCACATAGCTGCGTTGTGAGAACCGTGCGTGCGGCAGTCGCGCACACAAAGTGCGCTCCTTTGCCCGCAGAACCCCACGCCTTGCTCTGCACAATTTCTCGCAGTTCGGGAAAACGGCTCATAATTTCGTGTGATACTGCGTTGTGAGAACCATGCGAATTCGGCGTTTATTGCGCTTGTGCATATTCTCTCATAAAAACTAACCTGCAAAGGACGGGAAATGTCCCGTCCTTTGATGCTTTACGGAGGAAAACTGATGACACCAACCGAAGCAATCGAATATATCCATTCGCGCCTGACCTTTGGCATACACCCCGGCATGGAGCGCATTGAGGCGCTCTGCGCCGCGCTCGGCAACCCGCAGGATGAGCTTCGCTTCATCCATGTCGCCGGGACGAACGGCAAAGGCTCGACGAGCACCATGATATCCTGTATGCTCTCTGCCGCCGGGTACAGAACCGGGCTGTTCACTTCGCCCTATGTCATCGATTTCCGCGAGCGCATGCAAATTGACGGCGAGATGATTCCGCCGGAGGAGCTCGCCTCGATCGTTGAGCGCGTTAAATTAGCGTGCGACGAACTCGATAAACGCGGAATTGTCGCGACCGAGTTTGAGACCCTGACCGCCGCCGCGTTTCTCTGGTATAAAGAGCGCGAATGTGATGTTATCGTGCTCGAAGTCGGGCTCGGTGGGCTGCTCGATTCAACGAATATTATAAAAACTCCGCTCGTCTCCGTCATAACCTCGATTTCCATGGATCACACCGCGATACTCGGCAATACAATCGCTGAAATAGCCGCGCAGAAATGCGGAATAATCAAGCCGCGCGGCGTGACGGTCATGTATCCCGAGCAGTCTGTTGATGCACGCCGTGTTATAGAAGAAACCGCTCGGCGCGAGAAAAATAGGCTCGCAGTGCCGGATATGACCGCCTGCCGCGTTGTTGACGAGACGATACGCGGCACGGATATAGTCTACGGCTCGCTGAATCTCCGCATACCGTTCGCGGGCGACCATATGATAAAAAATGCGCTGACAGCCGTCACCGCCGTTCGCGAATGCGGCTTGAATGTCAGCGACGAAGCGATAGAGCAGGGAATGAAAAACGCCGTGATGCCCGCGCGAATGGAGCTTATCGGCGAAAATATTATTCTTGACGGCGGTCATAACGAGGGCTGTGCCTCGGCGCTTAAAGCCTTTTTGGAGCGCTTCACAAGCGGCAGACGCGTTGCCGTGTGCGCGCTCATGGGCGATAAGGACTGCGACACATATCTGCGCCTGACCGCGCCGCTGTTTGAAAAAATGTATCTGACAGCTCCGGACAATCCGCGCAGCATGAATCCCGAAGCCCTGAGCGAGCTCGCCAATAAATATTGCGCCGATTGTACGCCTGTGTCCGACCCGACAGAAGCCTGCCGCATGGCGATAAATGACATAAAGCAAAACGGCGGAACGCTCGTTACTTGCGGTTCGTTCTATCTCGCAGGCGAGGTTCGCGGTTATCTTTTGGAAAATAAAAATATTTAACCCGCCGCATTTCGGCAGGATTTTCAAACGGGATGGATTATTATCTTTGATGATAATAGTCCGTCCTGTTTTTTTATTTTGTACAAGCCGTGTCCGATTTTTGATCATATCAAAATGACCCTCCGCACAGAGCCGACCAACGGCGGCACAGATTTTTCATAAGATTTGCTGCAATTAAAAATTGTGCACGGTTCGTAGGGACAGCCCTTGCGGCTGTCCGATATCGGCGGCAGCCGATACAAAATTTTAAATGTACTGATATCGTCAACAAAAAATTCAAACAAATCCGAGAATAATCCCACTCATCCCGGACAAACTGTTAATTGATAATCACCCCAAAGGAGGAAAAAACATGGGTGTTGAAATAATCTCAAATCCGCTCAGCGTCAGCGCGCTGCTCTCCGGCGAGATAGACCACCATACCGCCGCCGCAATGCGCGCGGATATCGATGCCGCCGCCGCGGCTCAGCAGCCGAAAATACTGCGCCTCGACTTCGCCGATGTCACTTTTATGGACAGCTCCGCCGTCGGTCTTGTCATGGGTCGCTATAGGCTTCTGCAGGGCTGGCAAGGAAAGCTCGAGGTCACGAATCTCAGCGAGCGCAATTATAAAATGATGCGCCTTGCGGGTATGCAGGCGCTGTGTACGCTGTCGCAGAAAAGGAACAAGGAGGATAAACATGAGTAGAAAAAAGCCTGTCGATCAGATGAGCCTGAAAATAGAGAGCCGCTCCGTCAACGAGAGCTTCGCGCGCGTCGCAGTCTCGGCGTTTGCGGCTCAGCAGGACCCGACGGTCGAAGAAATATCAGATATCAAAACCGCCGTCAGCGAGGCGGTCACAAACTGCATCGTCCACGCCTATCCCGAGAGCGTGGGGGAGATATACATATGGGTAGGACTGTTTGACGACGGACTCGTCCGCATCAGAATAAGGGATCGCGGGTGCGGCATAATCGATGTGCGCCAGGCGATGGAGCCGCTGTTCACGACCCTCGGCGGCGAGCGTGCGGGCTTGGGATTCGCCGTCATGGAGAGCTTTATGGACAAAGTGCGCGTGCGCTCCGTCCCGGGCAAGGGGACGAGCGTCACCATGGATAAGCTTATAAAAGGACGCGGCGATGGACAGAGCTGAACGCAATGAGCTCGTTGAAAAGAATATCGGTCTCGTCCATGCCTGCGCCAATAAATTCCGCGGCAAGGGTGCGGAGTATGACGACCTGTTTCAGGCGGGGTGCGTCGGAATTATAAAAGCCGCCGAGAACTTCGACCCGGAGCGCGGATTCTCGTTTTCGACCTATGCCGTGCCCGTCATTCTCGGCGAGATAAAGCGCATTTTCCGCGACGGCGGCAGTGTCAAAGTCGGACGCGCACTGAAAGAAAAAGCGCGCGCCGCGATGCGCGAAAAGGACGCGCTGACCGCCGAGCTCGGGTGCGAACCGACTGTAGGTCAGCTCGCCGAACGCCTCGGCAGCGATGTCGCCCAGACGGCGCAACTGCTCAATGCCGCACTGCCCGCCGTGTCGCTGACCGCATGCACGGACGACGGCGAGGGGCAGATAGACCTGCCCGTTGAGTCGCCCGAGAACGCCGCCTCGGAGCTTATCGCCCTGCGCGAAGTCATCGCTCTGCTCGATGACCGCGACCGCGAGATGATAAGCCTGCGCTATTATCGCGGCATGACCCAGAGCCGAACTGCCGAGCTGCTCGGTATGTCGCAGGTGCAGGTGTCGCGGCGCGAAAAAGCCGTGCTCGCGCTCCTGCGGCGCAACCTGTCCGCCTGATTTTCTTGACAATTCCCGCCGATGTGATAAACTTAACTGAGATCATATTGGAGGGACAAAAAATGAAAAAGATGATTCCCAACGGCGTCTATCCGACCATGATAACGCCGTTCACAAAGGACAATAAGATAGATTATGCGGCTGTCGAAGCGCTTATAAACTGGTACGCCGGGAAGAAAGTCGACGGAATTTTCGCCATCTGCCAGTCGAGCGAGATATTCTTCCTCTCGTTTGAAGAGCGACTCGAGCTCCTGCATTTTGTCATGCAGCATACGCCGAAAAATATCTCAATTGTCGCGTCCGGTCATGTCGCGGATGACCTCGACACTCAGATAGAAGAGGCAAAGGCTTTCATAGACGAGGGGATAGACGCCTATGTGTTTATCTCGAACAGATTCGCGGCTGAAGATGAGGACGACAGCGTGTTTCTTAAAAATATCGACAGGGCTGTCGAATCCGTCGGCGATGTCAATTTCGGCATCTACGAGTGCCCCTATCCCTATAAGCGCATTATGACTCCCGCAGTGCTCAAAAAGCTCGCTGAGTCCGGCAGATTCACTTTTCTTAAGGACACCTGCTGCGACCCCGGCATGATAAACGAAAAACTCAGAGCCGTTGACGGCATGGGACTCAAGATATTCAACGCCAACTCCGCGAGCCTGCTCGAAACGCTGAAAATGGGCTGTGCCGGCTTCTCCGGAGTTATGGCGAATTTCCACCCGGAGATATATTCGTGGCTGTGCAAAAACTTTGAAAAAGAGCCGGAAAAGGCGGAGAAAGTCCAGGCTTTCCTCGGCTTTGCCTCTCTCGCCGAGTGCCAGCTCTATCCCGTCAACGCAAAATATTATCTCTCCCTCGAGGGCGTGCCCATGGGCTATAACTGCCGCTCAAAGGACGCTTCGGCATTCACGCTCAGCCGCCGTATGGAGATAGATCAGATGCGCGAGCTGACCGAACAGTTCAAGGCAGATATGGGTATAGAATAATGCCCGAACTCGGTTTTCAGTATGAATTAACGCGCTCCGACCGCAGGACGCTGAGCATAAAAATATCGCGCGATGCAAAGGTTCTGGTCTATGCGCCGCGCCGAATGAGCCTCAAGCATATCGAAGATTTTCTCTTCGAAAAGCGCGAATGGGTGCTCAAAAATCTCGCAAAGGTGCAGGAGCGCAAAGACATTTCCGATTCGTTCGTCCCGGGAGGGGAGTCGGGACTTCTCCTGCTCGGGCGCGAGTATCCGCTGATAAAAGTTCCTGGGAAACGCGCAGGTTTTGACGGCAGCAGCTTTTTTGTTCCCGATGGGCTCTCGGTTGATGATACGGCGGCAGCGCTCAAGGAAGTCTACCGCTCGCTCGCCAAGAATTATCTCGTCCGCAGGACATATGAGCTTGCCGATCAGTTCGGCGAAACGGTCGCTTCAGTCAAGATAAATTCCGCGAGAACTCGCTGGGGTTCATGCACCTCAAAGGGGAATATAAATCTCTCGCTGTTTCTCGTTATGGCGCCCGAGGGCGCGGTTGATTATTGCATTATCCATGAGCTTTCGCATCTTAAACACATGGATCATTCGGCGGCGTTCTGGCGGCTTGTCGGTTCGCGGTGCCCGGATTATGAAAAGCGCAAAGAGGAGCTGAGAGTTTTAAATCTCCGCCTCATGCGCGAAAAATGGTGAAAAGACGGCTGTGATCGGGCAATATATTTGCTCCGACCGCAGCCGTTTTTATTTTTGAAAACCGATTGACAACGGGAATAAATTCCATATATAATTGTCTTGTAAACGGCGCGTTCGGAGAATAACCGCCGACAAAAACAATGAAAAAGGGATGGTCATGTGGCAAAAATAATTTCATTTATCGTATCTGTAATTATGTTCTGCTTCCCCGCGCTCAACATTCCGCACGTTAAGGTTGACGATACGAAGTTCAACACCGAGTATGCCAACGTTTTCGTTCACGGTCTTGCGGGCTGGGGCAGCTACACTTGGTATAACGATTTCCTGCCCTATTGGGGTATGTTCGGCGGCGATCTGATGCAATATCTCAACGCCCGCGGCTTCGAGTGCTATTCTGCAGCGGTCGATCCGACGGGAAGCGCATGGGACAGAGCCTGCGAGCTCTACGCCCAGCTGACCGGCACCGTCACCGACTACGGCGAGGAGCATTCAAAGCGCTGCCGCCACGACAGATACGGCGAGGATTATTCCTCCGATCCGCTTATCGATGAGTGGAGCGCCGAGGATAAGATAAATCTTCTCGGTCATTCATTCGGCGGCGTGACCGTCAGACTTCTGGCTGAGCTTATGGCAAACGGCAGCGAGGCCGAGCGCGAGGCTTCGGGCAGCGATGTCTCCGACCTGTTCACGGGCGGAAAGGCAGATTGGATATATTCCGTCACAGCGCTCGCCGCTCCGCATAACGGCACGACCGCCTATCTCGTGCGCGACGCTATAATCAAAGATGTCAACGCCACCGCCGAAGAGCGCGCGGTTGTCGCCATGCTCACTATTGCCACCGCTCCGCATCTCGACAGGGCGCTTTCGGACAGCGCGGAATATGATATGGACATCGACCACGCTCTCGCGATAAATGAGAATATCTCGACGCTCAAAAATGTCTATTATTTCTCCTATCCGTGCAGCGCGACCGAGCGCAATGCGGACGGCACTTACAGCCCGGTTGACGGCAATATAGATAGGCTTTTCAGAGCGTGCGCAGTCAGAATGGGCAAGTTCACCTGTACAACCAAGGGCGGCTATGTCATCGACGAAAAGTGGTTCGAGAACGACGGACTCGTCAACAAAATCTCCGCTCTCGCTCCGTTCAATGCGCCCTCTGCCGTTTACAGCGGCGGCGAAGTCGCAACGGGCGTCTGGAACATCATGCCGACATTTAGCGGCGACCACCTCTCGATAAACGGCGGTCTGTTTGTCAATCATAATGTCCGCGTGTTCTATGTCGACCTGCTCTCGATGATAAACGAGCTGTAATATAATTTTCCCCGCGCCTTGCATGGGAGCTAAAAACAGAAATCCTACCCACGGTTTTCCCTTGGGTAGGATTTTTTGCTTGATAATCGCCTCGGCGACTCAACACATCGCTGCCGCGCGAGCGGAATAAAATTTCAGCAAAGAGTTATTCTGCCGACTGTCAATATTCCCAAATGTCCTGAGCTTAAATTGTGCATATTGCAAGAAATTTTAAAAATATATACAAAAAGATGCGATAAAATAAGTGAATATGTTGCAATATCGCTAATATAATGCTATGATTAGAAAAACAAGCAGGAGGGTAAAGATGTATAACACAGAAAATCCGTACAAAAGCGCGGGGGAGTATCTGAAAGCGCCGCTGTTTGAAAAATATCAGCTCAGACGCGCCGCGGTCAAGACCTCGACTGCGCTGTTCCCGTTCATGCTCTTCGCCGCGATATTCGCGTTTATAATACTTATTCTCGGAAAAGTTTTTCCGTCCCTGCTCGACGGGCTCTATTGGGTCTCGTATATGTCCGTCCAGCTTTTCGGCATAGGTATGTCGATATGTATGGCGTATTACGCGGGCGGATTTTTCTCCGCGCTTGTCTCGGGCGTTCTCGCCGCATATTTCGGTCTCTTCTGCACCCAGGTCGCGGGCGTTGAAACAGTGGGCGGCTCGTCTGTTATCGGCTTCATGGGCTATTATGTGATAGCCCTGCTGAGTACCGTGTGCGTGACCTTCCTGCACAAGGTCTGCGTCGTCGTTATAGAATGGGCATTCGGTCTGCTGTTGAAGCTTGCCCATTCAAAGATAAAAGACGAAGCAAAGCGCGAGGAACTTATATGCACATTCCGCCCGCAGCTCAAAAATATGACTCTGCTCGGCGATTCGCTCGTTGTTATCGGGCTTTCCGCTTTCGCGGTGTTCTTCGTTATGAACTATGCCTACGCTCTGCCGATGACCCTGCTCGCGCATAAGCTCGCCGGAATAGTCGCCTCCTCCGCAAATATTATTCTCAAAGGCGCCGTGATAGGCTTTGCGCTCGGCTTCGATGTCGGCGGTCCGCTCTCGCTCGCGGTGTTCGATGAGATATTCAAGGGCGTGCTGGCGGGCTCAATGGAGAGCGCAAGACTGCTCACAGTGTTCTCAGCGGCGATGATAACCCCGTCGTGGATATGCATGATTTATCTCTTCGTCGGCAAGAAGTTCAAGTCCTGGCCGATGGTCGTCTATGATGAAAACCTGCTCAACACGGGCTTCATTAACGAGGTGTTCCAGAATGTCAGGCTCATGGCGATGTCGCCGATGGTCTATTGCGTCAGAGAGCCGCAGACAACGCCTTTTGCACTCATCGGCGGTACAACGCTCACTGGTATTCTCGCCGCGGCATTCGGCATCTGCAACGAGTCATTCTTGACTGACTATGCCCGGAAATACGGGCTTCTTCGCACTTCCACAATTGTCGTCACCGATAAATACGACGCCTTTGCGGGGCTGCTGCCTCCGCTCTATGCCGGCGGGGGAGCGAAAGTTATTCTGCTCTCGTTCGCGGCGGCGCTCGTCGGTTCGCTGCTCGGCGTGGGGATTGTAGTCCTGCTCAAGAAAGCGCGCTATTCAAAGCAGGAGAAGCGCGGCGAGGATCTCTTCCTTGCATACGGCTATGAGTTCACTCAGCAGGAGTGGAATGAAACATATAAGAAAAAGTCGAAGCTCGAACAGAAATTAGGTCTCGCGGGCGATATAGAAGAAAACGAGCCGGAGCTCGAACCGGCGGAATAAAACAAAACCGGGGTTGGCGAAATTGAACTGCACCCCATTTGTTAGACAAAGTGATATAATGTCTAACAAGAGGGGTGATTTTTATGCCAAAGGGAGTACCAAACAGACGATACACGCCGGAATTCAAGAAACTGGTCGTGGAAACCATGCAAAAAGAAAAGTTAAGTTACTGCGAGACAGCGAGACAATTTGAGGTCAGCGATGACAAGCGTGTTGCAGCCTGGGAGCGTATCTATTTAACGGAAGGGCCGGAAGGCTTTGCCATAGAGCGCAGGGGTCGCAGCAGCAAGGGCAGGTCCGGAACGCTGCCGAAAGAGGTAGAAGAAGACCTGCTGGCAGAAGTCCAGCGACTGCGTGCGGAGAATGAATACCTAAAAAAATTGCAAGCCTTGGTTTTGGAAGAAGAGCGACGTCGGCACAAAAAACGCTGGTAGTTCAGGAACTAAGGCAAAGACACGCACTCAAGATTCTTCTCTCAATCGCTCAAATGCCCCGTGCAACCTTTTATTATCACTTGAAGCAGATGCAGAAAGTGGACAAATACGCATCTGTCAAGGATGAAATTACAGCAATTCACCACGAAAACAAGGGAAGGTACGGCTATCGCCGGATCACAGCGGCACTGCACGGTCGAGGTTTCTCTGTGAATCACAAGACTGTGCAGCGGCTTATGAAGGAATTAGGCCTAGTTTGTCGTGTCCGAATGAAGAAATATCGTTCCTATAAGGGAGAAGTGGGTAAAATTGCGCCGAATCTGTTAAATCGGGATTTCCACGCAGACAAGCCAAATCAGAAATGGGTCACGGATGTGACGGAGTTCAGCCTGTTCGGCGAGAAGCTGTATCTGTCACCGATTCTTGATTTGCACAGCAGCGATCTGGTCAGCTACACGATTTCGGATCGTCCCGTGCTGCACATGGTCACTTCTATGCTGGACAAGGCCTTTCAGAAGATACCGGATGGAACGGATCTGATTCTCCATTCTGATCAGGGCTGGCAGTACCAGCACAGGCAGTATCAGCAGATGCTTTGCGGGAAGGGCATCCGGCAAAGCATGAGCCGCAAGGGAAACTGTCTGGACAATGCAGTAATTGAAAACTTCTTTGGATTACTCAAGAGTGAACTGTTCTATTTGCAGGAATTTCAATCCATGGAGCACTTCAAGCAGGAGCTGATTGCATATCTGGACTACTACAACAACCGCAGAATCAAGGCAAAGCTGAAGGGCTTGCCGCCTGCAATTCACAGACAACAAGCCCTCTCGGTAGCTTGAACAGTTTTTATCCGAATTCGTTGTCTAACTTTTTGGGGTCACATCAGAATTTCCCGCCTCCGGCGCTTTTATCAATATGGCTCAATGTTGAATTTGAGATTCTTTGTAGGGGTCGGCGACTCGACGACCCTATGCCGCCGTCGGCGGCACTGTTTGGAAAGCAGAAAAAAGCAAGGTCAAAACTACGCTTGACCTTGCTTTTTGTTTTATCAGTATTGTTTGCCCTCGCCGATGCGGCTGAACGCAAGTATGATGCAGTCGATACCGAACAGCACGAGGTATGCGCCGACGATGTAAGCAACCGCCGCAACCGAGATGTTCGGGCTGAATATCATCACGATGCCGAGCACAAGTCCGATAATGTTGACTATCATCGTGAACCAGTAGACGAAATTGCCCGCGATGAACCGAATCGTGTTCAGGTGCGAGAGCCTCGAGAGACAGTGCGCAATGAACCATATCGGGAACAGGAGCGAAAGCACCCATTTGCCCGCGTTGGGATAGACGAGCAGCATGGCGCCCGCCATGACGCTGAGTATGCCCGAAATGAGTGATACAGTCGGACCGAAGCCGAGATGCTTGTCAACGCGAACATAGAGCACAACATCCGCAATGCCGGTTATTATGGCGATTATGCCGTAGATAATAACGAGGGTCGTCACCGCATTGTCGGGATAGACAAAAGTGAATATTCCGAGCGCCGCGAGCGCAATGCCGACTATAAGCTCCATCCATCCGAAGCCGGAACGCCTTTTCATTCCTCTTCGCCTCCTTTGTTGAGAATGGACATGAATTCTTCGCCGGTTATGGTCTCTTTTTCATAGAGATATTTTGCCAGCTCGTCGAGCTTTGCTCGGTTGTCCGCGAGGATTTTCGAAGCCTTCTCATGCTGGCGCTTTACGAGTTCAACGACCTTGCGGTCTATTTCATTCTGCGTATCGGCGGAGCAGGCGAGTGAAGCGTCGCCGCCGAGATACTGGTTCGAAACCGTCTCGAGAGCCACCATGTCAAAATCTTCGCTCATGCCGTAGCGGGTTATCATCGCGCGGGCAAGCTTTGTCGCCTGCTCGATGTCGTTCGATGCGCCTGTCGTTATCTCGCCGAAAACGAGCTCTTCAGCGGCGCGTCCGCCCGTAAATGTCGCAATCTTGTTTTCAAGCTCCTGCTTTGTCAGCAGGTATTTGTCGCCCTGGTCGACCTGCATCGTGTAGCCGAGCGCGCCGGAGGTGCGGGGGATTATCGTTATCTTCTGCACGGGCGCCGAGTGCGACTGCATAGCCGCAACGAGCGCGTGACCTATCTCGTGATAGGCGACAACTTTCTTTTCGCTGTCCGAGAGCACCGCGTTCTTCTTCTGATATCCCGCGATGACCGTCTCGATGCTCTCTTCGAGGTCGGATTCGTTGACGACGGTTCGGTTGTTCCTGACCGCGCGCAGCGCCGCCTCATTTATAATATTCGCAAGCTCCGCGCCCGATGCGCCGGATGCCATTCTTGCTATCGTGTGGAAGTTGACATCGTCAGCCGTCTTTATCTTCTTTGCGTGGACTTTCAGTATCGCCTCGCGTCCCGCAAGGTCGGGCAGCTCAACGGGCACGCGCCTGTCGAAGCGGCCGGGGCGGGTGAGCGCGGGATCGAGCGTCTCCGGGCGGTTCGTCGCCGCTAATATGATAACGCCGATATTTTCCTGGAAACCGTCCATTTCTGTGAGCAGCTGGTTGAGCGTCTGCTCGCGCTCGTCGTTGGAGCTGAACTGACCGTCGCGCTTCTTGCCGATGGCGTCGATCTCATCGATGAACACTATGCAGGGAGCCTTCTCTTTTGCCTGGCTGAAAAGATCCCTGACCTTTGAAGCGCCCATGCCGACGAACATCTCAACAAACTCCGAGCCGGACATCGAAAAGAACGGCACATTCGCTTCGCCCGCAACAGCCTTCGCGAGCATTGTTTTACCTGTTCCGGGAGGGCCGACGAGCAGAACGCCCTTGGGCATCGACGCGCCGACGTCGGAATATTTCTTCGGATTGTGGAGATAGTCGACTATCTCCGAAAGGCTCTCTTTCGCCTCGTCCTCACCTGCAACGTCGCTGAAATGTATGCCCTGGGTCGACGGGACATAGACCTTCGCGTTGCTCTTGCCAAAGCCGAACGCCATGGAGTTTTTGCCGCCCGCCTGTTCCATCAGCTTCTTGCCCATATACTGGCCGAGTCCGATGAAGATTATCAGCGGGAGCACAAAAGTCAGTAGGAAGCTCACCAACGGCGAGGTCGTCGTCTCGATATCTTTTGAGAACTTCGCGCCGGAGTCGTAGAGCCGCTGAGTCAGCGTCGGGTCGTTCCGGTCTTATAGATTTTTTTCGCGTCGTTCTTGTCGGTGAAGATTATCTGATCGTCATCGACCTCGACATTGCCGATTTTTTTCTGCTCAATCATGCTCATGAATGTGCCGTAGTCGACTTCCGTCACCCGCGCCTTGACGAGCAGGGGAGACACAATCACATTGAACAGCACAATGACGAGCAGCGCAATGCCGTAGTAGAATATCAGAGGCTTCTT
>OKSI01000342.1_pt1 | contig 18767 bp, 20 predicted proteins | sample 1606221 | NCBI WGS metagenome assembly OKSI01 (sample SAMEA3879540, study PRJEB24766) | human gut metagenome | biome: human-associated habitat; feature: feces | place: USA | collected 1985/1987 | reverse complement strand
CCCTTCATGATGACAGTTTGTTTTTTCACTGTCTCTCATGGAGGGAGCATATCAGCTGCTTTCGCGGGCGGTCGTGCTTGAAAAAGGCGTTTTGACGCTGTGCGCTGCGTCGGGGAGGAATGTGCTCCGCAGGCGAACAAATCTGAAAAAATACACGATTTTCGCGGAAAAGCAAATTGCAAATTTGGTGAAAATGTGCTATGGTTATAAAATAGCAAATATGAGCGAGGCGGTCCGTCTCGAGAAAGGAACACACCATGAAATTTTCAGAGTTCCAGTACACCCGTCCTGACCTCAGCGCCGTTCGCGCCCGCTGTGAGGAGATCTGTGCAAAGATCGAAGCGGCCTGCTGCGCGCAGGCGCAGATCAGCGCCTATGACGAATTTGAGGCGCTGCGCCGCGAGGTCGAAACCGACCTGACCATTGCCTACGTCCGCCACAGCATCGACACGCGCGATGAATTTTACGATCAGGAGAACGAATTCTCCGACGAGGCAGGCCCGCAGCTGGAGGAGATGTTCCAGAAGATCAATCTGGCGCTGCTCGGCTCGAAGTTCCGTCCGGAGCTGGAGGAGCACTTCGGAAAGCTCCTGTTCACCAACATGGAGATCTCCGTCCGCACCTTTAAGCCCGAGATCCTCGAGCTGATGCAGGAGGAAAACCGCCTTGCCTCGCAGTATCAGAAGCTCTATGCCTCCGGCATGGTCGAATTCCGCGGCGAGACGATGCCGCTGACAAAGCTCGGCCCGTATCTGCAAAGCCCCGACCGCGAGACGCGCCGCGAGGCGTGGACGGTGCGCGGCAGCTTCTTTGACGCCAACCGCGCAGAGCTCGACGAGCTGTACGGAAAGCTCATCAAGTGCCGCAACGCGCAGGCGCGCTGCCTCGGACACGAAAACTTCATCCAGCTCGGCTATGACCGCCTCGGCCGCAACTGCTACACGCCGAAGGAGGTCGCGTCCTTCCGCGACCAGATCGCGCAGGACATGGTGCCCATCGTGGCAGAGCGCAAAAAGGTGCAGCAGGCGCGCCTCGGCGTAGACCGCCTCTGCTTCTATGACGACACCCTCCTGTTCCCCGACGGCAACGCGAAGCCCGAGGGCACGGCGGAGGAGATCCTCGCCGCCGGCAAGCGGATGTACGAGGAAATGAGCCCCGAAACGGCGGAATTCATCGACAAGATGTTTGAGATGGAGCTGTTTGACGTCCTCTCCAAGCCCGGCAAGGCGCCCGGCGGCTACTGCACCGGCATCCCCAAGTACAAGGTGCCCTTCATTTTCTCCAACTTCAACGGCACTGCGGGCGACGTGGACGTGCTGACGCACGAGGCCGGTCACGCCTTCGCCGATTACACCGCCTACAAGCAGAACTACCCTTCCCTGCTCCAGAGCCCGACGCTGGAATCCTGCGAGTGCCACTCGATGTCGATGGAATTCCTCACGCAGGACTTCCACAAGTATTTCTTCGGCGATGCGACCGAAAAATATGAGATCGGCCACTGCGAAAGCTCGCTGATCTTCATCCCCTACGGCTGCATGGTCGATGAATTCCAGCACCTCATGTATGAGAACGAGGACCTCACGCCCGAGCAGCGCAACGAGACGTGGCTGCGGCTCGAGAAGAAGTACCGCCCGTGGATCGACTTTGACAACCTGCCCTTCTATTCAAGAGGCGGCGGCTGGCAGCAGCAGCTCCACATCTATCTCAACCCGCTGTACTACATCGACTACTGCATGGCGCAGACGGTCGCCTTCCAGTTCTGGATCGCCTCGATGCATGACCGCGCCGATGCGTGGGCGCGCTACATGCGCTTCGTCGTGGCCGGCGGCAGCAAGACCTTCGAGGGCCTGTGCCGCGATTCCGGCATCCGTCTCCCCTATGACCCGGGCTGCATCCGCGCCATCGGCGAGGAGATCAGCCGCTGGCTGAAGGATCATCAGTAAAACGCAAGATACCCCAAACCGCCCGCCGGAGTCTCCGGCGGGCGGGCTTTGTATTGCGTTTCATACGTCCAATGCCGGCCTGCACAGCGACATTCCCCGGTGCAGGCCTTGTGGACGCACTGGTGCAGACGCACATGCGCCGCTAAAATGCGGCGGTGAAGGTGAGCCGGTAATAGCGCGATCCATCCGGGACGTCGTCCATGGAAACCAGGCGGGAATCGACCGGATAATAGCCGTTTGTCTCGCAGACGGCGGTCAGCTTCACGCCGCAGAGCTCCGTGTCGAGCGCGCCGTTTTTCAGCCCCTCGGAGATGCACTTCTCAAGCGCCGCCGGCGCGTTGGAGAAAAGCCCCGCCTGCTTCTGCGCGCCCACAAGGCTGAGCGCGGTCAGAATGCACGAATTCAGTCCGCTGTCGGGGCAAAACGCATCCGGGTCCGGGCTGTACTCGAACCAGACGCGCCGCACCGCGCCGTCCTCCGTCTCGATGTGGATCGGCTGCGGCGGGGCGGAGATCCCGGAATAAACGGAGCCGTCTGCGTTCGTGGCAACCCATGAGCCGTCCGCCCGCTCCTCCGTCACCGTCCATTCTCCGCCGTCCGGCGCAAACGCCCACGAGCCGTCGCCGCGGAGGGCATAGACCGGCTGCCCGGTGAAATAGCGGCTGTAATAATTATAGTTTTCCGCGTACTGCGCGGCGGTCAGCGCGCCGCGGTTCGGCGCGAGCTGCTGCGCGCAGCAGACGGCAGCGGTCAGAAAGAGCGAGCCTGCCACGGCGGCGGCAAATGCCGGGATGCGCCACGCCCTGCGGTCGCGCTGGACATAGATATACCCCTCGTCCCACGGCATCCGCTCGCCCGCGAGCGCGGCGTTCAGACATTGATACTGCCGCACGAGGGCGTAGACCGGAATGTGGAGGCCGCAGCCGCGCCACAGCACGCTCCAGACGCGGCACCAGCCCTCGCCGTAGCTCAGATGCGTCCCGTCCTCCGTCTCGACGGAGAGGCCGAGGAGCGCCTTTCCGGGCGTCGTGCCGAACCAGTGCAGCAGCGCAGGCTCCAGAAACACCGTCAGCGCCAGCGTCATAAGCTCCAGCAGCAGCGAAAGCCCCTGCGTCTGCGTGAACAGCACGCCGCAAAGCGACAAAAGCCAGAGGGACAGCACCGTATAGAGGCAGCCGTCGAGCCACCTTGCAAAATAGCGCCGCACCGGGCAGCGGGGATACGGCGTGCGGTCCTCCTCCAGCTGCGGCGCAGGGCGCGCGGGCGCGCCGCTTTCCAGACGGCGGAGATATTTCGGCGCGTCCAGCTCGGAAAATGAGACGTGCTCCGCCTCGATCTCCCGGCAGACGCGCCCGGCCGCCGCCGCGTCCGCCTCCTCGCGTGCAAGGCGCGCGAGCTGGTCGCGGAGCGTCTCCGGCAGCGCCTTTTCTCCGGTTTGCAGCGCCCGGATCTCGTCGAGCGGCACATGCAGGCTCCGCAGCAGACGGATGCGCAGAAGCGTCTGCGCGTTCTCCTCAGTGTAGTCGCGGTAGCCGTTTTGCAGCCGCGGCGCGGTGAGCAGCCCCTCCCGCTCATAAAAGCGAATGTTGGCGCGGTCCATGCCGCAGCGCGCCTCCATCTCGCGAATGGTCATAAAAACGCCTCCTTTTCGTCCTGTTTTCCCGATGATACAGTATAAACAGGGTTTACAGTCAAGTGTTTTTTGAAAAAACGCGGAGCTTTGCCGTCAAAGCCCCGCGATGTGGAGAACGCCCCGGCAGACCAGCGTGACGAGCACGCCTGCCGCCGCCACGCCGCCGGCGATGGCGGGCAGCGCGAATTTCATCCGCAGCCCCATCAGCGCCGCAACGAGCGCGCCCGTCCACGCGCCGGTTCCCGGCAGCGGAATGGCGACCAGCAGGAAAAGCCCCAGCGTCTCATATTTTTTGACCATCATGGTCTTTTTGTAGCCGCGCGCGATGAGCCATTCGGCAAGCGCCTTCGGCTTTCCGCCCAGACGCTGCATCCACGCGAGGATCTTGCGGAGAAAGAGGACGATGAGCGGCACCGGCAGAAGGTTTGCCGCCACGCAGAGCGGCAGCAGCAGTCCCAGCGGGATGTCGTGCGCCAGTCCGTAGGGGATCGCGCCGCGCAGCTCCGATACCGGCGCCATGGCCAGCACGAGCGTCCAGAGCAGCGACTTCAGTTCCATAAGATCCTCTCCTTTTCCGCCGCAATGCTGTTCTTATTTTACACGCCGCACCCGCGGCAGTCAAATTAAGAAAATATTACATAAAAATGCCGCCGTACAGATGCCTGTACGGCGGCACAGACTGTCAAAGAACCTCGTAGAGTTCGCGCCCGCAGGCGCGAATAAAATGTGAATCAGTTTTGTCTGGCGGCGTGTACGTCAGACAAAACACAAAACGCCCGGCAAGTGTGGAATTTGTGCGCAGCGTGCGCACAAATTATGCGCGCAGCCGGGTGCAGCCTTTTCAAACGCGAACCCAGCCCCGCGGTTCGCGTTTGAGAGCTTGTCAAAAAGACTTTTTTGACAAGCTCTGCCGCCGTACAGATGCCTGTACGGCGGCAGACGGGTTTATATACGTGCGGGGAATGCAGTGCGTCAGGCGCTTGTCGTGAGCACCTTCCACGACAGACCCGAGCGAACCAGAATGATGTCGCAGGTGGAGCGCTCCGTGTCGTCCTCACCCTTGATGGTGACCCTCAGCGTCACACATTTGGCGGACTTGAGCTTGTCGGCGTTGAAGCCGGCCTGCTCCTCCAGCTCATCGATCGCGTATTCATAGTCGCTGCGGAGCTTCTTCGCGGAGATGGCCTTGACCTTCTTGACCTCAACGGTGATCTTGTATTTGCCGTATTCGTCCGTCAGATATTCCTTTGCGGAGGCATCGGTGGCCTTGTAATAGCTGCGCCAGGAGGAGATGTCCTCGTCGAGCCAAATGCTCTGCGTCTCAAAGAAATCCTCCTCATCGCCGTCATACCAGTACAGCGCGAGCGCCTTTGCATCGTAGGCGGTCATGCGTGCGGCGCGGGCGCTGTCGCTGATCGTGGCCTTGAAATAGCGCGCGGCGACGGCCCCGGGGCTGTTATAGCGGATGACGCTGACAAGCACCGCGATGACCACGACGGCAACCACGGCGAGCAGGACGATTTGCAGCGTCTTCTGGTTGGACTGCTTCTTCGGCTGTACCGGCTTCGGCGAAAGGTCAGGCTGCATGTCGGAGGCCGGCGGCGCTTCGACAAACGCACCGCAGCGGCCGCAGGCGCGCGCACCGGGGTCAAGCGGAGCGCCGCAGTTTCCACAGAATTTTGCCATGTTTGTTCTCTCCTTTTTCTTTCTGGATGACCGGAACGGCTCCGGGGCTATACGGCGTGCCCGCATTCCGAGCAGAATGCGGCGTCCGGCTCCAGCTCCGAGCCGCAGTACGCACAGCGGCGCGCGGCTGCGGGCGCAGGCTCCGGCATTTCGGGCGCTGCACAGACGGGTTCGGGTGCGGGCGGTTCTGCGCAGACAGGCTCCGGGAATGCGGGCTCTGCGCAGGCGGTTTGCGGCATTTCGGGCGGTGCATAGACGGGTTCTGGTGCAGGCGGTTCTGCATAGACCGGCTCCGGGAATGCGGGCTCTGCGCAGGCGGTTTGCGGCATTTCGGGCGGTGCATAGACGGGTTCGGGTGCAGGCGGTTCTGCGCAGAGAGGCTCCGGCATGACCGGCTCGGCATAGGCAGGCTCCGGCGTCGGGGCGGTGTAAACGGGCGCGGACGGCTCTGCCGCCACGGGCTGCGGCATCATCGGCTGACCGCACGAGGTGCAAAAGCGCATCCCCTTTTTCACAGCTGCGCCGCAATGGGCGCAGAAGTCGCAGTCGGGCGGCGCAGCGGGCGGCACGGGCGCGCCGCAGGCGCTGCAAAACTGCGAGCCCTTCGGGATCTCCGCGCCGCAGCGCGCACAGCGGCGGACGCCGCGCAGATCCTGAATCTGCTGGGTATAACGCTGAAGGTTTTCCTCCGCCTGCGCGAGCCGCGCGAACAGCGCGTCAAAGCAGGCCTCATGATCCGTCTTGTGGAGCGAGGCGTAGAGCTTGCCGATCTCGCGATGTATATCGGAGATCGTGCGCTGCTCGTCAGAGACCATCGAGCTCAGGCGTGTACTGTCAGCAAAGTCCTTTGTCTTTTTGCCGAAGGCAGAAAACTGGTTGCTGAGACCATCCAAAAATGACATGTTCCGAACCTCCCCTTTCAAAATCGGCAGAAAAACGGCCGTTTTTCGCCAAATCATTCCGTAGATACTCATATTTTACAGGAATGCCGGATGTAAATCAAGCGTTATTTCACCCGGACGCAGAAAATGCGCCCGCCGGGGACCCGGCGGGCGCTTGGGATCGGTTCGTATTTGCGTGTCAGCCGAGGCTGGTGCGCACGAGTGCGCGGCGGAGCTTTGCCTCCGCGAGCTGGAGCTCGGCATCGGACAGGTGTTCCTTGTCCTTGAGCTTTTCCTGCGCGCGCGCCAGGGCGCTGCGTGCGCGCGCCTGATCGATGTCCTCCGCCCACTCGAACGTGGTGGCGATGAGCTTGCAGGCGCCGTTCGTCATGGCGAGCATCCCGCCGATGCAGGCGGCCTTGCGCACCTTGCCCTCCGTTTTCACGGTGGCGACGCCCATGCCGAGCGGTGTGACATAGTTGATGTGCCGCGGCAGGATGGTCACGCCGCCGGTCGTTGCCCGCACGTCAAGGCTCTCAGCCTCGCCGTCAAAGAACAGGCCGTCGGGCGTCACGATCTGCAAATGGAAGCTGCTCATACCGGCTCACCCTTTGCCTTGGCGACGACGTCGTCGATCGAGCCTGCGAACAGGAACGCCGATTCGGGGATGTCGTCGTGCTTGCCCTCGACGATCTCGCGGAAGCCGCGGATGGTCTCCTTCAGGGGCACATACTTGCCCTCGAAGCCGGTGAACTGCTCGGCAACGTGGAACGGCTGGGACAGGAAGCGCTGGACCTTTCTCGCGCGGCTGACGGCGAGCTTGTCGTCCTCCGAAAGCTCGTCCATGCCCATGATGGCGATGATGTCCTGAAGCTCCTTATAGCGCTGGAGCAGCTGCACGACGCTTCTTGCCACGTCGTAATGCTCCTGCCCGACGATCTCCGGCGAGAGGATGCGGGAGGTGGAATCCAGCGGATCGACGGCCGGATAGATGCCGAGCGAGGCGATGCTTCTGTCCAGAACGGTCGTGGCGTCCAGATGCGCGAACGTCGTGGCGGGCGCGGGGTCGGTCAGGTCGTCGGCAGGGACATAGACCGCCTGCACGGACGTGATCGAGCCGTTCTTGGTGGAGGTGATGCGCTCCTGAAGCGCGCCCATTTCGGTCGCCAGCGTGGGCTGGTAGCCGACGGCGGACGGCATACGGCCAAGCAGCGCCGAGACCTCGGAGCCTGCCTGCGTGAAGCGGAAGATGTTGTCGATGAACAGCAGCACGTCCTGATGCTTGACGTCGCGGAAGTACTCCGCCATCGTCAGACCCGACAGGCCCACGCGCATACGCGCTCCGGGCGGCTCGTTCATCTGGCCGTAGACCAGCGCGGTCTTTTCCAGAACGCCGGACTCCTTCATTTCATAGTAGAGGTCGTTGCCCTCGCGGGTACGCTCACCGACGCCGGTGAAAACGGAGTAGCCGTTGTGCTCGGTGGCGATGTTGTAGATCAGCTCCTGAATGAGGACGGTCTTGCCGACGCCGGCGCCGCCGAACAGGCCGATCTTGCCGCCCTTTGCATACGGGCAGATCAGGTCAACGACCTTGATGCCGGTCTCAAGGATCTCGGTGCCGGTCTCCTGCTCCTCATACGACGGCGCTTCGCGGTGGATGGGCCAGCGGGCGTCGATGTTCTCGGGCATGGGCCGGTCGTCGATCGGGTCGCCGAGGAGGTTGAAGATGCGGCCGAGGCAGCCCTCGCCGACGGGAACGGTGATGGACTTGCCGGTGTCCACGGCCTGTGCGCCGCGCTGGAGGCCGTCGGTGGAGCTCATGGCGATGCAGCGCACCACGTTGTCGCCGATCTCCTGCGCGACCTCCGCCACGAGCTTTTTGCCGTTCAGCTCCAGCTCGATGGCGTTTAACAGATTGGGCAGTTGTCCTTCCTCAAAGCGGATGTCAAGAACCGGGCCGATGACCTGCACGACGGTTCCGATGTGTTGATTCATGGGTCTGCCTCCTTTCACGATGATTCAGCGCCGGCGACGATCTCGGTGATCTCCTGCGTGATCGCGCCCTGACGGGCACGGTTGTACTTCAGGCTCAGATCATCGATCATTTCTTCGGCGTTCTTGGTGGCCGAGTCCATAGCCATGCGGCGGGCCGCCTGCTCGGAAGCGACGGACTCGCACAGCGCGCCATAGAGAAGGCCGCCGAGGTATTCCGGCACGATCGCGTCAAAGACGGAAAGCGGGCCGGATTCATAGAGAACGAATTTTTTGGGGCGGTTGTCCTTTTGTCCCGAAACGCGGATGGGCAGCAGCTCCATTTCGCACGGAAGCTGCGAGAGCATCGAGGCAAAGTGCGTGTAGACGAGCTGCACCGAGGTGAACTCCCCGGCGAGAAAGCGCCGGCTGAGCAGCTTTGCCGCCGAGAAGCAGTCGCCCACCGAGACCTCGCCCGCGACGGCGTAGCCGTCGGTCAGGATCTCGGCGCCGCGCTGACGGAAGAAGTCGAGCGCCTTCTTGCCGATGGGCAGGACGGCGGACGGAGCGCTCTGCATCTTGCCCCAGGCGAGCTTTAAGACGTTCGAGTTGTAGCCGCCGGCAAGGCCGCGGTCGCCCGCGATGACGATGTAGAGCGTTTTGCCCTCCTTGCGGCGTAGATACGGCGAGACGAAGTCCATCGTGGAGTCCGCGATGTCGTTCATCGTGGCATACAGCGTTTCAAAGTAAGGACGGCTGGAGACGGCACGATCCTGCGCGCCGCGGAGCTTGGACGCCGCGACCATTTCCATGGCCTTGGTGATCTGCTTGGTCGATTCCATGCTCCGGATGCGGGATTTGATGTCTTTCATGGATACGCCGGCCATGTGCGCGCCTCCTTTCTCAGCTTTCCGGCACGAACACCGCGGAATAGTCCGTCAGCGCCTGCTTGAGCGCGGCCTCGTGCTCGGCGGAGAGCTGCCCGGTGGTGCGGATGCCCTGGAGGACGTCGAAGGCATTCTTGTCGAGGAACGGATACAGCCCGCGCTCATAGGCACGGATGTCCTTCACGGCGACGTCCTTCAGATAGCCGTTCGTGACGGCGTAGAGGATGCAGACCTGATGCGCCACATCGACGGGCGCGTTGCGGTCCTGCTTGAGCACCTCCACGATGCGCTCGCCCTGATCGAGGCGCTCGCGCGTGTCGCGGTCGAGGTCGGAGCCGAACTGCGCGAAGCTTTGCAGCTCGCGGTACTGCGAGTACAGCAGCTTCAGGTTGCCCGCGACCTTCTTCATGGCCTTGATCTGTGCGCTGCCGCCGACACGGGAGACGGAGATGCCGGGGTTGACCGCCGGCATGACGCCCGAGTGGAACAGCTCCGTTTCCAGGAAGATCTGGCCGTCAGTGATGGAGATGACGTTCGTGGGGATATAGGCCGAGACGTCGCCTGCCTGCGTCTCGATGATCGGCAGCGCCGTCAGCGAGCCGCCGCCGTATTCCGGAGCCATGCGCGCCGCGCGCTCGAGCAGTCTCGAGTGCAGGTAGAATACGTCGCCGGGGTAGGCCTCACGTCCGGGCGGTCTGCGGATCAGCAGCGACAGCGCGCGGTACGCGACGGCGTGCTTGCTGAGATCGTCATAGATGACCAGCACGTCCTTGCCCTGCTTCATGAAATATTCGCCCATCGTGCAGCCGGAGTACGGCGCGATATACTGAAGCGGCGCCAGCTCCGACGCGGTGGCGGAGACGACGATGGTATAGTCCATCGCGCCCGCGGTCTCGAGCGTGGAGACGAGCTGCGCCACGGTCGAGCGCTTCTGGCCGATGGCGACGTAGATGCAGATGACGTCCTTGCCCTTCTGATTGATGATGGTGTCGGCCGCGATGGCGGTCTTGCCGGTCTGGCGGTCGCCGATGATCAGCTCACGCTGGCCGCGGCCGATGGGGATCATGGAGTCGATGGCCTTGATGCCGGTCTGAAGCGGCACCGAGACGCTCTTTCTCTGAATGATGCCGGGGGCCGGGGATTCGATGGCGGCATAGCCGCTCGCGGTGATGGGGCCCTTGGCGTCGATGGGCTGGCCCAGCGCGTCCACGACGCGGCCGATGAGCGCCTCGCCCACGGGGACGGAGACGACCTTGCCGGTGCGCTTGACGACGTCGCCCTCACGGATGCCGTCGTCGCTGCCCAGCATGACGATGGACACGGCGTTTTCCTCCAGGTTCTGCGCCATGCCGTATGCGCCGTTGGAGAACTCCACCAGCTCGCCTGCCATGCAGCGGTCGAGACCCGCTGCGCGGGCGATGCCGTCGCCGATCAGGATGACGGTGCCCGTCTCCGACTGATTGATCTTGGTTTCGTAATGCTTGATCTGACTGCGGATGATCTTAGAAATTTCTTCCGGTCTGAGTTCCATTCATTCACCAGCTTTCGGTTACTAAATCACGGTATTGCGAAGGATCCGCTGGATCTCCTCAAGATGGTATGCGACCGTTCCGTCAAGCTGACGGTCGGGCAGCTCCAGCAGCACGCCGCCGAGCAGGCTCTCGTCCACGCGGGAGGAAAGCTCGATCCGCTTGCCGGTCTGCGCCCCCAGCTTGGCACGAAGCCTTTCCAGAAGCTCGGGCCGGAGCGCGACGGCGGTGACAGCGCGTACCTCGAGAATGTCATGCGCGGCATTGTAGCGGCGGCGGTACTCCTGCGCGCAGCCGGAAAGCTCGCGCAGCGTGCCGTTGTCGCACAGCAGCTTCATGAAATTGAGCACATAGGGGTGGACATTGCCGCGCCATGCCTCGTCCAGAAGGCCGCGCCGCTCCTTCTTGGGGACGGACGGCGTACACAAAAGGCGCAGATAGTCCGGGTTTTCGTCCAGCACGGCCCGCACGCCCGCAAGATCGGCAAGGATCGCATCCTCCAGATGCTCCTCCTGCGCCAGATCATACAGCGCGCCGCCGTAGGTCTTGGCCGTGCGCGTCATGACGCGTCACCCAGCTCGTCGATGAACTGCTCGATCAGCTTTTCGTGATCGGCCTCGCTGATCTCCTTGCGGACGACCTTGGACGCAAGATCCACGGCAAGGCCGGACAGCTCGCTCTTCATGTCATTGACCGCCTTCTTCTTTTCCAGCGCAATGTCATTTTCCGCCTTGCGGCGCAGAGCGGCAGCCTCCTCCTTCGCGTCGCTGACGATGGCCTCGCCCTGCTCGCGCGCGTTTTTCATCGCGCGGGCGGTGATGGCGCTGGCCTCCTCTTTTGCGGCGGAAAGGTGCTGTTCATAGTCGGCCTTTGCGGTGTCGGCCTCGAGTTTTGCCTTGTTTGCCTCGTCATACAGGGAATCGACCTCCTGCTGACGCTTGGCGAGAATGTTCTGGATGGGCTTGAAGAGCAGCTTCTTGAACAGGACGATTTGAAGCAGCAGGTTACAGATCTGCGCGATGGTCGTCCACGGTGCAAGCTCTACAAGGGACTGAAAATCCATGCCACAGTCCTCCTTCCAATGGGTAAGATCGTTTCAGATCACAGCAGGCCCGTGAACATACCGGGCGCAACGAAGATCAGAAGCAGGCCGATGACGAAGCCGTAAATACCGGTCGTCTCTGCGCACGCGATGCCAAGGAACATGGTGGACGTGAGCTCGCCCTTCATTTCCGGCTGACGCGACATTGCCTCGATCGCCTTGCCTGCGATGTAGCCTTCGCCGATGCCGGGGCCGAAGCCGGAGATCATCGCGATGCCGGCGCCGATGGCGCAGCCCATCAGGATCAAAGCCTTTGCAAGTTCCATGTGTTTTTTCCTCCTGTAAATACTTGATGGTGGTTGATATGGTTACATTTATTCAATTATTCTGCCGCCGTGCGGATGAAGATCATCGTCAGCATACAGAATATAAATGCCTGCATCGCGCTGGAGAACCAGTCGAAATACAACGACAGCGCAGCCGGGACGCCCACGGCCAGGAACGGGATGTTGCCAAGGATCCTGCCCACGACGCCGGGGATCAGCCCGAACAGCGCCTGATTTGCGAGGATCAGCGCCGCATAGACCAGCGCGCTGATGACCATGCCGGAAAGGACGTTTCCGAAGTGACGGAACGACATCGAGATGGGCTTAAAGACCTCGCCGAGGAGGTTGAAGGGCGCCATCAGGAACACAGGGTCGCAGAAGCCCTTGAGATAGCCGCCGAAGCCGTTCGTCTTGATCTTGTAATAGGTGATGAGGATAAAGACGATCAGCGCCCAGCCGAGCAGAACCGACACATCGGCGGTCGGCGCCCAGAAGCCGAGCAGCGAGGCAAGGCTCGAGCCGAGCGAAAGCGCAAAAATGGCGGAGATAAACGGCACCAGACGCATCCACTGCGCGCCCATGTTGCTGCGGACGAAGTTTTCCGCCGTCATGACGATCTTTTCGGCGACGGCCTGCCGCTTGGAGATGTTCTTGACCTTCAGATCGTGCGTCAGCCAGACGCACAGCAGATTGATCACCAGCATCACGCCCCATGTGACGGTCATACTGGCCGTGATGGGGATGCCGCCGAGGATCGGAATGGTGAAGTATACCGGAGCGCCGTGAATATCGACGTTCATTCAGATTCCCCCTTGTCACTGTTGTCTGCACCGCGTTTTTCCCGGGCGGTGACGATCGCGCGGCGCAGCATCATGACCGGCTGCGGGATCAGAAACGGGATCAGCGCGGAAATATAGTGGAACCACGGGACGATGACGCCGACGACGATGGCAAAGACCATCAGCATCATACGCCCGAAATACGACGAACGCAGGCGGTTCTGCGCAATTTTCTTGTCTGCGTCCTCGCTGTCGGCGACCTTCTGCACGCGCAGCGCGAGCAGATAGACGTTCAGAAACGCAAATGCGCTTCCCCAGACCGCGCCGAGCGGCACGGTGTAGTCGAATTTGTGCAGCAGCGCGAACACCGCGCAGATCAGCGCGTCGCCCACGGCCAGTCCCGCCGCAACGAAGACCAGCTCCCTGCGGATGGCGTTGTTCAGTTTCATAGACGGTGCCTCATTATATTATATATAGTGTGTGCATCAGATGTGGTCGTTGAAGGAACGGCCCTTCGGCTCGTGCCCGCCGTCCTTGCGGATCAGCGGCAGGATCGTCCGGTAGGCGGTGGCAAGGCCTGTCACGATGCCGAGCAGAATGCCCGCGATCATGATGCCCGCGCCCCAGCCGAGCCGCGCCTGCGCCAGACGCGCCAGCCAGACGAAGACGAGCGGCGGCGTGATGAGACTGAAGCCGAGCTGGCCGACCAGCATCACACCTTGAAATATCTTGGTCAGCTTATCCATTTTGCCACCTGCAACTGCCGGAAAATGTTGGTTTGCCTGTGAGGATAGACATCCTAACGATACAGATGTTATCACAAGGCAGGCTTCATTACAATAGTCAAAAGAGCAAAAATGCTTAAAATTCCGGCTGCGCGAAGTTGTGAAAAAAGCGTGCGCGGCACAAAAAGATGTGCTATCATAGGATGCAGAAACAAAAGGGAGGAGCGCGGATGGAAGCGACGTTCAGCGGCTACTGCCGCACCATTGACGCGGCCCGCCTCGTGTTCTGCGAGGCCTTCGGCGGCGAGACGGAGATTGACTGCGACTACGAATGCTGCCCGCACGCGGCGGCATGTCCCGTCGGACAGCAGATCACGGTATTTTTGCAGCGGGCAAAGGAGGCGGACGCGACATGACTCTCGAGCAGCGTCTTGCGGAAAAACTGAACGAGCAGGCGAAAAGCGCGGCCGCGCTGGGCATTCCCGCGCCGAAGCGCCTTTTGCAGCAGGCCGCGCAGTACGGCGCGGCGGACGCCGTTTCGGCACAGCTCAAAAGCCGCCGCCTGAGCGACAATTTTGACGCGCTGGCCGATGCGGGGCGGCTGGACCTGTCGGCGGAGGCGCTGGTCGTCTCGCGCGAGTTCGGGCCGCTGTTTTCCGACGAGGAGGCGGATTTCTGCCTGCAGGCGCTCTTGCAGGCGGGGTTCTACGGATAGGCGGCGCACGGTTTTCAATACCATTTGCAGGGGGGCGGACAAAGCGTTGTCCGCTCCCTGAATTTTTGCTTTTTTCGCCCGACCCGCGGGATTTTTAGGCATGCACGAACGGCGCCTCAAAGCCCGCCGCCGGAGGCAGGGCAGCGGCAGACAGAAAAATCCTGCGGCGGACATGGTTTCGTGCGCTTTCTCCGGATGCGCGGTTTACAATAAAACCACAAACGCATTGGGAGGGCCGCCATGCCGAAGATGAAAAGCAGAACCGTGATCGAGCCGGGGCGGGTCGTGCTCCTGCCGCTGGGCGAGATCCATCCGAACCCGTCGCAGCCGCGGCGGGTCTTTGACCCTGCGGGGCTTCAGGAGCTTGCCGCCAGCATCGCGCAGCACGGCATCCTCCAGCCGCTGACCGTGCGCAGAACGCCGGACGGCGTGGAGCTGGTCGCGGGCGAGCGCCGCCTGCGCGCGGCAAGGCTCGCGGGGCTGCGCGAGGCGCCGTGCCTTGTGGTCAGCGTCGATGCGCAGGAGTCGGGGCTGCTGGCGCTGATCGAAAATCTCCAGAGACGGGATCTGGACTTCATCGAGGAGGCGGCCGGCATCGCGCGGCTGATGCAGCAGTATCACCTGTCCCAGCAGGAGGCGGCGCGCAGGCTCGGAAAAAGCCAGTCTGCCGTCGCAAACAAGCTCCGTCTGCTGCGCCTGCCGCCCGCCGTGCTCGACCGGCTGCGGCAGGCGGGTCTTTCCGAGCGCCACGCGCGGGCTCTGCTGCGCCTGCCGGAGGAGGGGATGCAGCTTCGCGTGCTCGAACGCATGGCGGCGGGCGGCTGGACGGTTGCACGCACGGAGCAGTACATCGACGCGCTGCTCACGCAGGACCCGGAAAGCCCGAAGCGCACGCTTGCGCCGTTTCGCCTGCGCGGGGCGCGGGTGCTGCTCAACGCGGTGCAGCACCAGCTCGAGCTTGCACGCGCGTCGGGCGTTCTGGCCGGAAGCGAGCAGACGGAGACCGAACGCGAGATCGTTCTGACCATCCGCATCCCGAAGTGAGCGCGCAGGCGGACAGAAATCCGCAGAAAACGGCGCGGCTTTGTGTAAGATGTGCAAAGACCGCGCGAAATAAAGAGATTCTCAAAAAAATATTTGTGAAATTTGCGTTTTTCGTTTGCATTCCTAGGAGAGTATGGTATAGTATGTACTTGTCTGAAAAATCAAAAAAAGAAAAAATCATTTTGGCTCAAAACGAAGGATGTTTTGACCACCGTTAGGAAAGGGGTTTCACACAAATGTCTCACAAGTATGTATACCTGTTCTCCGAGGGCAACGGCCAAATGCGTGAGCTGCTCGGCGGCAAGGGCGCAAACCTGGCAGAAATGACCAGCCTTGGCATGCCTGTCCCGCAGGGCTTCACCATCACCACCGAGGCCTGCACGCAGTACTACAAGGACGACCATCAGATCAACGCCGACATCGAGGCCGAGATCATGCAGTACGTCGAGAAGCTGGAAGAAATGACCGGAAAGAAGTTCGGCGATCTCTACAATCCGCTGCTCGTCTCCGTCCGTTCCGGCGCGCGTGCCTCCATGCCGGGCATGATGGACACCATCCTCAACCTCGGCCTCAATGACGAGGTCGTCGTGGCCTTCGCGAACAAGACCAACAATCCCCGCTTCGCATACGACTCCTACCGCCGCTTCATCCAGATGTATTCCGACGTTGTCATGGAAGTCGGCAAGAAGTACTTCGAGCAGCTCATCGACGAGATGAAGGAAGCCCGCGGCGTCACGCTCGACACCGAGCTGACCGCTGACGACCTCAAGGAGCTGGCTGAGAAGTTCAAGGCCGAGTACCGCGAGAAGCTGGGCGAAGAATTCCCGCAGGACCCGAAGGTCCAGCTCATGGGCGCCATCAAGGCTGTTTTCCGTTCCTGGGACAACCCCCGCGCCATCTACTACCGCCGCATGAACGACATCCCCTCCGATTGGGGCACTGCCGTCAACGTTCAGTCCATGGTCTTCGGCAACACCGGCGATACCTCCGGCACGGGCGTTGCGTTCACCCGTAACCCCGCCACCGGCGAAAAGAAGCTGTTCGGCGAATTCCTGATGAATGCACAGGGCGAAGACGTCGTTGCCGGCGTCCGCACCCCGCAGACCATCGACCAGCTCGCACAGGTCATGCCCGAGGCCTACAAGCAGTTCGTGGACATCTGCGCCAAGCTCGAGTATCACTACCGCGACATGCAGGACATGGAGTTCACCATCGAGGACAAGAAGCTCTACATGCTCCAGACCCGTAACGGCAAGCGCACCGCTGCCGCCGCGATGAAGATCGCCTGCGATCTGGTCGATGAGGGCATGATCTCCGAGAAGGAAGCCGTCGCCATGATCGACCCCAAGAGCCTCGACGCGCTGCTGCACCCGACGTTCGACGCAGCCGCTCTGAAGAAGGCCAAGGTCGTCGGCACCGGCCTCGCGGCATCCCCCGGCGCAGCCTGCGGCAAGATCGTCTTTACCGCTGAGACCGCGACCGAGTGGGCGAAGAACGGCCAGAAGGTCGTGCTCGTCCGTCTGGAAACCAGCCCCGAGGACATCGAGGGCATGCACTACGCACAGGGCGTCCTGACCGTCCGCGGCGGCATGACCTCCCACGCGGCAGTCGTCGCGCGCGGCATGGGCACCTGCTGTGTCTCCGGCTGCGGCGCCATCAAGATGAACGAGGAAGCCAAGACCTTCGAGCTGGCCGGCAAGACCTACAAAGAGGGCGACTGGATCTCCATCGACGGCTCCACCGGCAACATCTACGGCGAAAAGATCAAGACCGCTGAGGCTGCCATCTCCGGCGACTTCAACCGTCTGATGACCTGGGCCGACAAGTACCGCAAGCTGGGCGTCCGCACCAACGCCGACACCCCGCACGACGCTGCGCAGGCTGTCGCCTTCGGCGCAGAGGGCATCGGCCTTTGCCGTACCGAGCATATGTTCTTCGAGGCTGACCGCATCAAGGCCATCCGCGAGATGATCGTCTCCGAGACTGCCGAGCAGCGCGAGAAGGCTCTGTCCAAGCTCGAGCCGATCCAGCAGGGCGACTTCGAGGCCATCTACGAGGCCATGAAGGGCCGTCCCGTCACCATCCGTCTGCTTGACCCGCCCCTGCACGAGTTCCTGCCGACCGATCCGGAGGATGTCAAGGCTCTGGCAAAGGAAATGAACCTCACGGTCGAGCATCTGAACCACATCATCGCAAGCCTGCATGAGTTCAACCCCATGATGGGCCACCGCGGCTGCCGTCTGGACGTCACCTATCCGGAGATCGCCAAGATGCAGACTGCTGCCATCATCAAGGCCGCGCTGGCTGTCCGCAGCCGCAGACCCGCATGGCAGATCGAGCCCGAGATCATGGTTCCGCTGGTCGGCGAGGCCAAGGAGCTTGCCTTCGTCAAGTCCGTCATCGACCAGACCGCAAAGCGCATCATCAAGGAAGCCGGCAGCGACATGCACTATAAGGTCGGCACCATGATCGAGATCCCGCGTGCGGCGCTGACTGCCGACGAGATCGCCAAGCAGGCCGAGTTCTTCTCCTTCGGCACCAACGACCTGACCCAGATGACCTTCGGCTTCAGCCGTGACGACGCCTCGAAGTTCCTTGCGTCCTACTATGACCGCAAGATCTACGAGTCCGATCCGTTCTCCAAGCTCGACCAGGCCGGCGTTGGCCGCCTCGTCAAGATGGCAGCGGAGCTGGGCCGTCAGACCCGCCCCGACATCAAGCTGGGCATCTGCGGCGAGCAGGGCGGCGATCCCTCGACCGTCGAGTTCTGCAACAGCATCGGCCTGAGCTACGTCTCCTGCAGCCCGTTCCGTGTTCCCATCGCCCGTCTTGCCGCTGCGCAGGCTGCGATCAAGAGCGAGCACTAAGAATTCTTGCTGCCGGACGCAACGCCGGGACAGATTTTCAGGAAAAACAGCCACACCGCCTCAAAAGCGGTGTGGCTGTTTCAAACAGAAGGGTGGAAACGAACCGAATGCATCCGAAAGCAGAAGACCGAGGCGGCTGTATAGCAGCCAGCCCCGCCGTAGGGGGCGCGAAAATCGCCGCGTTTTCCATTCCGCGCCGTAGGGGTCGATGCCCACATCGACCCGCAGGAAACGCCCGTTTTATGGTGGTTTTCCGGCGAATCCGTATTGGTTTTCTATTTTGCGCCGTAGGGGCGGACGACCCTGTCCGCCCGCCGGAATTGCGCGTTTTTACGGAAATCCGATGCGAAATCGCAATATTTTGAAGGGCCGATGTGGGCATCGGCCCCTACGAACGACCACGAGAAATCAACGAATTTTGAGGGCGGACAGAGTCGTCCGCCCCTACAAGTGACCGTTAAAAACAATGATTCTATGTCATCCGCCCCTGCAAGGGGTATGAAAAACCACGCGCGTTCGGCGAAAAACCGCCGCGTTTTCCATTCCGCGCCGTAGGGGTCGATGCCCACATCGACCCGCCGAAAGCACCTGTTTTATGGTGGTTTTCCGGCGAATCCGTATTGGTCTTGATTTTGCACCGTAGGGGCGGACGACCCTGTCCGCCCGCCGGAATTGCGCGTTTTTACGGAAATCCGATGCGAATTCGCAACATTTTAACGGGCCGATGTGGGCATCGGCC
>OKSI01000301.1_pt1 | contig 20408 bp, 22 predicted proteins | sample 1606221 | NCBI WGS metagenome assembly OKSI01 (sample SAMEA3879540, study PRJEB24766) | human gut metagenome | biome: human-associated habitat; feature: feces | place: USA | collected 1985/1987 | reverse complement strand
TGCGCGCAGCCGGGTGCAGCCTTTTCAAACGCGAACCCAGCCACGCGGTTCGCGTCCCAGAGCTTGTCAAAAAGACTTTTTGACAAGCTCAAAGGGGCTGTCTCACTAAGAGACAGCCCCTTGGTACCCTATTCTCCTGCCACCTTCAAAATCACGCGCAGCAGCGCCTCGCGGCCAAGGCCGCTTTCCGCCGAAAACGGAATCAGCTCAACCTCCTCCGGCAGCGTCAGCGCCTGACGGATGCAGGCAAGATTTGGCTCGATCTCGCTTTTTTTCAGCTTGTCCATCTTGTTTGCGACCACGACAAAGGGCTTGCCGCAGGCTTTAAAATAGTCTGCCATGATGACGTCGTTTGCCGTCGGCTTATGCCGCGCATCGACGATCATGACGCCAAAATCGATGGTATCCTCCGCCGCAAAGTACTTCTCCATCAGCTTGCCCCAGCGCTCTTTCTCCGCCATCGGGACCTTGGCATAGCCGTATCCCGGCAGGTCTACCAGATAGAGCTTGTTGTCGATGCGGAAGAAATTGATATGCGTCGTTTTTCCGGGCGCCTCGCCCACGCGGGCAAAATTCCTGCGCAGAAGCAGCTTGTTGATGACCGAGGACTTTCCGACATTGGACTTTCCGGCGAATGCGATCTGCGGCAGGCCGTCCTTCGGGCAGTCTGCGACCGCGGTGACAGAGCGGATGAACTCCGCATTGTGCAGATTCATATGCGCCTCCTCACTGCCGTATGGCGGGCTTGCGCCGCGGGCGCTTCACAGGCGGTACGGGCGTCAGCGGCGAGGCCTCCGGAGCCGCCGCTGCGGCAGGCTCTGCCTGCTCCGTCTCCTGTTCCGTGCGGCACTTTGAAAAATCAAGCGCCGCGGCGATCACGCTGTCCACATGGCGGACGGTGATGAAGTTCAGCGCGTTTCTCACCGTCTGGTCGATCTCCGCCAGATCCTTCTCGTTGTCAGCAGGAATGATGACGGTCTTGATGCCGTGGCGGAGCGCCGCCATCGTCTTTTCCTTGAGACCGCCGATGGGCAGCACACGCCCCCGGATCGAGATCTCGCCCGTCATGGCGATGTCGCGCCGAACCGTTGCACCGGTCAGCGCCGAAACGATGGCGGTGCAGATCGTAATGCCCGCCGAGGGGCCATCCTTCGGGACAGCACCCTCGGGGAAGTGAACATGGATGTCCTTCGTCTTATAAAAATCGGGCGCAATGCCGAAATGCGACGTCCGCGAGCGGATGTAGCTCATCGCCGCTTGGACGGATTCCTTCATCACATCGCCAAGATTGCCCGTCAGCTCCAGCTTGCCGGAGCCATCGACCACGTTGACCTCGACCTCCAGTGTCTCGCCGCCAACCGACGTCCACGCAAGTCCCGTGACAAGGCCGACCGGGTCTCTTGCAGGCAGCTCGTCCGGCAGGAACCGGCGCACGCCGAGATAGCTTTCCAGATTCGCACCCGTCACGCTCACGCGCTTCGGCGCGTCCGCAGACACGAAGCGCATTGCACATTTGCGGCAGAGCGCCGCCAGCTCGCGTTCGAGATTTCGGACGCCGGACTCTCTTGTATAGCACGTGATGATCTCACGCATGGCCTCGTCCGACACGCGGACGCTGCCCTTGACAAGACCGTGCTTTTCCATCTGCTTCGGAAGCAGATGGCGCTTCGCGATCTGTAATTTTTCCTCGTCCGTATACGAGCCGAGCTCGATGACCTCCATGCGGTCAAGAAGCGCGCGCGGAATGGTGTCGGTGGTGTTGGCGGTCGTTATGAACATGCACTCGTGCAGGTCAAACGGCACCTCCAGATAGTGGTCGCGGAAGGCGGAGTTCTGCTCTGCATCGAGCACCTCCAGAAGCGCCGATGCAGGGTCGCCCTTATAGTCGCTGCCGAGCTTGTCGATCTCGTCGAGCAGAAGCAGCGCATTCTTAGACCCGGCATGGGAAATACCCGCCATGATCCTGCCCGGCATCGCGCCGATGTACGTCTTGCGGTGACCGCGGATCTCTGCCTCGTCGTGTACGCCGCCGAGCGAGATGCGCGCCAGCTTCCGGTTGAGGGCGCGTGCAATGGAAATGGCAACGGACGTCTTACCGACACCGGGAGGCCCGACGAGGCAGAGGATCTGCCCCGGAAGCTCCGGCGCAAGCTGACGGACAGCCAGCGTCTCCAGGATGCGCTCCTTGACCTTTTCAAGGCCAAAATGATCCGCGTCGAGAATTTTCCGTGCCTGACGCACATCGAGCCGTTCCTTTGTCCGTGTGTTCCACGGCAGCTCGATCACTGCGTCCAGATAATTGCGCAGCAGCGCGGCCTCCTGAGAATTGGGCGGCTGCTTTGCCATACGGCGCACTTCCTTGAGGAGCTTTTCCTCGATCTCGTCGTCCAGATGCAGCTTTCGGATCTTCTCGCGGTATACATCCGCGTCATCGTCGTCGGCGTCCTCGCCAAGCTCCTCGCGGATAGCGCTGAGCTGCTCGCGCAGATAGTAGTCCCGCTGGCTCTTGTCAACGCTCTGCTGCACCTTCTCCGAAATTTCGTTTTCAAGGCGCAGGACCTCAAGCTCCTTCTCCATCAGCGTCGTGGCATGCTCCAGCCGCCGCACGGGATGCAGCTGCTCCAGCAGCTTCTGCTTGTCCTGATAGGAAAAGGTCGCATGCTGACCGATGATGTCCGCAATGAGGCCGGGGTCGTCCGCAGTGAGCATTTGCAGCAGCGGCTCCTGAATGTTTCTGCCGACCAGCTCGCAGAACTGCTCAAACTGGCTGTGCGCATAGCGCACGAGCGCGTCGGTGCGGGTCGAGCTGCGCGTGACCGGCACATCCGAAAGCTCCGACACACGCCCAAACAGGTACGGCTCACTCTGCACCACATCGATCAGCTCCGCGCGCACGCAGCCCTCGACGAGAATACGCATATTCTCGCCTGGCATACGCAGGATCTGCTTGATCTCGGCAATGGTGCCGATGTCATAGAGATCCCGCATCTTCGGGTCGTCGGTCTGCACATCCTTCTGCGCAACGAGGAAGATCTTCTGGTTCTCACGCAGAGCTTCCTCGACAGCCAGCACAGACTTTTTGCGGCCGACATCAAAATGCGTCACCATGCCCGGAAACACGCAAAGCCCGCGCAGCGGCAGGATCGGCAGGCAGGTAACGGCTCTCTTATCATTCATAATTTCGTCTCCTTTCCCGGAGAAATAACACAAAAAGGGAGCAAATGCTCCCCTTTTGTCAGTAATCGCTCATCATGACCGGCATCCTGCCGGTCAGATCTGTACACCCGAAGGGGCTTACAGTGTTACGCCCGCGTTCTTGATGGGAGCACGCGGCTTGCTGGGGTCGCGCGTCACGACCGGCTTGGAGCCGTTTCGCACGCAGTCCTCCGTGACGAGGACGCTCTGAATGGTCGGATCGGAAGGAATGTCGAACATGATGTTCGTCATAATGTCCTCCATGATCGCGCGCAGGCCGCGCGCGCCGATCTGACGCTCAATGGCCTTCTCCGCGATGGCGTCGAGGGCGCCGGACTCAAAGCTGAGGCTGACCTGATCGTAGCCCAGCAGCTTGTGATACTGCTTGCAAAGGGCGTTTTTCGGCTCCGTCAGTATCTTGACGAGATCCTCCTTGCGGAGGCTGTCAAGCGATGTAATGACGGGCAGACGGCCGACCAGCTCGGGAATGATGCCAAATTTCAGCAGATCGTGCGGCTGAACGAGCTGGAAGAGCTTGCCCACGTCGCGGTTTCTCTTACTTTCGACCGGCGCGTCAAAGCCGATGGTCGATTTGTCGGTGCGCTGCTCGATGATCTTGTCCAGTCCGTCAAACGCGCCGCCGCAGATGAACAGAATGTTCGTTGTGTCGATCTGGATGAATTCCTGCTGGGGGTGCTTGCGCCCGCCCTGCGGCGGAACGTTCGCGACCGTACCCTCAAGGATCTTCAGAAGCGCCTGCTGCACACCCTCGCCGGAGACATCGCGCGTGATGGATGTGTTTTCCGACTTGCGGGCGATCTTATCCATCTCGTCGATGTAAATGATGCCGCGCTGCGCCAGCTCCACATCAAAGTCCGCCGCCTGAAGCAGGCGCAGGAGGATGTTCTCCACGTCCTCGCCGACGTAACCCGCCTCTGTCAGCGTCGTCGCATCGGCGATGGCGAACGGCACGTTCAGGATCTTCGCCAGTGTCTGCGCAAAGAGCGTCTTGCCGGAACCCGTCGGGCCGATCAGCAGGATGTTGCTCTTTTGAAGCTCGATATCCGTGTCGTTTTCAAAGTAGATGCGCTTGTAGTGGTTGTAGACCGCCACGGACAGCGCGACCTTCGCCGCGTCCTGGCCGATGATGTAGCGGTCCATATAGCTTTTGATCTCCTGAGGCGTCGGGAGCGTATCGGGAAGCTCTAGCTGAGAGGTCTTGCTGCCCGGATGCATCTCGTCGGCAAGAATGCTGGCGCAAAGATCCACGCACTCATTGCAGATATAAACGTTGGGGCCGGCAATGATCCGGTTGACCTGCTCCTGCCGCTTTCCGCAGAAGGAGCAGCGCACGCTGTCTCTTGCCAATATGCCTCCTCCTTTCAAAATGAGGAATGATTATCTGTTGTAGATGACCTTGTCAACAAGGCCGTACTCCCGGGCTTCCTCTGCGCTCATGAAGTTGTCACGCTCGGTGTCGTGGCAGATGGTCTCAAGAGCCTTTCCAGTGTTGGCGGCGAGGATCTCGTTGAGGTGCTTCTTGATGCGCAGCATCCGCTCGACATGGATCTGCATGTCGGTGGTCTGACCCTGCGTGCCGCCGAGCGGCTGGTGGATCATGATCTCGGCATTGGGAAGCGCGATGCGCTTGCCCTTTGCGCCGGAGGACAGCAGGAACGCGCCCATTGACGCGGCCATGCCGATGCAGATGGTGGAAACGTCGCACTTGATGTACTGCATGGTGTCATAGATGGCCATGCCGTCGGTGACGCTGCCGCCGGGGCTGTTGATGTAGAACTGGATGTCCTTATCCGGGTCCTGCGCCTCGAGATAAAGCATCTGGGCGACAATGAGGCTGGCGGAGTTTGCATCCACCTCGCCGGACAAAAAGACGATACGGTCGTTGAGCAGGCGCGAAAAAATGTCATACGAGCGCTCTCCGCGGCTGGTCTGCTCGACTACATACGGAACCAGATTCATAGTAAGATCTCCTTTCATCGGTTGAGACATTCTAACCATCCAGGAGGGGAATTATTCCTTGCCTTCCTCTTCTGCTGCGGCCGGAGCTTCTTCCGCTTCCTCGGCGTCTTCCTTCTTGGAAGCCTTCTTGGCCGTCTTCTTCGCGGTCTTCTTCTCCTCGACCGGGACGGCGCTGTCCACGATCAGCTTGACGGCCTTCTTGCCTGCGAGGTCGGCCTTGAGAGCCTCCATATCGACGGCTTCCTTGACCTTCTCAAGCTCCATGCCGTACTGCTCGGCCAGCCTCTTGAGCTCTTCCTCGACTTCCTCCTCGGAGACCTCGATGTTCTCCTGATGGACGATCTCGCTGAGCAGGATGTTGGAGCGAACGGTCTGCTCCGCCATCGGACGCATCGCAGCGCGCATACCGTTGAGGTCGCCGCCCATCATCTTGGCGTAGTCCTCGAGCTTCATGCCCTGTGCCTGAAGCTGATAGCCGAACTGCTCGAGATGCTTGTCAAGCTGCTCGTCGATCATGCAGGCGGGGATGTCGCAGGTCATGTTCTTGCCGGCAAGCTCCACAGCCGCGTTCTCGAATGCGCGGTCGGCGTTCTCCTGAAGGGTACTGAGCTTCTTGGCCTTGATGTCCTTCCTGAGGGCAGCGAGGGTATCGAATTCGGAGACGTCCTTTGCAAACTCATCGTCCAGCTCCGGGAGAATGGTCTGCTTGACCTCGTGGATCTTGCACTTGAAGGTGGCGTCCTTACCGGCAAGCTCGGGCGCATAGTTTTCGGGGAACGTGACGTTCACATCGCGCTCCTCACCGGCAGCCGCGCCAACAAGCGCTTCTTCAAAGCCGGGGATGAAGGACTTGGAGCCGAGCTTCAGGGTGTAGCCCTCCGCCTTGCCGCCTTCAAACGCCTTGCCGTCTACGAAGCCCTCAAAGTCGAGCACGACGCTGTCGCCTTCCTGTGCGGCGCGCTCAACGGTCTCGATGCGTGCGTTGCGCTCTGCCATGCGGTCGATCTCGGCGTCGACCTCTGCCTTGGAGACGGAGACAGCTTCCTTCGGGACCTCGATGCCCTTGTACTCGCCGAGGGTGACCTCGGGATAGAGCTCGGTCACAACGGTCAGAACGACGTTGCCGTTCTCATCGGTGTCCATGTCCGCAACGGACGGCGTGCCGACTGCCTTGAGCTTCTGCTCAACGACGGCCTTGACGTAGATCTCCGGGAAAATTTCGTTCACAGCGTCTTCATAGAAAACGGTAGCGCCGTACATGGCCTCGACCATCTTACGGGGGGCCTTGCCCTTACGGAAGCCGGGGATCATGATATTCTTCTTGCACTTGGCATACGCCTTGGTCAGCGCCGCCTCAAATTCCGGCTTTTCGATCTCGACAACGATCTTTGCGCTGCCCTTTTCATTTTCTACGCTTTTTACGTTCATGTGATTTTTCCTCCTATGTGGTGCGGCCGCACCGCAGCCGTAGTTCACCAATTTTGAATCCGTAATATTCTATCAGACTTTTTGCAAGATTTCCACATATATTTTTTAATTTTCGGGAAACTTTTTGCCGCATGCGTTCAATCCATGACTTTTTCCGGTTTAAAGTTAACATAATCCGCAGAAACGCATCGGAAATCGATCTCGCCGCAGCGTCCCAGAAACGCAAGCCGCAGGCTTTCCGCATGAAGGTGCCCGTAATAACACGCGCGGACGCCGTAGCGCTGCAAAAGCGTCAGGATTTCCGGGCACTCATATCCATGGTATTTCGGCGGATAGTGCAGAAAGCAGAGCTTTTCATGCTCACCCGCTGCCTTCAGGGACGTCTCCAGCCGCCCAAGCTCTCGCCGGAACACCTTCTCATCGTGCGTTCCCTGCTTGTCCTCCTCGTAGAACCAACCGCGCGTTCCGCACAGCGCCGCCTCGCCGTAGAAAAAGCAGTTGTTGTTGAGCACATGCATGTCCGCATAGCCGCGCTCGGCGCAGAAGCGGTTGAATTTTGCCGCCGTGCTCCACCAGTAGTCATGATTGCCCTTCAGGATGATCTTCCGGCCGGGGATGGCTGCCATGAAGGAAAAATCCGCTTCCGCCTGCTCCAGCTCCAGCGCCCACGACACATCGCCGAGCAGCACCGTCGTATCCTCCGGCCCGATGACCGACAGCCCCTCGCGGAGCTTTTCGACATATCCGACCCAGCGTCCTCCGAACACGTCCATCGGTTTGTTGCCGCCGAGCGACAGATGCAGATCTCCGATCGCCCACAGCGCCATTACAAAAGCTCCCTGACAGCCTGCTCCATCGGGCTCCTATTCGCAGAACGCGCAGTGCAGAGGTTCTCTGCAAGGCGCGCTTCCGGCAGCGCGGACGCGGGCGCGCCTTTTTTTCCGGAGCTGCGGAGCGTTCTGAACGCACTGTTCTTTCCGGTGCTCAGATTGCGCATGTCTTCACGACCTTCATGAGAGAGCTGCTGAACAGACCCCGCAGCAGCTCCTCCGGATAGCCGCAGCCCTCAAGATATTCGCCGAGCGCCCGATAATGCTCCACGCCGGTGAAGCCCTTCGGAAGCTCCGTTGTACCGTCCAGATCGAGTCCGACGGCAATGTGGCCCTCGCCGCCGAGGTCGAGGAAATGGTCAAGATGACGGCGGAAGTCTTCAAACGTTGCCGTGCCGCTCTCCGACAGGAACGAGCCGACAAGATTCAGTCCCGCCGTGCCGCCGAGCTGGCAGATGGCACGGAACTGCTCATCGGTCAGATTGCGGACGCAGCGGCACATGGCGGCCGAGTTGGAGTGGCTGGCCACGATCGGCTTTTCCGCCAGCTCCGTCATGTCCCAGAAGCCGCGTTCCGAGAGATGGCTCACATCCACGACCATCCCGAGCCTCTGTGCGCGGCGGAAAAAGTCCTTACCCTTCTGCGTCAGACCCGTTCCGGTCTTGCACGAGCCGGTCAGGGTGTTATCAATGTTCCAGATCAGCGAGATCATCCGCACGCCCTGTTCATACGCCTCGTCCAGCCGTCCGGGGTCGCAGTCGATGGCCTCCGCGCCCTCAATCGCGAGGAAGGCCGCCGCCTTTCCGGCGCGGATCGCCGTCTCTGCATCCTCCGCCGTGCGGCAGAGGGCAGCCATATCCTCATTTTCGCGCAGCTGATTCATAAAGTACGCCAGTGCGCGGCGATACTGCTCGGTGTGGGACAGTCCGTCCTCGATCCATGCGGTGCAGAACGCGAAGAACTGAGCGTAGCCGCCGAGCGTCTTTGCACGGCTGAGCGAGATGGCGCTGCTGTTTTCACGCAGTGCAGCCTGGTTTCTCCAAAGCTCGATTGGGGTATCGCAGTGTCCGTCAAAAATTGTGTAGTTCATTCAAAAGCATCCTCCAAATGCCGGACTTCCGGTTTTTTTGTACCTGTTCCATCCGGCGCATAAATTTCAATCACGTCAAAACGCGGCTGAAGCGCCGTCTCGTGCGCCTCCAGCCAAAGCATGGCCGTTGCACGGATGCGCTGCTGCTTGCGCAGATCGACAAATTCCCGCGCCTGCCCGAAATAATCGGTCTTGCGCAGCTTCACCTCGACAAAGGCAAGATACGCGCCGTTTTCCGCAATGAGGTCGATCTCCCCGAAGCGGCTGCGGTAATTTCGCTCGACGATGCGGTAACCACCGCGCCGGAGCGCCTTTGCCGCGAGTGCCTCGCCCCACGGGCCGAGGCCGTCACGCGTTCTCATAGAATTTCTTCAGGAACGTTTTCCTGTGGATCTCGCACGGGCCGAAGGCGCGCAGCGCCTCATAGTGCCGCTTGGTGCCGTAGCCCTTATGTACCTCAAAGCCATACTGCGGATACGTCTCGGCGTACCGCTCCATGAGCCGGTCCCGCGTCACCTTCGCAAGGATCGATGCCGCCGCAATGCTGGCTGAAAGGCTGTCGCCCTTGACGACGGTGCGCACCGGCAGGCCAAAATCCGCGGCGCGGTTTCCGTCGATCAGCGCAAGCTGCGGCTTGGGATCGAGCGCCGCCATCGCCCGCGCCATTGCGCGGAACGTTGCCTGTAAAATGTTGATCTCGTCGATCTCCTTTTCATCCGCGAAAGCAATGCCGTAGGACACGGCCTGCGCCGTGATGACGTCAAACAGCTCGCGCCGTTTCTTGTCCGTCAGCTTTTTTGAGTCATTCAGGCCTTCGATCTGCAAATCCCTCGGCAAGATCACCGCCGCCGCACAGACAGGCCCTGCCAGTGGGCCGCGCCCGGCTTCATCCACGCCGCAGACAAGCTCGAAGCCGTCTGCAAACGCCTCGTGCTCCAATCTCCAAAGATCCGGCTTTTCCGCGTTCATGCTTCCTCCTCCACGTTCATCTGCTCCGGTGACTCCAGTGTGAACCTGCCGAGCTTGCAGCTCCGGTACTCCTCAAGCAGCACCTTTGACATCCGCTCCATGTCGATCTCACCGCCGGAGATCAAAAATCCCCGCTTGCGGCCTGCCGCCTCCAGCAGCGCCGTGCCGTCTGCGTCCTCCGGCAGCTCGATCTTGTACCGCGCGCGCACCGCGTCGGGATAGCGCTTCCAGAGCATCTCCATCAGGTGATACGCCAGCGTCTCGATGTCCAGAATGTCGTCCTTGACCGCGCCCGTATAGGCCAGACGGATGCCGACCTCCGGATCTTCAAACCGCGGCCAGAGAATGCCCGGCGTATCGAGGAGCAAAAGGCCCTTATCGACCGTCACCCACTGCTTTCCGCGCGTGACGCCGGGGCGGTTTTCCGCCTTTGCGCCCTTTCGTCCCGCGATCTGGTTGATAAAGGTGGACTTCCCGACATTCGGGATGCCCACGACCATGATTTTGAGCGGTCTTCCGACCTGTCCCTTTTCCGCGTACCGCCGCAGCTTCTCGGAAAGCAGCTGCCGAACCGCCGGGACAAAGCCGTTGATGCCCTTGCGGCTCTTACAGTCCGTCAGGAGCACCGCCATGCCGCGGCTTTTGAAATATTCCGCCCATTTTTTGACCATCGCAGGGTCTGCCATGTCGATCCGGTTGAGGATGACAAGACGCGGCTTTGTGCCGCAGATGGCGTCAATATCCGGGTTGCGGCTGGAAATGGGGATGCGCGCGTCCAATATCTCACAGACCGCATCGACCAGCTTCAGGTTTTCCTCCATCATCCGGCGTGTCTTGGTCATGTGACCGGGATACCACTGGATGTTCATTTTTTGATCGCTTAGATTCTGCTCCATCAGGACACCGCTCCGATCCTGCCAAATTCCCGTTTTCCGGTCACATTGCCGTATTCGTCTGTTTCCTGTCCGGGTACCAGCAGAAACAGCACCTTTCCCAGTATTCTGTCCGTTGAGACACAGCCAATGTCGGCTGCGCGGCTGTCGTGCGAATTGTTCCGGTTGTCGCCCATCACAAAGACGCAGCCCTCCGGCACTGTCAGCGGGAATTCCAGCCCGCCGGCGAGCATGGTCGGCTCGTAGATATACGGCTCGATCTGGAGCTTTCCGTCTACATAGACAGAGCCGGTCGTAAAATCGATGTCCACGCTCTGGCCGCCGGTGGCGATCACGCGCTTGACGATCGGGCCGTCGAGCGTCGGCGCTTCCACATTCAGAACGACGATATCGCCGCGTGCGACATCCTTATATAAGAAGTTGCTTTCCAGCACCAGCCAGTCCGCATTGACGAATGTCGGGTACATGGAGCTGCCCGACACCGCGACCAGCCGGAAGAAAAACACAAATACGATCGTAACGACCGCCAGCATGTAGATCACGTCATGCAGAAGCGTAAACGCCTCGTAGCCCTTCGGAGGCTGCTCGTCCTTCGCATCGCGCTGGTTTTCCAGCAGCGCCTCCTGTGCGCGGTCACGCCGAACCGGGCGTCTTGAGGCCCGGCCTGCCGACGCCTCCCGCGGGGGCTCCTGCGCCGGCTCCTTCTGCACGCGCCTTCCGGAAACGCGCCCGGCCCGCGTGCGCGTCCGGCGCGCTGGCTCCGCCGGCTTTTCCGGCGTTGGTGCAGATGTTTCCGCAGGCTCCTCATTTTCTCTATCTCTTATCAGCAGACGAATCTCGTCAAGATCAAATTCATCCAGGTTTTCTGTTCCCATACCGTACCTCACATTTCCGCACAGCGCAAAACGCACATGTGCCGACTCCCTGCTATTATACACAATGCTCCGCCATAAAAAAAGGGCAAATTCGCAAATCTTTCCCGTTTTTCCGCCGATACACGCAAATGTGCCCGCCCCGGAGTATACACCGCCTCGAAAAAAACCAAATATAAAGAAAAAGAGAAGCCCGAAGGCTTCTCTTTTCAGGTTTTCAGAAACCTCGTAGAGTTCGCGCCCGCAGGCGCGAATAAAATGTCAATTTGTTTTGTCTGGCGGCGTGTACGTCAGACAAAACACAAAACACCCGGCAAGTGTGGAATTTGTGCGCAAACAGCGCACAAATTATGCGCGCAGCCGGGTGCAGCCTTTTCAAACGCGAACCCAGCCACGCGGTTCGCGTTTGAGAGCTTGTCAAAAAGAATTTTTTGACAAGCTCAGAAAAAGAGAAGCCCGAAGGCTTCTCTTTTACCGGTTGGATCAGACTTTTTCCTTGACCTTGGCAGCCTTGCCCATGCGGTCACGCAGATAGTAGAGCTTCGCTCTGCGAACCTTACCGTGACGGACGCACTCGACGTTCACAACGTTGGGAGCGTGGACGGGGAAGACCTTCTCGCAGCCGACGCCGTAGGAAATGCGGCGAACGGTGATGGTCTCTTCGATGCCACCGTGCTTCTTGGCGATGATGGTGCCCTCGAATACCTGAATTCTTTCACGGGAACCTTCCTTGATTTTGACATGAACGCGAACGGTGTCACCGATGTTCATCTCGGGCAGCTCGTGCTTCATGTACTGGCTGGTCAGAGCCTTCATGAGATCCTTTGCCATTGTGTTGTCCTCCTTCATATTAAGGCGTTCATACCGCAGGAAATGCCGCTGTACACTCGTACCGGCTGCGGCAGAGGACCACCTCTTTCACAGACTAGGATATACTACCACACAGCCGCGTCAAAAGCAAGCATTATTTTCAAAAAAACGGCCAAAACGCCCGCTTTTTCAGCTGTGAACCTGACAATCACAGCTTGCAGACATGCAAGGACCCGGCAGAAGCTCTGCCGGGTCTAAAATTACAGTTCGATGTGCAACGGGATCAGCCGTTCATCTGTGCAGCGACTTCCGCAGCGAAGTCTTCCTGCTTCTTCTCAATGCCCTCGCCTCTCTCAAAGCGAACAGCGTCAACGAACTTGACCTTGCCGCCGAGCTCCTTGGCCGCGGCGTCGATGTACTGCTCGACAGAGACGCTGCCGTCCTTGACGAACGCCTGCTGCAGGAGGCAGTTTTCTTCGTAGAACTTGTTCAGCTTGCCGGAAGCGATCTTTTCCTTGACCTGCTGGGGCTTGCTTGCCATCTTGGGATCGTTGTCCATCTGCGCGACGAGGACCTTCTTTTCTTCCTCGATGATGTCGTCGGTGACCATGCTCTTGTCCCAGAAGCGCGGGTTCAGAGCCGCGATCTGCATCGCAACGTCCTTGCCGATGGTGGTGGCGTCAATGCCGCCCTCAACTTCGAGGTTGACCAGAACGCCGATCTTGCCCTTCATGTGGACGTAGGAGACGGAGGTGTTCTTGTCGAAACGCGCGAAGCGGCGGATCTGGAGGTTTTCGCCGATGGACATGACCTTCTCAGGCAGGACCTCGGAGACCTTCAGGTCGGTGCCGGGGTACTTGCACTCGGTCAGAGCCGCGACGTCGGCGGGGTTGTCCTTCATGACGACGGTGCAGATATCCTTGACGAACGCAACGAACGGAGCGGAGCCCGCGCAGAAGTCGGTCTCGCAGTTGACCTCGACGATGGCGCCGACACCACAGTCGGTGCAGACATCGGCGTAAGCCATGCCTTCGGCGGAGATACGGCCAGCCTTCTTGGCAGCCTTCGCAAGGCCCTTTTCACGGAGCCACTCAACAGCCTTCTCCATGTCGCCGTCGGTCGCAACGAGCGCCTTCTTGCAGTCCATCATACCGACGTTGGTCATTTCACGCAGAGTCTTCACATCAGCAGCAGTAAATGCCATGGTAATTTCCTCCTAATATATTCTTTGGTATCGTCCGCAGACATGCGGACGTCGATTTCATTTGAAAAGCGCGCCCGTCACATGGGCAGGCGCGCTTTGGATGCCGGATTATTCAGCAGCCGGAGCCTCAACAGCCTCAGCCGCGGGAGCCTCGGTCAGCTCCTCACCCTGACGGCCTTCGACAACAGCGTTGGCCATGGTGGCGGCGATCAGGCGGATGGCGCGGATGGCGTCATCGTTGCCGGGGATCACGTAATCGACCTCATCGGGGTCGCAGTTGGTGTCAACGATCGCGACGATGGGAATGTGCAGCTTGCGGGCCTCAGCGATGGCGTTGCGCTCCTTGCGGGGGTCAACGATGAACAGCGCGCCGGGGAGCTTCTTCATTTCCTTGACGCCGCCGAGGTACTTCTCGAGCTTGGCGATCTCGCCCTGATGCTTGATGACTTCCTTCTTGGGGAGCATCGCGAACGTGCCGTCTTCTTCCATCTTCTTGAGCTGGGCCAGACGGTCGATACGGGTGCGCATGGTGCGGAAGTTGGTCAGCATGCCGCCGAGCCAGCGAGCGTTGACGTAGTACTGGCCAACACGCTCAGCCTCTTCCTTGATGGCGTCCTGCGCCTGCTTCTTGGTGCCGACGAACAGGATGTTCTCACCCTTGGCTGCCAGCTCGCGGACGAAGGAATACGCCTCTTCCAGCTTCTTCACCGTCTTCTGAAGGTCGATGATGTAGATGCCGTTGCGCTCGGTGTAGATGTAGGTTGCCATTTTCGGATTCCAGCGGCGGGTCTGATGACCGAAGTGCACGCCGGCTTCCAGAAGCTGCTTCATAGATACGACTGCCATTTGTTTGTTCTCCTTTGTTTTTGTTTTTCCTCCACCCCGATCATCTCCCGCGTCCACCGCTTTGCGGCACCGAACGCGAGATCACCGGATGTGTGAGCTTATGCGTGTATTTTCGCACGCGTTGAATATTATAGCGGACTTTCTCTCTGTATGCAAGTACTTTTTCAAAAAAAATTCTTGATTTTCTGCCTGTTTTCCGCTTCGATTCCGCTCAGAAAAGCCACTTGCGCTTTCTCGGCGTCCGCCATTCCGTCACCGGGCCGTCCACGAGGATGATATCCTCGCCGATGCGCCGGATGCAGCACCATGGGATCACATAGTCATCCTGCCTGCCGAACAGGCCGAGGAAGCGGCATGGCCCCGGAACGATGATGTTCACAATCCGTCCCGTTTCCAGCTCGATCGTCAGATCGTGCATGTAGCCCAGCCGGCACCCCTCACAGACGTGGATGATCTCCTTGTTGCGCAGCTCCGAAAACCGGTTCAGCATTTCCCTCGCCTCCCATTCTGGTTCTCTACAGCCTATGCGGCGCCGCGCCGGTTCATGACGTGCCGATGGCACGCCGGATGGCGCTGAGCGCGTTTTTTTCCAGCCGCGAGACCTGTGCCTGCGAGATGCCGACCTCGCCCGCCACCTCCATCTGCGTCTTGCCGTCATAAAACCGGAGCGCCAGGATGCGCTTTTCCCGTGCACCGAGCGCATCGATGGCCTGCCGCAGGGCGATGCTCTCGAGCCAGCGCTCGTCGGTATTTTTCCGGTCGCGCACCTGATCCATGACCATCAGCGGGTCGCCGCCGTCCGAATAGACCGGCTCATAGAGGGAGACCGGCGCCGTGATGGCGTCCAGCGCGCTCACGACCTCCCCAAGCGGCACGCCGAGCGCCTGTGCGATCTCGCTGTTCGTCGGCTCACGCCCGTTCTTCCCTGTCAGCGCCTCCTTGCATTGAAGCACCTTGTACGCCATGTCGCGCATCGAGCGGCTGATGCGGATGGGGCTGTAGTCGCGCAGATAGCGCCGCAGCTCCCCTGCGATCATCGGCACGCCGTAGGTGGAAAAGCGCACGTCCTTCGTCGTATCGAAATTTGCAATGGCCTTGAGAAGCCCGATGCACCCGACCTGAAACAGGTCGTCCGGATTCTCGCCTCTGCCGAGAAACCGCTGAATGACCGACAGCACCAGCTTAAGATTTCCTTCGACGAGCCTTCCGCGTGCCTGCTCGTCTCCGGCCTGTGCGCGGCGGATGAGGTCCATCATCTCCTGATTCGACAGCGTTTTCAGCTTAGCGGTGTTGACGCCGCTGATCTCTACCTTTCCCTGCATGCTCCGTCCTCCTGCGTGTGATACGGACAGTATTTCCCAAGGAAACTTTTTGATACAGGGAATTTTTGCGTGTCCTTGCCGCACATACCGGAAAACTGCCCAAATCAAAACAATTTCTCCGTCTATACAGCGCGGCTGTTGACCATAACCAAGGCACCCGCACCGCAGCCGAAACTGCCCGCAAAGCGCCCATTTGTGATTTTTTCAGGGCAAACTGCTCGGAATGCCTGTGTGGAGAACTTGTGGACAATGTGCAAAACTGCTTGTGAGCACTGAGTTTTTCACATTGTCAACACCTTTATCCACAGGAACTTTTTTCTGTGCACAGGTTGACGCATAAATAATCCAGTTGACATAAGTCAAATGAACATTATGCGAGAAAACACGGCACATCCTCGATGGCGAGCCCCGGATGCAGCGCCAGGTCGATGGAATAGCCGATAACCCTTGAAATCTCGCGTACACGCGCGTCAATGTCTCTCGGCGTCACGACCATGCCCGAAATGCAGTTGTTGAAATTGCACAGGCCGTCATGCTCCGATAGGAATGTCCGCGCGTCAACGACGGTCGGCACGCCGACCGCGATCACCGGCACGCCCAGCGTCTCGCGGCTGAACGCCGCGCGGCTGTTGCCGACGCCGGAGCCGGGGACGATGCCCGTATCCGCGAGCTGAACGGTCGTGCAGACGCGCTCCGGATCTCTTGCCGCCAAGGCGTCTACTACCAGGATCAGATCCGGCGCGGCATGCTCCGCCGCACCGCGTACCAGTTCCACACTCTCAAGCCCCGTCGTCCCGAGTACCCCCGGCTGCACAGCGCTCACGCAGCGAAAGCCGTCAAGGCCCGCGCTGCCCGCTTTTTTGAGATGCCGCGTTACGATCAGATTTCTGAGCGTCTGCGGCCCGATGGCGTCCGGCGTGACTGCGTCGTTCCCAAGCCCTGCCACCAGAACGCTTCCGCAGCCCTTTACGAGCCGCCTGAGCTCCTCCGTCAGCGCACTGACAGACCGCTCGAACGCATCCTTCTCATGCCGTGCAAGCGCCGTAAGCTCCAGAGTTAAATATGTTCCTGCCGGTTTGTGCAGCTGCCGCTCGCCCTCGGCATCCAGAATCCTGACGATCGTTGTCTTTACGCCATGCCGCGTATACTCCCGCGCCCGCACGCCGGAAAGCTCCGTCTGCTCGTCAGCGCTCTGCTGCCACAGCTCTTTTTCCTCCAATGCAAGGTCTGTTCTCACGTACATATGCTCACCTCGCTCTAGTTTCCCTCCATATTTTGTGGCATATGCAAAATTTTTTTGAAAAATCGTGAAAAAAGGGATTGATTTTATGGAAGCAAGACGGTATAATGTGTTTCTGCATGGAAACGTCATATTGATGTTTCGTCAGAAACGCTATTGGAGGAGGTGTAGTCATGCCCAACATTAAGTCTGCCAAGAAAAGAGTTCTGGTTTCCAAGGTCAACAACGAGCGCAACAAGATGGACAAGTCCATCCTGAGAACCACTCTGAAGAAGTTCGACGCTGCAGTTGCCGAAGGCAATCGTGAGCAGGCCGATAGCGCTTACAAAGCAGCCGTTAAGACCATCGATCAGGCCGTCTGCAAGGGAATTATTCACAAGAATAACGCTGCCCGCAAAAAGAGCGGCATTACCCTGAAACTGAACAAGATGGCTTAATTCTTCGTTCATCGAAATCCCTCTGGAATTGCTTCCAGAGGGTTTTTCATTTATATTATATTGTATCCGCCCGCATTGTGCGTTAAAATACTCCTGTATTCTCCCCGAAAGGTGGTGTTTTGGATGCAGCCGCTGACGCTTGCATCTCCTGTGACCGATCTGAGCGGCATCAAGGCCGCCCGCGCGGCGCAGCTTGAGAGGCTGTCCATCCGGACGCTCTACGACCTCATTGCCTATTTCCCGCGCACCTACGAAGACCGCACGCATACCGCCGAGATCGGTTCTCTCGAGCCGGGCGTTCCCGCATGCTTTGAGGCAATGGTCGTCGCAAGCCCCAAAGCCGCGCACATCCGCAAGGGTCTTGACATCACGCGCCTGACCGTCGCCGACAGCACCGGAAAGCTCGCCCTCACCTTTTTTAACCAGCCTTATCTTTCCTCCTCGCTTCACTACGGCGAGACCTACCGTTTCTTCGGAACGCTCACGCTCGAACCGTACCGCCAGATGCTCAATCCGGTTTTTGAGCCGGTGCAGAGCGCCGGCCGCGTCACCGGGCGGCTCGTCCCCGTCTACACGCTCACGGCGGGGCTCTCCGGCGCCGTTTTGCAAAAAGCAATCCGTCAGGCGCTCGATGCATGCCTTGAAAGCCTCCCCGACATTCTGCCCGAGCAGATCCGTAGCGAATACGGTCTCTGCGGCGTCCGAGCCGCCTACGAGGCGATCCACGCGCCCGAAAGCTGGGACGCGCTGGCGCGGGCGCGCACGCGCCTTGTGTTTGAGGAATTTTTCATCTTCTCCGCCGGGCTTCAGCGCCTGCGCGCCTCCCGCACGGACGCCGCCTGCCGTCCGTATGACATCTCCGGTGCCGGCGCGTTTGCCTCTGCGCTCCCCTTCCGGCTGACCTCCGCACAGCAGCACGCGATCTGTGATGTGCTGCGCGACATGGCCTCCGGCCACCCCATGAACCGCCTTGTGCAGGGCGACGTCGGAAGCGGAAAGACGATGGTCGCCGCGGCCGCGGCGTTCTGCGCCGCGCAGAACGGAGATCAGTCCGCGCTTCTGGCGCCGACCGAGATCCTCGCAAAGCAGCACTTTGCCTCGCTCAGCACGCTGATGGCGCATTTTTCGGTCCGGACTGTCCTCCTGACCGGCTCCATGACGGCGGCGGAGAAGCGCCGCGCAAAAGAGGCCATCGCCTCCGGCGAGGCGCAGCTCGTCATCGGCACACACGCGCTTTTGACGGGCGATGTGACCTTCTCGCAGCTCGGTCTTGTCATCGCCGACGAGCAGCACCGCTTCGGCGTCTCCCAGCGTGCGGCGCTCGCCGCCAAGGGCGTGCAGCCGCATCTGCTCGTCATGTCCGCAACGCCCATCCCGCGCACGCTCGCGCTCATCGCTTACGGCGATCTTGACATTTCCGTCATCGGCGAGCTTCCGCCCGGCCGGCAGCCGGTTGACACCTTCCTTGTGGGCGAGGACATGCGCGCGCGCATCAACGCCTTCATCCGCAAGCAGTGCGCGCTCGGCGGTCAGGCGTATATTGTCTGCCCTGCCATCGAAGAAAGCGAGACCGAGTCTCTCAAATCCGCCGAGCTCTGGGCCGAGACGCTTCAGAAGACGGTTTTCCCCGATCTTCGCGTCGGTCTGCTGCACGGAAAAATGAAGGGCTCGGAAAAAGAAGCCGTTATGGACGCCTTCGCGCAGCACGCGCTCGACATTCTCGTATCCACCACCGTCATCGAGGTCGGCGTGGACGTGCCGAACGCGAACCTCATGGTCATCGAAAACGCCGACCGCTTTGGTCTGAGCCAGCTCCACCAGCTCCGCGGCCGTGTCGGGCGCGGAGCGCGAAAGTCCTACTGCGTGCTTTTCACGTCCAGCCGAAACGCCGATACGCTCCGCCGCCTCAAGGCGCTCACCGCCACGAACGACGGCTTCCGCATCGCGGAGGAAGACCTGAAGCTCCGCGGTCCCGGCGATTTCTTCGGAAGCCGCCAGCACGGGCTGCCGCTGTTCAAGGTCGCAAGCCTTCAGATCGACCTGCAAACGCTCTCGCAGGCGCAGAGCGCCGCCGAGGCCGCGCTCCGCGACCCGTCGTGGCGCACCGCGCCGGAATTCGCGGCGCTTCGTATGCGCATCGACACGCTTTTCCGCGAGGAGCCGGTCGCCTTAAACTAGCACCCAAAGGGCTTCCTGCCGGTAAGACAGTCAAATTCGTTCTTCTTGGAACAGGCATGATTTCGATCATGCCTGTTCCGCTTTTCGCCGCGCATCTACAGGAATGTATCCTTGTTGATTTATCTCTCGTCCGTAGTGAAATGCTTTACTGTGTCTGTTGGATCCTTCAATTCGGTCTTGAAGAATTCTGGATACATCTTAATGTCCTCATCGAGCGAAGCCCACACCAAGTGTTCTTTGCTGTTATCCTCCATAAAGCTTTCACTGATCGGCGCAAAAGCATCAGGCACTTTCATATAGAAGAAAAGCGAAATCTCATAAATCAGCTTGTTCCGATTGGAAGGCATGTCGCCATAGAAATAGTTTTCATGCACAAAGCCAAGACGGTCAATTTCCATCTGAACGCCTGTTTCCTCCAACACTTCACGGACGACAGCCTCTTCTGCTGTTTCACCGAATTTTACCCTGCCGCCAACGGAGTAGAGATAGTCTCTGTCATTGCCAACCATCAAAATCTTTCCATCCTTCATGATGATTGCGCCGACACGAATATTCAAAATCCCATCGTCACAGGCTACGCACATATCTTTGTTCATGGTTCTTTCACATTAACCTTTCATAAATCCACAGCAACCGATTTCGGAGAATTCATAGAACCCAATCGACTTGTAAAAAGCAATGGTTTTCGGTGTGTTGTCTGTTGCCAGCTGAATCTGCCGAACGTGGCTGTATCGGCTCAATATGGTTTGCAGGAGCGCAGACCCAATGCCTTTTCTCTGATGCTCCGGAAACACCAATATGTCTTGCACAAACACGATGGTATGCCCATCGCCCACTGTACGAATGATTCCAAGCAGCTGATTCCCTTCGTAGGCTGCAAGAGTCAGCATAGAGTTCCTGAAGCCTTTTCGCAACACATCCGGGCAGTCCGTGTAAGCTGTCCAACCCACGCTCCTGTATAGGCGCAGAATCTCCGATTCGTTGTATGTTTTGTATTCTCTGATTTCCATATAAGCAACCTCCATTCGCATTTTGCGGGAACTGTTACTTATCTTAGCGTAATCTCATGTTTTGCCCTCCTCGTTATCGAAAAATTATACCATTAAAGCCCAAG
>OKSI01000294.1_pt1 | contig 20655 bp, 17 predicted proteins | sample 1606221 | NCBI WGS metagenome assembly OKSI01 (sample SAMEA3879540, study PRJEB24766) | human gut metagenome | biome: human-associated habitat; feature: feces | place: USA | collected 1985/1987 | reverse complement strand
CGCGCCCGCCGTAGTTGAGGCAGACATTGGCCTGAAAGCCCTCGATGCGGGAGGAGATCTCATTCGTTTCGTCGATGAGCGCTCTCAGCTCCGGCGTCAGCACGCTGAGGTCGCCCAGAAAGCGCAGGCGGTTGCCGTCCTTTTCCATCGTGTCGATGCACTCGTGCAGGTACTGCTCCAAAAGGCGCATGATGCCGTCGACCTCGTCCTTCGGTCGCTTCCAGTTCTCGGTGGAAAAGGCATAGACCGTCAGGTAATCAATGCCGAGATGCTTGCAGTAAGTGCCGAGCTTTCGAAACGTTTCGGCGCCTGCCTTGTGCCCTGCCGAGCGCGGAAGGCCTCGCTTTTGTGCCCAGCGGCCATTGCCGTCCATAATGACGGCAACATGACAAGGCAGGTTGTTCAAATCAACCTGCCCTGCCTTGTTCTCTCGGGAAAAGAGACCCATATCAGACCGCCATGAGCTCCTTCTCTTTCTTTTCGAGAAGGGCGTCGATCTCTTTGCTCATATCGTCAGTCAGCTTCTGAAGATCCTTTTCGGCGACCTTCAGATCGTCCTCGGTGATCTCGCTGGCCTTCTGCTTTTTCTTGAACGCTTCCATCGCATCGCGGCGAATATTGCGGATAGCGACCTTGCCGTTCTCGGAATACTTATGGATCTGCTTGACGAGCTCCTTACGGCGCTCCTCCGTGAGCTGCGGGAAGTTCAGGCGAATGGACTTGCCGTCGTTCTGCGGGTTGATGCCAAGGTCAGACTCCTGAATGGCGCGCTCGATGGGCTTGAGCGCCGTGCCGTCCCACGGGGTGATGACGAGCTGACGCGGATCAGGAGAGGCGATGGCCGCGATCTGCTGAATGGGCGTGGGAGAGCCATAGTAGTCAACGCTGATGCGGTCGAGCACGGCAGCGTTGGCGCGGCCTGCGCGCACGGAAGCGAAGTCTGCCGAAACAGACTCGATGCTCTTTCTCATTTTGTCGGAATAGACCTTATAATCTTCTTTATTCATGGGGAAACCTCCTCAAAAATTGTTGTAATCAAACCGCTTTTGCGGGATCTTCTCAGTTTTCGCCGACGATGGTACCGATTTTCTCGCCCTGCACCGCGCGAAGGATGTTCTCGGGATCCTTGAGAGCAAAGACAAGCACGGGAATGTGGTTGTCCATCGAGAGGGACGTGGCCGTGGAATCCATAACGGCAAGGTGCTGCGCCAGAACCTCTTCATAGGTAATGGCATCATACTTGACGGCATTGGCATCCTTGGCGGGGTCGGCGTTGTAAACGCCGTCGATGTTCTTGGCGAGCAGGATCACATCGGCGTTGATCTCTGCTGCGCGCAGCACCGCTGCCGTATCGGTCGAGAAGAACGGAGAGCCGATGCCGCAGCCGAAGAGCACCACGCGGCCCTTCTCGAGGTGCCGGATCGCGCGGGCGCGGATATAGGGCTCGGCAACTTCTTTGATCTCAAGTGCCGTCTGCACGCGCACATCAACGCCCTTCTGCTGCAAAACGTCCGCAACCGCCATGCAGTTCATCGCGGTGGCCAGCATACCCATGTGGTCGGCACGGGTGCGCTCAATGTAACCTTCGCCATTCTTCACGCCGCGCCAGAAGTTGCCGCCGCCGATGACGATGCCCATTTCAACGCCCATCTCGCAGCACTGCTTGATTACGTCGCACACCTTGGAAACAACATCAAAGTCGAAACCAAAATGCTTGTCGCCTGCCAGCGCCTCGCCGCTGATCTTGAGCAGCACGCGCTTATACTTCAATTGAGCCATGCTCGTAATCTCCCCTTTCAGGAATTTACTATATGATTTCACAAATCCTATTTTAGCGTATTTTTGTGCGCTTGCATAGGGGGAAACACAAACTTTTTACAAATTCGTTTCTTTCTTTTTTGTCATGCTTCTGTCCCCCGCAGCGCAGAAAAAAGCAGCCGTACTGGCACGGCTGCTTTTTATGCCTTTGCTTACTTGATGCCCTTGATGCGGATGAGCTCCTTGAGCAGCTCAACGGTACCGTCAATGCCGAGCAGGCTCGAATCAATGCAGAGATCGTAGCTCTTCGCGTCGCCCCAATCCTTGGCGGAATAATAGTTGTAGTAAGACGCGCGGGACTTATCCGTCTTTTTGATGCGGTCCTTTGCCTCGTTTTCGGTGATGCCGTTTCTGGCGGCAACGCGCTTGATGCGGTTCTCGATCGGGGCGGTGACGAAAACATTGATGACGTCGTCGCGATCCTTCAGCGCGTAGTCCGCGCAGCGGCCGATGAGCACGCAGGGGCCTTTGTCCGCAAGCTTTTTGATCGTATCGTAGGTCGCAAGGTATACTTGCTGCTCAATGGAACCCTTGGGCGTCACATGGTTCATCGAGAAGGAGTAGGGATCCATTGCGATGGAATAGAGAAAGCTCTTCGGGCGTTCATCAAAGGAACGGAACAGCTCTTCGCAAAGCCCACTCTCCTCCGCCGCTTCCTTGAGCAGCATATCGTCGTAATAGGCAATGCCGAGCTGCTTGGCAAGCATGGTGCCGATCTCGCGCCCGCCGCTGCCGTATTGTCTGCCAACCGTAATGACCATAGTGATTCCTCCTTTTTCAGCGCCTTGAAACAGATAAAACAAAAGTGGTGCTGACTGTATTATAGCACCACTTTTGCCTGAGGGCAATATTTTTTCCTGTTCGGAATTTGTAAAAGCAGGAATTCAAGCGTCGAATTCCTTGCCCAGACGACGATACATCGTCTTTTTCACGGCGCGGAAAATATTTTCATAGCCCGTGCAGCGGCAGAGATGGCCGGAGAGGAGCTTGCGCAATTCGTCGTCCGAATAGAGCTTCCCGCTCTCCAGAATTTCGACTGCGGTCATAATGAAGCCCGGCGTGCAGAAGCCGCACTGCACAGCCGCTTCCTCCAGAAAGGCCTGCTGAATGTCGCTCAGTTCGCCGTCCTCGCCCATCAAACTCTCGAGTGTGCGGATGTGCTTACCGTCTGCCCAGACGGCAAGATAGATACAGGAGTTGAACGCCTCGCCGTCGATGATGACGTTGCACGCGCCGCACTCGCCGACCTCGCAGCCCTTTTTCACGGAGGTCATGTGGTAGTCGTTGCGCAGCATATCGGTGAGCGATGCGCGCACGTCGACCATTTTTTCAACGTCCTTGCCGTTCAGATTAAATCTAACCAGTTTGTACTGACTCATTTGATCGCACCTCCCGCCCGTTTGATGGATTCGATCAGGCAGCGCTTGGCCATTTCCACGGCGATATGCTCACGGAAGGCCTTGGAGGCGCGCCAGCTGTCGCGCGCGTGGATATCCTTCAGCACGGCAAGTGAAAAGGCCTCCGCCGTCTCAAGTGTTAAGGGTTTATCCTTGGCAGCTTCCTCCGCGCTTGGGCAGCGCATCGGCACGGGGCCGGCGACGCCGTAGGCGATGCGGGCGCGTTCGATGGTCTTCTTATCGGGAGAAAGACGCACGTTCACGCTGCACCCGAGCGTTGCAATGTCCATCGCGTTGCGCATGGCGTACTTGATGTAGTGGCCGAAGCAGTTTTCATAGCTTGCCTTCGGAATAATGATGGCTGTCTGGATCTCGCCTTCCTCTGCGCGGATGTCGACCTGACCTGCCCGGATGTAAAAATTCTTGATGGGCAAACGGCGGATACCGCTTCTTCCCGTCAGCTCGACGATGGCCTCCCATGCGTGCAGCGTGGAAGCAGAATCCGCGCTCGTCACGCCGTTGCAGGTGTTGCCGCCGATGGTGCCGATATTTCGGATCTGCGGGCCGCCGACCTGATCGACCGCCTCGCCGAGGACACCGATGTACTTTTGAATGATGGGGTCGCGCGTGATGTGAGAAAAGCTCGTGAGCGAGCCGATGCGAATGTTCTCATCACTGTCGATCGTTACGCCGCGCAGCTCGTCAAGGCCGTAGATGGAGATCAGCTCTTTTCCGGCGCGCTTGCCCTCGCGCATCTGCACAAGCACGTCGCTGCCGCCGGCGATGATCTGCGCCTCGGGATGCTCCAAGCGAAGGGCGATGGCGTTTTCAACGCTTTCCGCCTCGTAGAGCGCTTTCATATCATACATGGCTCACTTCTCCTCCTTCCAGCTGTCGCGGATCAGCCCCGCACGGCTGAACTCAGCGTACAGAACGTGGGGCGTGATGGGAATGGTGTCGATGGCAACGCCGGTGGCGTTGTAGATGGCGTTGCGGATAGCGGGCGCGCCCGAGCAGGCGGGCGGTTCACCGAGTGCCTTCGTGCCGAACGGCGAGGTCGGCTCCGGATTTTCGACAAACTGCGCCTCAAGGTGCGGATGATCCATCACGGTCGAGAGCTTGTAGTCGAGCAGATTGTTGTTGAGGGGCTTTCCCGTCTTTTCGTCGAAGAGGAGCTGCTCGCTCAGGCCGAAGCCGATGGCCATGGACATGCCGCCGTGTACCTGCGCTTCCGCAAGGGCGGGGTTGATGAGGTTTCCGCAGTCGTGGACATTGATGATGTCCTTGAGCGTGACCTTGCACATCGGGATATCGACCTCGACCTCGGCAAAGGTGCAGCCGAAGGAGTAGGCATTGTTGCGAATGGTAAAGGTCGACTCGGCGGTGATGTGCTCGGAATCCGCGGCGTTGTACTGTGCGGTCATCGCAAGTTCCTTGAGCGACATGAGCACCGCGCCGTCGCCGCTGCGGACGATGTTTCCGTCGATAATATCCATGTTGGAAATTGCCTGACGGGTGAGCTTTGCCGCGTAAGCTAAGATCTTCTCGCGCAGGAGCGCCGCCGTCTGGCGGATGGAAAATCCCGCAACATAGGTCTGGCGGCTTGCATAAGCGCCAAGACCCGTGGGCGTAATGTCGGTATCCTGGCAGGAGACAATGTGTACGTCGCGGTAGCTTGCAAGGCCGATGGCCTCGGCCGTCATCTGCGCGTAGGCCGTGTCCGCGCCCTGCCCGATCTCCGTCTCGCCGCACTGCATCGTCACCGTGCCGTCAAGGTTCAAAAGCATGCGGTTGGAGGAGGTCTCCAGCGAGATGGGATAGACCGCCGTATTATACCAGAACGCTGCAACGCCGATGCCGCGGCGGATGGGGCCGGTATCCCTTGCAAATTCCTTCACCTTGCGGTCGTAATCGATGTAGGCCTTGCCCTTTTCAAGGCAGTCGCGGAAGGAATCGTAGTAATTTGTATTGCCCGAGAAGCCGTCGTGGAAGCCCTTGGGCATGATGTACTTCATGCGGTATTCGAGCGGCTCGATGCCAACGGCCTTCGCGCACTCGTCGATGTTCGCATCGTCCGCGAATGAGGCCTGCGGCATACCGTAACCGCGCATCGCGCCTGCGGCGGGACGGTTGGTGTAAACGGTGTAGGCGTCGCCCTCAAAATTCTCGCAGGGGTAGATCTGCGGGAACGAGCCCATTGCCTTTGCGACGATCGAGTGGCCGTGCGAGGCGTAAGCGCCCTGATTGGAGAAGCACTCGACCTTGCGCGCGGCGATGGAGCCGTCCTTTCTGAGCCATGTGATGATATGGAAGCGGATGGCGTGGCGCACGCGGTTAGAGACGAAGGTCTCCTCGCGCGAGCAGTCGATGCGCACGCAGCGCCCTGCGACCTGCGTGGAGCACCACGCGCACAGTGGCTCGTAGAGCGCGTCCTGCTTGTTGCCAAAGCCGCCGCCGATGTAAGGCTTGATGATGCGCACGTCTGCCCACGGACGCCCAAGCGCCTGACCGACGATGCGGCGGATGATGTGCGGAATTTGCGTGGAGGAAACGACGACGATGCGCCCGTTTTCCTCGTAGGCATAGCAGCCGTGGTTTTCAATGTGGCTGTGCTGCACGGTGGGGGTATCGTACCAGCCCTCGACCTTGATGAGTCCGGGCTCCTGAATGGCCTCCTGATAATTTCCCTTGCGGATATCCGTGTGCTTTAGGATATTTCCCGGGAAATTCTCGTGAATGAGCGGCGCGTCCTCTTCCATCGCCTTCTGCACGTCGAGCACGAAGGGGAGTTCCTCATATTCGACCTTGAGCGCGCGCACGCCCTGCATAGCCGAGACCTCGTCCTCCGCGATGACGGCCGCAACGTCATCGCCGTAGTAGCGCACGTGGCGGTTTAAGAGGTTACGGTCGGCCACGTCCTGATGCCCCGGGTCCATCGACCAGGGGTGTCCCGCCGTCGGGAAGCAATGCTCTGGCACATCGAAGCAGGTCAGCACCTTCACAACGCCGGGAATGGCCTCCGCCGCCGATTTGTCGATCGACTTGACGAAGCCGTGTGCAATGGTGGAATGCTTGATGCGCACATAGAGCGCACCGTTCGGCATCTGGTCCTCATAGTATTTGGTGCGTCCGGTGACCTTGTCGAACGCATCGACGCGGATCTCACTTTTTCCTACTTTGCTCATCTTGCTTACCTCCTATGAAAGAGCGCCGCCCTGCGCGGCGGACGCACAGCCTGCTTTTTCCAAGATTTTAGCACAGCTTGCACAGTTTGTACAGCCATCAAGTCGCACATTTTAGAGAAAGTGCCATGTTTTTCTGCTTGCTCTGCTCGTTTTCCTTTGCTATAGTGGAGAAAACGAACGCTCAGGAAGGGATGATCACGGTGCGGGAGAAACTTACCGTCGGCTGCCTGCTCATGGCGGCCGGAAATGCCGAACGTTTCGGCGAAAATAAACTGCTCTGCGCGGCATGGGACGGAAGATCGCTCATCGAACACGCGCTGGATGCCATTCCGCGCGAATGCTTTGCGCGCGTGCTCGTCGTCACGCAGTATCCGGAGATCACGGCGCTCGCAAAAGAGCGCGGCTTTGAAACGCTTCAAAACGGGCACCCCGAGCGCGGCCAGAGCGAAACGATCCGTCTCGGCGCGCGCGCGCTTTCTGATTGCGACGCCATCTGCTTCATGGTGGCCGACCAGCCGCTGCTGCGGCGCGAGACGCTCGCGCGCGAGGTCAATTTCTTTTCATCGCACCGCGAGTGCATCGTTGCTCTCGGACACAACGGCGCGCGGGGCAATCCCTGTCTCTTCCCCGCCCGCTTCTTCCCGGAACTTCTCGCGCTTGAAGGTGACGTCGGCGGCAGCGCGGTCATCAAAAATCACTTAGATGCGCTGCTGCTCTTCGAATCGCCGGAAGCCGAACTGCGCGATGTGGACACAAAGGCGGCGCTTGCCGCGATCAGAGAACGGTGATCTCGCCGCGAAGATCCTGCTCCATCGCCCGCTTGATCTCCTCCTTGCCGAGATTGAGGGAGAAAAGATAGTAGAGCTTGGCGACGGCAGCCTCGGTCGTCATATCAAGTCCGCTGACCGCACCGGCCTTTTTCAGCGCGCTGGAAGTCTCATACGCGCCGAGCGACACCGCGCCCTGCGGGCACTGGGAGCAGACCGTGAGCACCGTGCCGTTCTGGAAGGCCTTGCGGATGATGGGCAGCAGCGCGTCCCCGTCGCCGGGGATATTGCCCGCGCCGAAGGTCTCGATGACGATGCCGCGCAGCTTCTCGGTCATGATGGACTCAAAGAGAGAAAACTGAATTCCCGGAAAGACCTTGATGACCCCGATGGGAACCGGGTCAAGTGTCTGGAGCTTCAATCCGCCTTTCTGCCCCGGCAGAAGGGCGGATTCGTTGTATCGAATGCTGATCCCCGCCTCGGCAAGGATCGGGTAATTGGGCGAAACGAAGGCGATGAGCCCGTCGGCGGAGTACTTCGTCGCGCGGTTGCCGCGCAGCAGCTTTCCGCCAAAGTAAAGGCACACCTCGCGCACGACGCCCTCCCCCGCAATGAGCAGGGCGGTGATGAGATTGTCACGTCCGTCGCTGCGGATCTCGCACAGCGGGATCTGCGAGCCGGTGAGCACGACGGGCTTATCAAGCCCGCCGAGCATAAATGACAGTGCCGAGGCAGTGTAGGCCATCGTATCCGTACCGTGCAGAACAACAAAACCGTCGTAACTGTCGTACTGCTGCGCGATCAGCTCTGCGATGCGGTTCCACTCGTGCACGGTCATATTGGAGGAGTCCAGCAGAGGCGAGAGCTCCATAAAGTCCCACGCGGGCATTTCGGGCGAATGAAGGTCGGAAATTGCGTCAAGCGCGGCGCGGAAGTAACCAGAGCGCGGCGCATAGCCGTTGTCGGTGCGCGTCATGCCGATCGTGCCGCCGGTATAAATGATGAGAACGTGTTTCATTGCGTCTCCTGATGATTATTTTTTGTAGGGAGTGTGGTCGAGCGGCAGGCTGCGCCGGCGCTCGCCGTCGTAGCGGAAGTAAGCATCCGCGATCGCAGGCGCTGTGGGGATGGACGTGATCTCGCCGATACCGATGGCGCCGTTTGCAAGGTTGAGTCCGGGCTTTTCGATGACAAGCGCCTTGATCTCGGGGATCTGGTTGGCGCGGAAAAGGCCGAGCATACCGTACTTCGCCGTGGGCTTGCCATGGTCGAGCGGGAACTTCTCCGTGAGGGCATAGCCCATGCTCATCACAACGCCGCCCTCGATCTGCCCTTCACAGGAGAGCGGATTGATGGCCTTGCCGACGTCGTGCGCGGCGACCATCTTTTTGATAAGGCCCGTTTCCTTGTCGACAATGCACATCTGCGTCGCATAGCCGTAGGCCACATGGCTCACGGGGTTCGGCACATCGGCGCCGAGCGGGTTTGTCTTGGCGTAATACTCGCCGTAAAACTCCTGTCCGGCAAGATCGCTGAGCGAACGGTTCTCCATCGCGTCGCGCAGTAGCAGGCAGGCGCGGCGGCAGGCCTCGCCCGTGATGAGTGTCTGGCGCGAGCCGGAGGTATCGCCGCTGTCGGGCGTAATGAACGTGCTGTTGCCGTCATAGACCACATCCTCGCGCCTGAGTCCGGCGTTCGTCACCACTATCTGCACAAGCACCGTACCGAGCCCCTGCCCGATGCAGGACGCGCCCGCGCGGATGTGGACCTTGCCATCATCGCCGATGACGAGCTTGCAGCGCCCGTAGTCGGGAAGTCCCACGCCGACGCCCGCATTCTTCATCGCACAGGCAAGGCCGACCGGTTCGCCGTTTTTGACCGCTTCGTCATAGTAGGGCTTGATGGCCTCGAGCGTTTCGACAAGGCCGGTCTCCGGCCCGACGATCTGGCCGTTGGGCAGCACCTCGCCGGGGCGAATGGCGTTGCGGTAGCGGATCTCCCACGGGGAGATGCCGACAAGATCCGCCATCTCGTTCAAAAGCGTTTCGGTCGCAAAGCAGGTCTGCGTCACGCCGAAGCCGCGGAATGCGCCCGCAGGCGGGTTGTTCGTATAGTAGGCGTGACCTTCGATCTCAAAGTTTTCATAATGGTAGGGGCCCGCCGCGTGTGTACAGGCGCGCTCAAGCACAGGGCCGCCGAGAGAGGCAAAGCCGCCGGTATCGGACACAACGCTCGCCTTCACGCCCTGAATGATGCCGTTTTCGTCGCAGCCCATCGTAAAGTCCATCCGCATCGGGTGGCGCTTGGGGTGGACGAGAATGGATTCCTGACGCGAAAGCTTCACCTTCACCGGCACGCGCGCGATGTACGCGATGAGCGCCGCGTGATGCTGCACGGACATATCCTCTTTTCCGCCGAAGCCGCCGCCGACAAGCATATTTTCCACCTGGCAGTGCGCAAAATCGACGCCGAGCATCGCCGAGCACTCGTGCTGCGTGGTGTGCGCGCTCTGGTCGGTGGTCAGGAGCTTCACGCCGCCGTTGTCAAGTGGAATTGCTACACAGCATTCCGGCTCCAAAAAAGCGTGCTCCGTCCATGGGGTCTGAAACTTTTCGTGTAAAACATACTTGGAATTTTTAATGGCCTCGTCGGCGTTGCCGCGCGAGACATGGCGGTGCGCCTGCACGTTGCCGCGGTTGCCCATGATGACCTCCGGCGCGCCGGGGATCTTCGCTTCCTCGGGGCTGTGTACCGCAGGAAGCTCTTCATAGACAACACGCACGAGTTTTTTCGCCCGTTCGAGTGTTTCCTGATCGCGCGCGCAGACGAGCGCCACCGCGTCGCCGAGATACTGCGTGATCTCTCCCTCGCCGACGAGCGTGGGCTGATCCTTCTGGATGTGGCCGACGTTCTGCTGACCGGGAATATCCTTCGCCGTCAGCACGCACACAACGCCCGGAAGCTCCTCCGCCTCCTTCGTGCGGATATAGAGCACGCGGGCGCGCGGATATTCGCTGCGCACCGCGCCGCCGTAACACATGCCGTCAACATAAACGTCGTCGGGATATTTCCCGTAGCCCTGCACCTTTTCGGCAACATCAATGCGATGCACGCGCGAGCCGATCTGAAAATCCTCATCCTTTTGGGGGATCTTTCCCTCGCGCAGGATCTTTGCCGCGAGCAGGATACCGTCGATAATCTTGACATAGCCCGTGCAGCGGCAGATGTTGTTGCGAATGGCGAAGGCCGCCTCCTCGCGCGTGGGATCGGGGTTCTGGTCAAGAAGCGCCTTGGCCGAGATCACCATACCGGGAATACAAAAGCCGCACTGCACTGCGCCCGCCTCGCCGAAAGCATAAGTGAAGGCTTCCTTTTCAAAGTCAGAAAGTCCCTCGACCGTGACGATGTGCTTTCCCTCCAGCTTGTCGGTCTGCGGGATACAGGCCTTGGTCGGCTTGCCGTCGATGAGGACATGGCAGGTGCCGCACGCGCCCTCGCTGCAGCCATCTTTTACGCTCGTCAAGTGCAGCTCATCGCGCAGAAAGCGAATGAGTTTTTGATTTTTCTCCACCGTGACCGGTGTACCATTGACAACAAATGCAGCCATTTCAGATCTCCTGTCCGCAAGAAAATCGCAAATATCACAATTATTTTGGTTGCCTAACTAATTTTATTGTATCACAAGCACAACAAAGACGCAACACCAATTCTAAATTCCGCTATTCTAATTTTGAAATTACGCTTTTTCCGCACAAAGCTTGACAAATTCCGGCCGATGCGCTAAGATTGCGCCGTACCTGCAAGGGGCGCTGGCGCAAGCCGGCTGTGATGCGGCGTATTGCCGTCGCTGTCCCTCAGACCTGATCCGGGTAATGCCGGCGTAGGAATGCAAAGCATCTTGCCTAACTTTGCACCGTGACGTCGACGCCGCGGTGCTTCTTTCATGCCGCGGCGCGGACAGGGGCACATTTCACTTCAATAGGAGGAATCTCACATGAGCAACACGTCCACCCACTCCAGCACCCGCCGCCTGGCTGAAGGCGGCATCTGCATCGCCCTCGCGCTCGTTCTGAGCTACATCAAGATCCCCATCGGCCTGTCCTTCGGCGGCTTCGGCGGCTCGATCAACCTCGTGATGATCCCGCTGATCCTCTTCGCTGTGCGTTGGGGCGCACCCTGGGGTCTGCTCGCCGGTCTTGCCTTCGGTACGCTCAAGTATTTCTTTGCCGAGGGCTTCGCTGTGAGCTGGGTCTCCATCATCTTCGACTATTCCCTTGCTTACGCCGCTGTTGGCTTCGCGGGTCTTCTGCGCGCCAAGAACAACAACTATTCCAAGCTTCCCATCGCGGCGCTCGTTGGCTGCTTCGGCCGCTTTATCATTCACTTCATCTCCGGCGTGACGGTCTACGCACAGTATATGCCCGAGGAATTCATGGGCATGACCATGACCTCCCCCGTCACCTATTCCATTCTGTATAACGGCACCTATATGCTGCCCAACACCATTCTCGCTGTCATCATCTGCGCACTGCTGATGAAGCCGGCTGCAAAGCTGCCGAGTGCAGAGTAAAGAACGCTCCTATCTCAAAATACGCAAAAAGGGTGCTCTCTTATCAAAGAGAGCACCCTTTTTTTACTTTTTTCGTTCCAGTAATTTCTGATACTGCTCAGAGATCTTTCTGCGGATATTCTCGATCTCGCGGCTGCTCTCCTCCTGCGTGTCGAGAACAAAGCTCTTTGTGCTCAGGCGGAAAAAGAGCATCAGCGCCTCCGTGACCATGCGCCGGGTCTCGCGGTCGAGATTTTTGTAGGTCTTGAGCATCGCCGCAGCACTTTTGAGCTTTTCCTCGTTAAGGTCACTGAGCGTCTTTGCACCCGAGGCGGTGAATACACTGTAAAGCGCGTCGGCCAGCGCCTCGCGCTGCTGGGTGTTGAGCGAATCCGCCCAGGCAGAGAGCGCTTCATCGACGAGTTTCCCCTCGCGGGAGACATCATCGAGATGCACAAACTGCGTCCCCAGCACCTGCCAGGAAAAGCCGTCGTGCTGATAGAGCCCGTCGTAGGTCGAATGCACGACCTGATAGTGTTTTTCATGCTCCATGAGCATGCCGACGACCGACGTCTGCGGCAGTACCGTGTGGATACGGCTTGCAATGCGCTTGTGTCCCGCCGTCTCGCTGATGTCCCAGGCAAAGCCGGGACCGTCATTGTTATGGACGGCAACAATGCGCTCCTGGATCGCGCCGTCGCTCTTGGCGGCGCTGTAAACGGCAAGGTTGCCGCCCTTGGAGTGTCCTCCGATGCGGATCGTCTTGTCCGGGTACTGGCGCGCCATACGCGCAACATACGCAACGGACTGCTTCTGCGAGGGGATCTCCTCCAAAAAGCCCATATTGAGGTCTTCCTTCCACCCAACGATCGTATCGTCTGTGCCGCGGAATGAAATATAGATGCTGCCGTTGCCAAGGTCGATCGTCAGCGCTGCAAACTGCTGCTCGACTGCGTCATCCAAAAGCGCTGTGTAGCCGTTCAGCGTCATATTGCGAAAGCGCGGACTCGCCATCAGCTTTCGCAGCATTTGCGAGATCCCGTCCGGCACCAGAACGCCCATGTCGACATCGCGTCCGCCGTGGCGGGCAAAGAACGCCTCCGCCGCCTCGCACAGCGGAAGACCGCGCCCGATCTCGGGCGGCGGCACGATGCCGTCAAAATCGACGAAGCTTAGCTCCGCGAGAATCAGCGCGTCCACCTCGTTGAAGGGAGAGACCGCGAGCGTCAGATCGCCGCGCCAGTCCAGATAATCCATCAGATTCGCCATGCTTTACCTCCTTGGTCAGTGTTTCTTATTTTTTATGGTATGGCGCGCAAAGCCGCTGCGCCACAGGCGCTGCGCGCGCCTTTCGAGCGCTTCGCGCGTATTTTCGAGTTTTTCTGCCGCGACCTCGTCGAGCAGCCGCGCGAGCACCGCGCCGATCTCGCGCCCGCGATAGCCGAGGGCGGCAAGCGCCTCTCCGCCGAGGGCAAGCTCGCGCACCGAGCAGCAGGCGTTTTCAGCAACGAGCACATCAAAGACCGCCTGCGCTTCCTGCCACGGCTGCCGCGCGAGGCTTGGCCCGTCCGGCGTCTTGGCGGCGTTGTCGGCGTATTTGGTCAAAAGGAGATCTGCCGTCACTTCCCTGCCGCGTTTCGCCATCTCGCGGTGGATCGCCGTGCGCTCGGGCGGGAAGAGATCGTCAAAGCACGCAAGCCTTGCGCGCACGCCGTCGCGCAGCGTCTTTTCAAAGTGCAGCCGCGCCATGATCTCCTCCGCCAGCTGCGCCGAGCGCGCCGTGTGACCGTAGAAATGGCCAATGAGCTGCGCATCAAGCGTCATGCACTGCGGCTTTCCAAGGTCGTGAAAGAGCATCGTCCAACGCAGTTCCCGCGTCGGCGGCACGGCGGCGACGGCGCGCGCCGTATGCTCCCAGACATCAAAGCAGTGATGCGGATTGCGCTGGTCAAAGCCCACGCAGGGCAAGATCTCAGGAATCGGCACCCCAAGAATATCAGGAAATGCAAGCAGCGTTGCCCCCACGTTCTCACCAAGCAGGAGCTTGTTCATCTCCGCATACACGCGCTCATGCGCAACATTGGAGAGCAGGGCGCTCTTTTCGTGAGCTGCGCGGGCAGTTTTTTCCTCCGCAGAAAAGCCAAGCACCGAGCAAAAGCGCACAAGGCGCAGAATGCGCAGCGCGTCCTCTTCAAAGCGCCGCGCCGCTTCGCCGACGCAGCGGAGGACACCCGCTTTCAGATCCTCCTGCCCGCCGAAAGGATCAATGAGCGCGCCGGTGGGCGCAAGCGCGATGGCGTTGACCGTAAAATCGCGCCTGGCAAGGTCTTCTTCAATGCTCGTGCCGAAGGTCACGGAATCGGGGTGGCGGTTGTCCAGGTATGCCCCGTCGCGCCGCATGGTCGTCAGCTCAATGGGCATTCCCCCGCTCACGACCGTCACCGTGCCGTGCGGTAAACCCGTCGGGTGCGCGCTTTCGCCAAAAATGCGCAGCACCTCCTCCGGCGGGGCGTCGGAGGTCATGTCGTAATCGCTCGGCTCCTTGCCGCGCAGCATTTCGCGCACGCAGCCGCCGACAAGGTAGGGCGAATACCCCGCGTTTTGCAGCGCAGCGATGACAGTTTTGACTTCTTTCGGCAAAATGGGCATAAATCCCTCACAAAAAATCATTTTTTTAGCATTGCACTCCATTCGTTGCTATATTATAATAGATAATCCGTAAAAAGTAAATCTCCTGTGCATCGCACAAGGAAAGGATTTGATACCATGACCAACCAAAAGGATATTTTCTCCTATCTCGTCCCCGGAAAGTGCGCGCATCTTGCAGGCATCGGCGGCGTTTCGATGAGCCCGCTTGCAGAAGTGCTGCACGGCATGGGGCTTAAGGTTCAGGGCAGCGACATGAACGCTGGCCCCGCCGTCGAGCATCTGCGCTCGCTTGGCATTCCCGTCGCCATCGGCCACGCGGCAGATAACCTCGGCGAGTGCGACTTTGTCATCCGCACCGCCGCCATTCACGACGACAACCCCGAGATCTCCGGCGCGGTGACGCGCGGCATCCCCGTTTTCGAGCGCGCGCAGGCCTGGGGCGCGATCATGAAGGGCTATAAGAACGCCCTCTGCATCTCCGGCACACACGGCAAAACGACCACCACCAGCATGGCCACGCACATCTTCATGGCTGCACAGAAGGACCCGACCGTGATGATCGGCGGCACCTTGCAGCTGCTGCACGCGGGCTATCGCGTCGGCAAGGGCGACACGATCATCGCCGAGAGCTGCGAATACTGCAACTCGTTTCTGAGCTTCTTCCCCACTGTGGCGGTCATTTTGAACGTGGAGGCCGATCACCTCGACTTTTTCAAGGATCTTGCCGACGTGGAGCATTCCTTCCGCCGCTTTGCAGAGCTCGTCCCCATCGGCGGGCACGTGGTCGCCAACATGGACGATCAGGGCGCGCGCGATGCGCTCAAGGACATCTCCCAGCCCGTTTTCTGGTTCAGCTACGACGATCCCGCCGCGCAGTGCCGCGCGGAGAACGTCGTCTGGACGGATGGGCTGCCGAGTTTTGACATCTGTATCCGCGGCAATTATTATGCCCACGTTTCGCTGCGCGTGGGCGGCCGTCACAACGTGATGAACGCGCTGGCCGCGGCGAGCAGCGCCTACCTTCTCGGCATCAGCGGCGAGGCCGTCGGCCTCGGCCTTGCGACCTTCACCGGCGCAGGGCGGCGCTTTGAGTACAAGGGCAGCTACCACGGCGCGGACGTCTACGACGATTACGCCCATCATCCCGGTGAGCTGCACGCGCTGCTCGAAATGGCGAAGACGCTGCCCTACAAGCGCATCATCTGCGCCTTCCAGCCCCACACCTATACGCGCACGAAGGCGCTGTTCGACGACTTTGTCAAGGAGCTTCTCGTGCCCGATGTGGTCGTGCTGGCAGAGATTTTCGCCGCGCGCGAGCAGAACACCATCGGCATTTCCTCGATGGATCTCTGCCGCAAGATCCCCGGCTCTGTCTACTGCCCCACGCTTGACAAGGTGACCGCCGCGCTCGCGCGCATCGCCTGTCCGGGCGACCTCATCCTGACCGTCGGTGCGGGCGATATTTACAAAGCCGGTGAAAAACTGCTGAAAGAGAAAGAAGAGGCGTAAGCATGTTGGTATCCCCCTTCTACGACACTGCGCCGGAGCATGCCTCCGAGCGCGCGATGGCAAGCTATGCGCTGCTCGATTCCCTGCACATCCCTTATCAGCGCATTGAGCATGAAAAGGCGGAGACCATGGAAGTCTGCGCCGCTGTGTCGGACGCGCTGGGCGTGCGCATCTGCAAGAATCTCTTTCTCTGCAACCGCCAGCAGACGAGCTTTTACCTGCTCACCATGCCCGAAGATAAGCCGTTTCACACCAAGGATCTGAGCCATCAGATCGGCTCGTCCCGCCTCTCGTTTGCGCCGCCCGAAAAAATGGAGGAGCTGCTGGGCTGCTCGCCCGGGTCTGCAAGCGTGCTGGGGCTGCACAACGACAGCGGCAACGCCGTCCGTCTCGTCATGGACAGGGACGTATATGCCACGCCGTATTTCGCCTGCCACCCCTGTGACAACACGCAGAGCCTCAAATTCAAAACAGAGGATCTGCTGAATGTTCTGCTGCCAAAGATCGGACATGAGCCGATCATCGTGGAGCTGTAAGGCAAAAAGCAAAAAAAGGTTCCGAAGAATGCTCTTCGGAACCTTTTATATGAGTTCGTCTACTGTAAGCCTTATCAGCTTGTCAGTCTCTGCATTTGAATCGGTGCAGATACCTGCAAGAGAATCAGAAAATGGTGAAAACACAAAAACGCGCTCATTGGGAACGACCGGCATTTCCCCGTTTCTCAGGCTGACGGCGCTGATGCCGCGGCGCTTGCAGCGGCTCTCCCGCTGCACCCAAAGCTGCCAGAACGAAACGTCATCTGATGCTTGGAAGCGCGCGCGCATCTGCTCGCTCACCGGGCGAAGGCGCTCGATGTCCGCGCCGATGCTATGGTCGTGGACCGCCAGCAGCACCGCGCCGTGCGAATGGCTCAGGCTGAAGCAAACATTGGGATACGCCGCAAAATACGGTTTTCCATGCGCTCCACGGGAGATCTCCGGCAGCTTTTCCCAGCCGTAACGATCATGCAGCGCGCGGCGCAGCAGCGCATACGCGCAGAGCGTTTCCGCCGTGTGCGCGGAACGATCGGATCGCACCTTACGTTCAGACGGGAGAAAATGCGCAAGCGCGGCAGTCTCCGCTTCATCGAGCGCACGATCGAGCCTGACAGCATACAGCCGGATATTCACACCTTCCGCCCCCTTTGCGCAGCATTTCCTGCGGAAATTATAGAGGAAACGGCAGATTCTGTCAAACTTTCTCCTTGCGGAAAATTTTTTTGAAATTTTTCTGCCAAAAAAGAGGAAATCAACCGTTTTCGACGTATACGGTATATGAGTAAAAAAAGTTCTGTTTTCAGATGTGGGAAAGGAGGACGCCATGGCCTTTGACCGGCAATTTCTGGACGAGCTGATCGCCCGCAACGACATTGTCGATGTTGTCAGCAATTATGTTTCGCTCCAGCCGCGCGGTGGGAGCCTGTGGGGCTGCTGCCCCTTTCACAGCGAAAAGACGCCCTCGTTCCACGTGCTGCCGGACAAGCAGCTGTGCTACTGCTTCGGCTGCAAAAAGGGCGGCGGCGTCATCAACTTCATCATGGAGGAGGAAAACCTCTCCTTTCCCGATGCGGTGCGCTTTCTGGCGCGGCGCGTCAATATGCCGGTGCCGGAGGAAGAGCACAGCGACGAGAGCCGTCTGCGCTCGCGCATCCTGTCGCTCAACCGCGATGCGGCGCGCTTTTACTACGACCAGCTCTACTCGCCCAAGGGTGCGCCGGTGCTCGAGTACATGAAAACCCGCAAGATCACGCGGCGCAACGCGACGAATTTTGGGCTCGGCGCGGCGGCGGACGAGTGGGACGGCCTTCTCACCGCGATGCGCAAAAAGGGCTACGGCGACGGCGAGCTGCTCGCCTCGGGCCTTGCCATCCGCGGGAAGAACGGCGGGCTGTACGATAAATTCCGCAAGCGGCTCATCTTCCCCATCATCGACGTGCGCGGCGACGTGCTGGGCTTTGGCGGGCGCATCATCAGCAAGGACGATCCGGGCGCAAAGTACATGAACACGCCCGAAACGGTCGTTTACAGCAAGCGGCGCGTTTTATACGGGCTGAATCTTGCCAAAAAGAGCAAGCGCAGCAACATCATACTGGTCGAGGGCAACATCGATGTTGTCATGCTCCATCAGGCGGGCTTCGACAATGTCTGCGCCTCGATGGGAACGGCACTCACGAGCGAGCAATTGCAGCTGCTCAGCCGCTACACCAAGGAGCTTGTGCTCTGCTACGACAACGACGACGCCGGCAAGGTCGCCACGCAAAAAGCGCTGACGCTCTTGAACAGCACGGACTTTCAGGTCAAGGTACTGGAGCTTCCCAAGCGGCTCGTGGACGGGCAGTACATCAAGCAGGACGCAGACGACTTCATCAAATTTCAGGGACGCGACGCCTTTGAACATCTGCTCTCGGGCAGCGAAAGCGGAATGGACTTCCGCATGTCGCAGCTTAAGTCGAAATTTGATTTGACAAGCGACGAAGGACGCATCGGCTATGCCGAGGCGGCGGCGGCGCTGCTCGCCGCCGTGCCGAACGCGGTCGAGCGCGAAATTTACACCGTGCGCGCCTCCGAAGCCGCCGGCATCACGCCGGACGCGATGAAGCTTGAAGTCGAGCGCGCGCGGAAGCGTGCGCGCTACAAGGAAAAGCGTGAGCAGGAGCGGCGGGACTTGAATCCCGCGGCGTCCGCCCAACCGCGCGAGCGGTCGATCCGCTATACCGACCTTCGCTCCGCGCTCGCCGAAGAAGGCGTGCTGCGGCTTTTGACGTTGGACGACTCGCTCTTCGGCGAGAATCCGCCGATCCGGGAAGAGGACTTCTCCTCTCCCCTCCTGGGTCGGTTTTTTACCGCGCTGCGCGCACAGCTCGCGCAGACGGGACAGGTGAACATCCCCGCGCTTGCGGAGTTTTTCACTTCAGAGGAGATCAGCCATCTCATTGGCATTCTGCAAAAGCCGGAGTCGCTCAAAAACGGCGCACAGGCGCTGCAGGATTACTGCAATATCATTTTGGACGAAGCGCATAAGCGCGCGGCCGTGGACGAAGACCCCTTGATGGCCGCGATGGAAAAGAATAAATACAAGGGTAACGGAGGAAAGCAAACATGGAAGAAAAACAGCTGACCAGCAGAGAGCTGGAGGAACAGGCCAACGCGCTGCTCGCCGAGACAGATTTCGAGGAGATCAAACTGCCGAAAAAGGCGAAAAAGGCCGCGGCGGCCAAGAAGGCAGAGCAGGAAAATGAGCAGGCGGAAAAGCCCGCCGAGAAATTCCCGCCGCTGGACGAAAAGCTGGTCGCCTCCCTGCCCGCGGCGGCACTGCTGCAGGGCAACGAAAAGCTCATGGAGATCTTTGCCAAGGGCAAGGCCAAGGGCAAGCTCAGCTCCAGCGACCTGATGGAGACCATCGACGAAATGAATCTGGAGAGCGAGCAGCTCGACCAGATCTACGACTCGCTCGAAACGCTCGGCGTTGACATCGGCACCGCCGAGGCCATCGACAGCAGCATCGACGATGTGGAGCCGCCGATGGAGGAGATCGCTGGGATCGAAGAGGAAGAGCTTGTCGACCCGAACGAGCTGGTCGACAGCTTTTCGACCGACGACCCCGTGCGCATGTACCTCAAGGAGATCGGCAAGGTTTCTCTGCTGTCGGCGGACGAGGAAATTTCGCTCGCGACCGCGATGTCCGCGGGTGTCGAGGCCAAGCAGAAGCTCGAAGAGGCCGAAAAGAACGGCACGGAGCTGAGCGAAGAGGAAATGAAGGCACTCAAATCTGCCGTCAAGAAGGGTGAGCGCTCCAAGCAGCGGCTTGCCGAGGCGAACCTGCGTCTCGTCGTGTCTATCGCCAAGCGTTATGTCGGCCGCGGCATGCTCTTCCTCGACCTCATTCAGGAGGGCAACCTGGGCCTCATCAAGGCCGTCGAAAAGTTCGACTACACCAAGGGCTACAAGTTCTCGACCTATGCAACGTGGTGGATCCGTCAGGCCATCACCCGCGCCATCGCCGACCAGGCGCGCACCATCCGCATTCCCGTGCATATGGTGGAAACCATCAACAAGGTCATTCGCGTGTCCCGTCAGCTCCTGCAGGAGCTGGGTCACGATCCCTCCCCCGAGGAGATCGCCGCCGAGATGGATATGCCCGTCGACAAGGTACGCGAGATCCTAAAGATCGCGCAGGAACCCGTCTCCCTCGAAACGCCGATCGGTGAAGAGGAAGACAGCCACCTCGGTGACTTTATCCCCGACGAGGGCGCAAGCGAGCCGAGCGAGGCCGCTTCCTTCACGCTCTTGCAGGAGCAGCTCGTCGACGTGCTCTCCACCCTCACCCCGCGTGAGGAGAAAGTCTTGAAGCTCCGCTTCGGCATTGAGGACGGCCGTCCCCGCACGCTCGAAGAGGTCGGCAAGGAGTTCAACGTCACGCGCGAGCGCATCCGCCAGATCGAGGCCAAGGCGCTGCGCAAGCTGCGCCACCCCAGCCGCAGCAAGAAGCTCAAGGATTTCCTGAACTAAGCCAATAACGACAAATAGAAGGCACACCCTTCAGGCGTTTACAGCGTCTGGATGGTGTGCCCTTTTTGCTGCAAAGCGACGTGCCGTGCATTGCACATACGACATAGCCAGCGGACAGAATGTAAGTTATTCTGTTCAATAATTAAACCAAAATTAAACCCACAAAACAGAATTACATTGAGATGTTTATGCCTGCTTCAACGCACAAATCATAGAATCGATACCCAATAGCGC
>OKSI01000233.1_pt1 | contig 22861 bp, 20 predicted proteins | sample 1606221 | NCBI WGS metagenome assembly OKSI01 (sample SAMEA3879540, study PRJEB24766) | human gut metagenome | biome: human-associated habitat; feature: feces | place: USA | collected 1985/1987 | reverse complement strand
TGTATTTGACTACTACTACGGAGACGAAAGCAGCCAATTTTCTTTTTACCGCATCCCCCGCCAGCTTGTCACCGGGCAGCAGTTCAAGAAAATATCCACTGACGCGAAGCTGCTGTATGGCCTCCTGCTTGACCGAATGGGCCTGTCAGCGCGGAACGGTTGGTACGATGACGCTGGCAGGGTCTATATCTTTTATACATTGGATGAGATACAAGAGGACTTAAATTGTGGTCACGAAAAGGCTGTCAAATTATTGTCCGAACTGGATACAGATAAAGGTTGCGGTCTGATCGAGCGAGTAAAGCAAGGGCAAGGCAGACCAACAAAAATCTATGTCAAACGCTTCACTACCCGCCGAGTACCTGCTGAAACCCCTGCGCCGCAGGAGACTCCCAGACTTCCGAAAATCGGAAGTCAAGAAGTCGGAAAATCAGAAGTCAAGAGTTCCGATAATCCGAAGTCAAGACTTCCGATTTTCCGAAGTGCAGACTTCGGAAAATCAGACGGTAATTATATTGAATCTAATCAAACTGATTTTAGCTATAAAAATCAATCTATCCATCCATCGCCTTCCGCCGAGCAGCCGGGATGGATGGATAGAAGCGAGTATCTGAGAGAGATCAAAGAGAATATCGAGTACCCGTTTCTTTGTCAACAGTTCAATGCCGATGATGTAGATGAGGTCGTGGGGCTGATGGCGGATGTGATGTGTTCCACGCAGTCAACCGTGCGGATCGGCGGAGAAAGCATACCGCTGCCGCAGGTGCAAGCCCGCTTCTACCGGCTGGACTACTCGCTGATGGTCTATGTGTTTGAGTGTCTGCGCCGCAATACCACACAAGTCCGTAATATCCGCGCATACCTGCTCACCACGCTGTTCAACGCCCCGCTGACCATGAATAACCACTATCAGGCCGAAGTCCAACATGACTTCGGCCCTTAATTTTGGTTGAAAATGTGGCTCAAATTGAGACACATTTTTCGACATAAAACTTGAATATGGAGGTAAATCAATGTCCAACGAAAAGAAAAACCCGCTGATTGGTGCGTTTCGGACACCTGTTGCCGGAGCGCCGCCCACTCCCGCACCGCCTATTCCTGCCAAAGAAACAAAACCGCCCATTCTATCGCCCGCCGCTGTCAAGCCCGGTGAAGTGAAGAAGCCTGCCGAACCCGCCAAGGATGATAAAGTGGCTAAGGATGGTAGGCCCGTTGCGGCTCCGGTCACTCCCGCCAAACCTGACGAGGGGAAGAAGCCCGCCGAACCCGCCAAGGACGATAAGGCAGCCAAGGATGGCAAGCCCGCTACGGCCCCGGTCACTCCCGCCAAACCTGACGAGGGGAAGAAGCCTGCTGAACTGGCCAAGGATGACAAAGCGGCCAAGGATGGCAAGCCTGCCGCTGCACCGTCAGCTCCCGTTAAGCCTGACGAGGGGAAGAAGCCTGCTGAACTGGCCAAGGATGACAAAGCGGCCAAGGATGGCAAGCCTGCCGCTGCACCGTCAGCTCCCGTTAAGCCTGACGAGAGCAAGAAGCCCACCGAACCCGCTAAGGACGATAAGGCGGCTAAGGATGGCAAGCCCGCTGCGGCTCCGATTACTCCCCCCAAGCCTGACGAGGTGAAGAAGCCCGCCGAGCCTGCCAAGGATGACAAAGCGGCCAAGGACAGCAAGCCCGCTGCCGCCCTCGTCACGCCCGCCAAACCGGACGAGGGTAAGAAGTCTGCCGAACCGACTAAGGCGGCAGAGCCGCAGAAACCCACAGAACAGCCGAAGGAGGCCACAGCGGCTACCCGTACCGCAGATGGGCCGAAAGGCTCTGCCGTAACCAAGGTGTTTGAGGACCGGCTGGATGCCCCTGCGGACGCAGACTTTTTCAAACTTCCTGTTCCCGGTGAGGGAGAGATTTACAGCATGGCTGTTCACCCGGCATATCTGAAGGACTTTCTGGATCACCCTTTTACGGTGAACCGTGAGACGCAGGACTATAAAGACCTGTTTGAGTCCATCAAGACCTATGGTATTCGTGAACCTGTTCTCTGCCGTCCCGGTCGCAACGGCGGCCTGGAGATCATTTCCGGCCATCGCCGCCATGACATCGGCGCACAGCTGAATTACCCCATTCCTGTTCTGATCGAGCGTGTGGACGAGGACGACGCACAGATCCAATGCGTAGACGGAAACCTCCACCGTAAGGATATCCCCATCTCTGAGCTGGCCCGTGCTGCACAGATGAAAATGGACGCTTTGAAGCGCAAGGCCGGACGCCGCTCCAAGGCGGATATTCTGGCGGGCAAAGAGCCGATGAAGCGAAGCGATGAACAGGTCGGCGAGGATTTGGGTATGAGCCGTGCCAGCGTGCAGCGCTTGATGCGTGTCAATCAGTTGGAGGAACCGCTGAAAAAGATGGTGGACAAAAAGGAACTGCCGCTGGATACCGCCGAGCAGATTTCCCACATGAAGCCTACCGAGCAGAAAACGCTTGCAGACGCCATCGAAAAAGAGGGCGGAAAAGTCCCCTCTAAGACGGAAGCGGTCAAGCTCAAGGAGGAAAGTCGTGCCGGCACGCTCACTGCACAGAAAATCGAGAACTCCGTTGCGCCCACCAAGCGGGAGATCGACCCGCCGCTAAAGGTCACTTTCCAAGATGACGAGCTGCGCCCCTATTTCCCTGACAAGGGGACCACCGTTGCTACGGTCAAGCGCACGATGTTCGAGGCGATGGATCTTCGCAAAAAAGCGCTTGAACGGCAGAAGATCAAGATGCAGGCTGAAAAAGAACCGAAGAAAAAATCTGAACCGGAGAGGTGATGGAGCATGACGGTTGTAATTGTTAAACCAGGGTATGCTCCGTATGAGGCAGAGATCAACGGCTTAGATGAAATGCAGGGGATCGTAGGCGGAATGATCCAGGCCATCTACCCCTTTGAGGATAGGGTCGCAGTTGTCTGCAATGATGAGGGTATTCTTTTGGGGATGCCGTACAACCGAAGCGTTCCCGGCGGATATGGCGGCGTATTTGGCCCGTTTTTTGTGTGCGGTTTGGGCGAAGAGGACTTTTGCTCTTTGACCCCGGAGCAGGTCAAATCCTACAAGAAGGAATTTCACTGTGCTGAAATCCTGATTGGAACAACAGGCAATACTCCCATCACGATGAAGGTGCAGCCCAAAGCGGTAGGCAGCCCCGGCCAAGAAAAAAGCCGGAATGACCCTCCGGGGCGGGAGTGAGCTGTCATGCAGGAATATACTTCCCCAAGCGAACGGCTGAAGGCACTGACAGATCAATTGGAGCAGGGCGTGTCAGATATTTTTCAAAGCGGTCAATACGCAGCTTATCTTACTGCCATGTCGAAATTCCACCATTATAGCTTTGGCAATACCATGCTGATTTTCATGCAATGCCCAAATGCCACCAATGTTGCGGGTTATCACGATTGGAGAAGGAATTTTGGCCGACAGGTCAAGCGAGGCGAGCGTGGCATCACCATACTCGCCCCTTGCCCATACCGCAGGAAGGAAGAAGTGGAGGAAGCTGCTTCGGATGGTTCACTCGCCACCTCTGTTCAATGGGTGCAGCGCATGGGTTTCCGCACCGTTACGGTATTCGATGTGAGCCAGACAGAGGGAAAACCGCTGCCTGAGCTTGTAAAAAAGTTGACCGGCGATGTAGCACAGTATGAGAGCATGGTTGCGGCTCTGCGCAGCATTTCCCCTTACCCCATTTCCATTGAGTCGTTTCCGGGCGGTGCTTACGGCTGCTGTAATTTCGTAGAGCGGCGTATTCTGGTGCAGCCAGATATGAGCCAAATCCAGACCATCAAGACCATGATCCATGAGGTCAGCCACGCCAAGCTCCATGCGCCGCCGGAGAAAACAGAAGAACTGCCGCAGCACAAGCAGCGCTTCGTCCGAGAGATGGAAGCGGAGAGCGTGGCCTATGTAGTCTGCCAGCACTTCGGAATTGATACCTCTGATTACTCCTTCGGCTATGTGGCCGGATGGAGCCACGGAAAGGAACTGTCTCAGCTGAGAGAGTCCCTTGATCTGATTCGTAACACCGCAGCTGAGTTGATTGATGGGATTGATCCACCGAAGGAATTTGCGCCGCCCACACAGAAAAAGCAGCGAACAAAAAGGAGAAATGCCTATGAGCGCAGTTGACGCCCGGAAAGAACACTATGAGGCCGTGGAGATTTTAGGTATCCCCGGCCTTTTCACTACCCTCCGAGTAGACCGAACCACTATCCCCAAAGGCGTGTATGCCTATGATATGCAGACCAGTGAACAGGATTGGAGCCAGCCCTGTCTACTTGCCCGGCATATCACGGTGGAGCATTTCGGCACCGTCCTGACCGCAAGCCCTGTTCCCATTCCGCCCAATGGGTATCTCGATTTGTCCCCCGGTGATTTTGAAGGCCAGTTCTGCGGCGAGCGTATGACGCTGGCTGATTTTGAAGCCAAATGGCTATCCCCAGTCAAACGACCGCCCAAGAAAAAGGTGCTCCATAAAGCCGCACCCTGCCGTCCTGCACCGATTCGATGAGGTGCGTTATGGGAAAAGAAATCAGTTTGATCGCGTTTCTGGACGAAGTGGTGTCCCGGAATACGCAGCATTACAGAAAAGATTTTGAACTGGATGCTCAGAAACTGCGTGACGCACTGAACAGCCCCTATATGGATGAACGGATATTCTACTTCATGTCTCGCCCTAACGGGACATGGTGTGTGCTGGAACGGGATGTCTTTCTCCGAGACAGCGACGGGTATAAGATTTGGACACACTATGCGGATATGCCCGATGGCATCGAAGCCTATCGCGTCACCATCACTGGGCGGCGCGGCACGGCCCCTATGGGTCATGTTGTGAAGCTGAATTACCGGGAACAGGTACAGCGTGTGATAAAAGTCGCAATGCCCGTTGATGCTGTGGAGCTAACCTTTTACACCGGCGATACGATTCGGATACCGATGGAGAAATACCGGAAACAACGGGAAGAAATCTTCTTTGATTATGGAACAATCAAGAGTTTCCGCTGCTGTCCCAAAAGCGAAGCGGAGTTGTACCGTGTCATTTCTATGGAACATCGCTTGCAAAAGGGCTGGCAGCCCAAAACAAAGAAACGGCTGGATACACCGGCCAGATAGGAGGAATTCAGCCCATGTCGGATAAGGACAGCTTTTATTATCTGAACGCATACCAAGACGGTATCACGCCCGGCCAGCAGGTGACGATTCAACACAGAATTTCCTTCAATGATTGGAGGGCCGGTCCTCACATTGCCCCTTTGGTGGGGCTGGCGGGAGAAGAAATCATGCGGCGCAAGGAAGCCAGCATCGCACTGGAAAAGGATCTGTATGCCCAGTTGAAAAAACTGGCGGAGGCGTGGGACGAGCAGGCCGCACAGACCATGCTGCTGGAACGAGCGCTGGAATATGTCCATATCCCAGAGGTCGCACATACTTCAAATGAGTGGAAGGAGGGGGAGAATGGGGTATGGGAGATCAGCAACCGCACCTATATTATGCGGTATCGAATCTCCTATGAAAAGGCCGCCGATAGTTACCTCGTCAGCTGGGGAATCGTCTACAACGCCCCCAAGCAGCCAGACCCCAAATATACAAATTACTGGGGCAACAGCATCTATGTGGCGCGGCAGGACAAGAAAAAATACCCCACTATGGAGGCGGCACAGCATTACATTCAGGGCCGTTTTGATTTGTACTGTCACCTGTTTCGGGAACTGTCCCCGCCGGTTCCCAATGAGTGCAGACGGATGTTCAGCATCAACGGCCATCTGGCCCCCGGATACACATTGGCCCCTCCTGACAAATCAGAACCAAGCAAGCAGACAGTGGATGACCTGTTGGCCTGTCTGGACGATGTGGATATGGCAGAGCCGCCCGTCAAGCCGCCTGAGAAATGCCGGAAGGAGCAAAGGGAAACCGAGGCCCAAAAGAAGCATATCCCGACACGGTAGGACAGCGGCGCTTTGCGTCGCTGTCCCAGCCAGCATGGAATTTTGACATCAAAATTCCGCTGGTTAGGGGCGTACCCCTAAAACCCCGTGCCGTCCGTCGAAATGCGTCTCAAATCGAGACGCATTATTTTTTACAAGGAGAGTGATGTCCCTGTGCAAACCGACTATTCGCCATGGGGCGAAATACAGGCTCTTGAAACGCTGTATCCCGGTATCCACCTCATCACAACACCCGGCCACGGCGGCATCATGGCGGAATGGCCCGCCTATCTTGAATTGTCCGGCGCCGCACGCAAATGCGGCTTTCGTGAAAACGGCTGCCTTTGGTTTGAAGAGGATTGCTGTGAACAGGTGGTGCTTCGCGAGTTGCTGGATCGTGGGATGTGGACGCTGCCGGATCGGATCAGCGACCCGGCAAAGTTTGAAGAAGGAATCAACCGAATCATCCAGCAGTATCACCCGGACTATTGGTCAGAGCGAGAAGCGGGCCGCACCGTTCCGCAAACCCGCAAAGTGCGAGAGAAAAACAATCTGTCTATCCGAAAGGGGGAACAAGCCGATAAAGCCATATAAAACAATGACGCTTCGCCTGAACGCCGCGGAGTACGCGCACCTGTGCCGACAGGCAGAAGTGACCGGGCTGAAAAAGGAGCCGTTGGTACGGCAGCTCATTATGGGCGTAAATCTTCGCCCCCGTCCCCCCGATGCCTATGCCGACCTGCTTCGGGCACTGTCCGCCATTGGCAACAATATCAACCAGTTAGCACATCAGGCCAACGCCAGGGGCGCAGCCACCTGTGACGAGATCACGGAAGCGCTGCATCTGGTGCGGCAGGCCACACGATTGGTGCGGGAGCGGCTTTGAATGGCGTATACGAAGATCATTGTCATTCATAGCCGATTGGACAGGTGCTTGGGCTATACGCAGGACGAGGAAAAGACCTCTTTGGAAACAGTGCTGGACTACGCCATGAACCGGGATAAGACCGAGCAGGACTGTTTTGAAACTGCGCTGAACTGTGACCGGGAAACCGCCTATGCGGACATGATGGACACCAAGCGCCGCTGGGGCAAGACCAGCCGCAAACGCAAGGGCTATCATGTGATCCAGTCTTTTGCCCCCGGCGAGGTCGCGCCGGAGCAGGCTCACGCCATCGGTGTCGAACTGGCGCAGCGGCTTTTGGCGGATAAATACGAAGTAGTGGTGTCCACGCATTTGAACAAGGCGCACCTACATTCACATATCGTATTCAACAGCGTGTCCTTTGTGGACGGTTCCATGTACCGTGACCGTATTTCGGACTTGCTGGGCGGCTCCGGGGTGGGTATCCGGGGCACATCGGATGCGATCTGTCTGGAGCATAGTTTGTCCGTCATCGAACCCAGTGAGCCAGCTGTCAGCCGTGCCGAGTGGGAGGCAGAAAAGGCGGGGAAGCCCAATTTCCGGGGGCTGACTCGTGCGGACATAGACACTGCCATCGCCAACGCCTACACCATGCGTTCTTTTTGGGGAGAGTTGGTGAAAATGGGCTATCAAGTCAAGCGGTATCCCCAAGTAACCCATGCGGCGGTCAAGCCGCCGGGCGGCGCGCGATTTCTCCGGCTGGACAAGCTGGGAATTGGGTACAGCGAGGCGGAAATATTGTCCCGGCTGATTGCCGGACGCACCGACGTGGCACCGCAGATTAGCAACCACACGCCCATCCTGCCGCAGCGGTATTTCCCCTATGGGCGGCGATACCGTGTGAAAGGCCATTTGCCCTTAAAGGCGGGCCGTACACGGGGTATCCGGCTTCTGTATCTGGAATACCTTTATCTGCTGAGAAAGCCGACATCTCGGCACAAGGCCCCAGTCTCACGGGCGGAGGTCATCAAGTTTGAACGCTATCAGGAGCAATTCTACTACCTGCGGGAAAATCGCATCGACAGCGCAGAACAGCTGTCCATGCAGATGGATGCACTGCAAGCAGAGATAGACAATCTGACTGACCGCCGGGCCGATTTGTACCGCCTGCGCCGAAAAGCCCCGGATGATACAGCTTGTTCCGAGGAGATCGGCACGATCACCGCACGGCTGCGGGTACTGCGCCGGGAGCTGAAGCTGTGCGCCCGCATTGAAGATGATATTCCAACGGTGCGGGCGCAGATGGAAATTTCAAAGGAAAGGAGCGACCATGAAAAAGCTGATAAAAGCAGACCTGAGCAAAGTGTTGGAGCTGACCGCAGCGTACCAACCCATTGACCGTGACAGCCTAAAGGCAGAATTGGAGATTTTGGAGCAGAGCCGACATAACGATTATCTCTTTCTGGCCCGGAAAGACCGCTTTCGGTTGATGGCCCTGTCCGAGGTCTACACCGCAGGCAGTGACGCTAATGGGTTTCTCGCCCTATTTGAGGTACAGACCTGCTGGCCGGTTCTGGCACTGCTGCTTCATGTGGAGTACATGGAAAGCGGCATCCACCGTGGAAGCGTAGTTTTGGACTATTTTGAACTTGTCCGGGATGTGGCCCTTTTTGACCGGCTCCCTGATGCCCAGCGGGAGGGGCACATCAAGCAGCTGATAACCCGCTGTGTACGGTATGCCCCGCAGTGTACGATGGTGGATCTGATCGAATATTTGAAAACCGGGAGGTGTAATTAAATGGACACAAGTGGCGAAGTGGCCGATTTGATGGTCAAAGAAAGCATCCAATTGACGGAGGAAAGCATCAAGCTGTTGGCGGCAGGCTGTAAAAACCTGACCGCCTTTTTATATGCTCTGGCGAAGGATAATAAAAAGCTGGTGGGAAAGACCAGTATGAAGCGCCTGCTGCGGGAGGGCAAGGAATTGAAAACCTTTTGCATCAAGGCCGAGGATTTGAACGACTTCCGCAAATACGCCAAGCCCAATATCCTCTTTGCCGCGATCCGGGATACAAAGGAGGATGACGGTGTGGTGGCGCTCGTCACCAATACGGATTTTGTATCACCGGTCAATCTGTTCATGCAGCGCCGGGGCTATCCCGTCCCCACGCAGACGCAGGAGGACGATACCGTAAAAAAAGACGCACCCCGCACTCAACAAGGGAACTCCTCACCAGAGCGCGGGAATGGCTCGACACCATCGAGGACGAGCCAGATGACGAGGACTACTGACACGGCTGAAAAAATCAGTGATATTCCCACGGTAAAAGGCCGGTTGGCCGTGTTGCAGAAAACCGCTGCGGGGATGCGGGACGGTCAGGCGAAGCAGCGTTCCCAGCCCACACAGCAGAAATCAAGATAACAGGAGGAATTTTTAGTATGGCAAATCTGGAACAGATCGTGAGCCGTAAGGCCGAAAACGATACAAAGTGGAAAGAGGCCCAGCAGGCTGAGAGGGAAAATACCACGGCCATGCAGGACGCCGGAATCACGGAGATCACCAGCAATCCCGAAGCCTACGCCCGCTATCTGGAGATGCAGGGGGACAACCCCTCTTACAGTGCCGGCAATATCGCGCTGGTGATGTTCGGCAACCCGGAGGCCACCGTGTTCGGAACCCGTGACCGCTGGAAAACGCTGAACCGCTCCGTTATGGACAGCGAAAAGAACAATGGCGTGAAAATTTTTGCCCGTTCTCCTATGGGGCGCGGTTATACGCTGGCGGATGCCTATGACATCAAGCAGACGCAGGGCCGGGATATTTCCCGGATCACCTTGCAGAATGACAGTAAGGAAATGGAGGCGGCGTTGACCACCGTTCTGAATTATGCCGTTGTGCCGGTGGTCATTGACAAGGAACTCCCTGCCCCTGCCTTTTATGACGCCGCCAATCTGGAACTGGCCATCAACCCGGACTATCCCGACAACGAAGCCTTTGCGGCGATCACCGCCGAGGTAGCCCACAGCCGTTTCCATGCCAAGGGCGCCAATGCCAGCTATGACCGCAGCGAGTGTGAGTTGGACGCACAGAGCATTTCCTATATCCTCTGCCGCAGATACGGGATTGAACGGCCTATGCCGGATATGTCGAACCTCGCTGCTCTCTATGAGGGCTGGGAACCGCAGGAGTGCCGACAGGCTCTCGATAATATTCAGGATACCAGTAAGCAGTTTGGGCGCTCCATTGAGAAAAATCTGGAGATGGGCAAACAGCGCAGCCGTGCCCCGGTACATCGTCCTACCCGGTAAAGTCCCGACAACAGGGGGTGTCTCCCCTTTGGGGAGTATGAGCCACCGCCCACCCCTGTCAAGGCCGCACGATTGCTGGCGCAATCATGCGCGGAGTCAGCCAGTGCGCGCACTGGCTGAGCCTTGACCGGGCTGTTCGCTGGCTCATTAGGTAATCAAGGGGAGGACACCCCAAAAGCCGCTGACAGCGGCTTTTGCTATATTGGGAGCGCGGCGCGTCCAACGCAGTGCCAGCGAGCCCGTCAGCCCGCCCCGCCGTGAGCCATCGGCGGGGCGCTTTTCAAAATGTGGCTCAATTTGAGACACATTTCTACATCAAACAAAAATTTTGGAGGTTATCTATGAAACACCGCAGATTGATTTCAGCGTTTCTTACTTTTGTTTTGTGCCTCAGCATGATCCCCACGGCATCAGCCGCCCAGCAGAACAGCTACCATGATCCTGCTGAGCATTGGCTCACAGCCAACAACCGTACCAACGAATTGGATGCCAACAGCACCGTTACACGTGAGACCTTCAAATGCGGCGAATGCGGCAAGGCCACATCCTTTGAGGTGTTCCGCGTTCCTGAATATACCCGTGATGGGCAGACTGCCATGAGCCGTAATGTCAAATACTCGGATGGCACCATGGTGGATGGCGTCGGCAAGGGCTCTGTGTTGGATGGGACGCCCGGCAAAGACGCCTACTACACTGGGTATCATTATACGAAAGCCGTTTGTGAAACCTGCGGCTCGCTCAACACCAATATGAGTAAGAGCGAATATGGCTATCTGAAGAACGTCTACTGGCTGTATGACTGCGCCGCGGAGTTTACTGAGGATCTGCCGGAGACCGTTACCCATGAATATGTAGACAGCAAGTACCACCGCACTGTCACCAAAGGCGGCACCTACTGCTGCTTCTGTTACGGTACGAATTACGAGAAGTCCTCCGTGCTGGAACGGCATGACATGGAAACGGAGACTCTGCCCCAGCCCGCTCATGGCCGTTTCGCTGCCGTGGAGAAGTGCCGCCTGTGCGACTATACCCGCTATGGCTACACGGCGGCCAAGGCCGTTGTTGCCAGCTACTACGGCGTGGTAGACGGACAGCCCCATACTATCAGCGTTACGGACTTGTCTGAAGCCGGTGTCCGCACGGCCATCCGCTACGGCAACAGCGCGGATAGCTGCACTATGACCTCCGCGCCCAACTATACGGACGAGGGTCAGTACACTGTCTATTACGAGATCACCTACGCCTGTGACGGTGTGGATATGACGGAAAACGGTGTGGCCTATGTCTGGCTCCGTGATGATACGACAGATGAAAACGGCAACTGCGGCTGCGGCTGCTCTAACCCCAACTGTGGCTGTCAGAACAAGCATTGCAACGGAAATTGCTGCACCGACAAGGGCTGCGGTGAAAACCACAAGTATATTCTGCTGGACAGCACCAAGGCCGGCTGCACCACCCTCGGTTATGACCGCTACCTCTGTACGGAGTGCGGCAAAATCGAAAAGCGCGACTATGTGGACTCCCTCGGTCACGCATGGCAGGGCATCGTCATCCGTGACGCCACCTGCGAAACCGATGGCAAGCTGCTGGAGCTTTGCTCCCGCTGCGGACAGCTGAAGCAGACAGCTACCCCCAAGGGCGAGCATACTTATGAGACCTACGCCGTGGCCGCCACCTGTACCAGCCCCGGCTATACCGTCCGGGAATGCTCCGTTTGCGGTGACCGCCATATCGAGGACATCACTTCTGTTCTGCCCCATGACTACGAATCCCATGTGATTTCCGCCACCTGCGAGAACGGCGGTAAGACCATCCATCGCTGCGATGGATGCGGCAGTTCCTTTGTAACGGATTATACCTCCCCGCTGGGCCATAGCTGGGATGAGGGAACCCTCATCACCAACGCAACCTGCACTGGCGAGGGCGTCATGGAATACCGCTGCATTCGCTGTGGTTACCACCGTCTGGATGCCGATCCCGCGGATGGCCACATCCCCGGCGCTCCTGCTACCTGCACGGAACCACAGCTCTGCACCCGCTGCGGTGCTGTGCTGGAAAAGGCCCTGGGACATGATTACAAGTCCGAAGTGACTGCTCCCACCTGCACGGAGATGGGCTACACCACCAACACCTGCTCCCGGTGCGGTGATACCAACAAGAGCAGCTACACCGAGCCTGCCGGTCATAAGCCCAGCGACTGGATCATCGACAAGGAGTCGACCACCGATTCCGAGGGCAGCAAGCACAAGGAATGTACCGTGTGTGGTGAAAAGCTGGAGACACAGCCCATTGAAAAGATCTACAACAGCGCCACCACAGATAGTAAGGGTGAGGCCATTGTGGGCGGCTACCTTGTGACCGTCACCGATACCGACACCAAGAATCCCGTAGCAAACGCCGCCGTGGCACTCCACAAGGATAATTCGATCTCCATCCGCCTGCCGAATAGCCGCCTGCTGGACTACGCAGATCAGACCACCGTCACCGTGCAGCTCGTCAAGGACAAGAGCGCTGTACCGGGCATGAGCATTGCCGTTACAGACAAGAATGATAACTACGCCTCCAGTAAGACCGACGCCGCGGGCCAGATCACCGTTCCCACCGGCAGCGGCAAGACCAATGAGGACGGCAAGGTCACTGCTGGCTATGAGGATGCGGACGGCGACCGCTGGACGCTGACCATCAAGGTGGAGCACACCGATACCGGACGCCCCATCCCCAACGCAGAGGTCGCCATCGGCAAGACCGCCAATATTACGGTCAAACTGCCGGATGGCACGGATCTGGATAAAAACCACCGTGTGACGGTTACCGTCACCGACCACCAGAAAAATCCGCAGGAGAATAAAAACATCATTGTTAAGGGCGACCTGAGCCAAACGGCCAAGGGCAAGACGGATCAGGACGGCAAGCTGACCGTTCCGGAAATCGAGGAAAGAGAGCGTCACGGCACCTATATCCTGGGCTACACAGACGGAACCTTCGGCCCCAGCCGCAGCATGACCCGCGCGGAGGCCGCCGCTATCTTCGCCCGTCTGCTGGCGGAGAAGAACGGCGATACCATTTCCACCGTGGCCAACACCAGATTTACGGATATTCCCGCCCATGCCTGGTACTCCGGTTATGCCAAATACCTCAATAACAACGGTGTCACCTACGGTAAGAGCAAGACTATCTTTGCCCCCGACGATGCCATTACCCGTGCCGAGTTCACAACGCTGGCCGTCCGCTTCTTTAATGTGTACGGCGATGGCGACGCTGAGATCATGGAGCAGTATAAGGACTTCAACGATGTGAGCGACGGCTATTGGGCCGCCACGTACATCAAGGCTGCCGCCAAGCATGGCTGGATCAACGGCTATGGCGACGGCTCCTTCCGTGCTGACGACGAGATCAACCGTGCGGAGGTTGTGACCATCGTCAACCGCCTGCTGGGCCGCGAAGCGGATGAGGCATACATTGCGGATAACCTCCGCAAGCTGAACACCTTCCCGGATGTCAGCCGCAAGCATTGGGCGTACTACGCAGTCATGGAGGCTGCTAACGCCCATACCGCTATCCTTGGCGACAACGAAAGCTGGAGCAAGTAAATAGGGATATGTCGAAATGTGTCTCAAATTGAGCCGCATTTTTGGGGCCGCTTCTGAAAAGGGGCGGCCTCTTTTTGCGTAAAGGGGGATTGCATGAGACGAAATCAAAATCAGAACCCGCTGCTGTGGCTACTGCCTGTGCCGATGGTGCTTTGGCTGGCAGCGCTGCTTGCAACAGAGTATAAGGCCGGAATGACCGTGTCTACACTGATGGGGCGGTTTTCGTGGCTGATGGAGCATCCCTTTTCTGTGCGGTGGACGCTGCATACGCCGAAATTTATGCTGTGGGCGCTGGCAGCCTATGGCTTTGCCGTGGCGCTTTATCTCTCCACCCGCGAGAACCGCAGGCCGGGCGAGGAGCACGGTTCTGCCAAATGGGGCAGCGCCAAACGGCTGAACGCCAAATACCGGGACAAAGACCCACACAACAACACCATCCTGACACAGAATGTTTGCATGAGCCTGAACGGCAAAATGCACCGGCGAAATTTACTTCAAATCGTAATCGGTGGTAGCGGTGCAGGCAAAACGAGGTTCTTTGTTAAACCGAATCTGATGGAGGCAAATTGTAGCTTTCTTGTGACTGACCCCAAGGGGGAAACGCTCCGGGCCGTAGCGCCGCTGCTGCTCGAAAGGGGCTATGTTATCAAGGTGTTTGACCTGATCGATCCATCCCGCTCGGACAGCTTCAATGCCTTTGCCTACATCAAGGATGATAAGGATGTGATGAAGCTGGTGAATAACTTTATCAAAAATACTACGCCAAAGGGCGCACAACAGAACGATCCGTTTTGGGAGCGCTCGGAAATCGCACTGGATACAGCTCTCATCCTGTACCTAATCCATGAAGCGCCCCCGGAGGAGCAGAACTTTGAAATGCTCATTTACATGATCGAAAACGGCGGGGCCAGAGAGGATGACGATGACTACCAATCTCCCTTAGACCTTCTGTTTGAGGCACTGGAGGAGGAATACCCGAATCACATCGCCGTGCGGGAATATAAGATTTACAAACAGGCGGCGGGCAAAACGGCCAAAAGCATCCTGATTTCCGCAGCGGTGCGGCTGTCTGCCTTTATCCTGCCGGAGATCCAGAATATCACCGCCAAGGACGACATGGAGCTTGAAAAAATGGGAGAGCGCAAGCAGGCTGTGTTTGCCATTATCCCGGATAATGACGGCACCTTTAATTACATTGTGGGTATGCTCTACACCTGCGCCTTTCAGAGCCTTTACTATCAGGCCGACAAGGTACACCAAGGGGCACTGCCCGTTCCCGTGCGAATGATGATGGACGAGTTTTGTAATGTCTCCCTCCCGGATGATTTCGGCAAGCTACAAGCTACCATGCGCAGCCGCAACATCATGTCCACCATCGTCCTGCAAAACATTTCTGCGTTGAAAGCCCTGTTCAAGGATGACTGGGAGGGTCTGATCGGCAACGCGGATACGCTGCTGTACTTAGGCGGCAACGAGGTCAGCACCTTCAAATATATCTCCGAACTGTTGGGCAAGGAAACGCTGGATACCCGGACGCGCAGTGTATCCAAGGGGCGCAGCGGCTCCAGCAGCGTGAACTACCAGCAGACCGGGCGGGAACTGATGACCCCGGATGAGGTGCGGGCGCTGGATAATGACCACTGTATTCTGTTTATCCGCGGAGAACTGCCGGTGATGGACAGAAAGTATGACATCCTAAAGCATCCTGACCTGAAGCTGACGGAGGATGGCGGTGCCGCACCGTATATCCACTGCCCCGGCCTGACCTATGCGCTGGAGGACTTCCCGTTGTCTGCGGACAGTTGGGAGTCCATTGAAATTATTGAATGAACAAGGAGAAAGACACCATGAAAAAGAACCGTATTCCGTCTGAAGCAGACCACCGGACTGTCCAGGCCAGACGCCGCTATGGAGCGCTCGTTTTGATCGTGCTGGCCTGTGCTGCCATGACCTGCCCTGCGCTGGCTGCTGACGATCCTCTTACCATCGTCGGAAACCTGTCCGACTTTGTGTTTTCCATCATCAAGGCACTGGGCGTTATCATCCTCGGCTGGGGCATCGTGCAGGTGGGGATGTCCATCCAGTCCCACGATGCCAGCCAGCGAACGCAGGGCTTTCTGTGCCTGTTCGGCGGCCTGATGATCGCCTTTGCCAAGGAAATCTTGACCGCCATTGGCGCAGTGTAACGGAAGAGGGGCGGGCCATGAAGCCTGCCCCTCTTACTTCTCTGGAGAAACGGGGTGATATAAATTGAATAACTGGATCATCGGCAATCTGCAATCAGCCTTCGATACATGGAACGAAAAGCTGACAGAGATATGGAGCTTTGTCACCGCCACGCCGCAGACCTTCCGCGGTGGCGAGCTTTGGAATACCATCGTCACCATCAACGACGGGTTGAAAGCCTTTGGCTATGGCTTGCTGGTACTGTTTTTTGCTATGAGTGTGTTTCACTCCGCTGCCAGCTTCCGCGATCTTCAGCGCCCGGAGTTTGCCCTTCGGCACTTTATCCGCTTTGTTTTGGCTAAGGTGGCAGTTGGTGGCGCTATGGAGATTATGACCGCCATGTTTTCTATATGCGGCGGTATAGTACAGTCTATCATGGGCAGCATCGGCGGTATGAGTTCTGCCGGAGTGACTATGCCGCAGGAAATCATTGACGCCATTGAGGAAGTGGGCTTCTTACAGTCTGTTCCGCTATGGATGGTCACATTTTTGGGCAGCTTGTTCATTACCGTGCTGTCCTTCATTCTGATTATGACCGTCTATGGACGCTTTTTCCGGCTGTATATGTTTACGGCGCTGGCTCCGCTGCCGTTGGCTTCCTTCGCAGGAGAGGATACCAGCTTTATGGGAAAAGCCTTTCTCAAAAGCTACATCGGCGTCTGCATGGAGGGGGCTGTCGTGGTGCTGGCCTGTCTGATTTTCTCTGCCTTTGCGTCCAGCGGCGCACCGATCGTAGATACTTCCCTGCCCGTTGTCACGATGAGTTGGCAATATGTGGCGCAGACGATTTTCAATATGCTGATATTGGTTGCGCTTATCAAGGGGGCGGAACGGATCGCAAAGGAGATGTTCGGGCTATAAGAAAACGGCGGGCCGAAGCCCGCCGTTTTTCAGTCCTTATATTCAGGGATGGGTACGCCGTTGCACAGCTGAAATCCGGTAATGGTGCGTCCCTCCGCATTGGCACGGTGTAGGTCATTTTTAATCTGCCGCTCGGCCAGCTGGAGCATTCGCCGTTCCTGTACCCACTCCACCACCGGGCGGAGCCAGCAGGACAGTGCCAGCAACGCGAAAAGTGCCAGGACACCGTAGAACACAAAGGAATGTGCCGCCGTCCATTGGGGGTAAAGGCGGCCTACGCCCAGCCAGGCCAGCATAGGCAGAAGTTGCAGGCGCAGGAGCAGAGCGAACACCAACCGGATTGCAAAGATAAACAGAACAAATGCGGCGAAAGCAAGAAGTACCTGTTGCAGGATCGTCATAGTAAAAACCTCCTATATTTGGTACTTCTATTATCTCATACCTCAAAATCGTGTCAAAAAATCGAAAAATAAATAGTTTCAAAGAGAAATGCGGCTCAATTTGAGACACATTTCGACAGCAGAAAGGAGCAGCCAAATATAAGACATGAAGCGGTATCAAATCATTTATGCCGATCCTCCATGGCGATATGAGCAAAAAAGTATGCAAGGTGCAGCGGAAAAGCATTACCCAACGATGAGTATTGCTGATTTGTGCGCGCTGCCAGTTGCGAATATAGCCGCAGAGGACAGCACACTATTTCTGTGGGCCACATTCCCGCAGCTTCCTACTGCACTTAAATTGATTCGTGCGTGGGGTTTTACTTATAAAACTATTGCGTTCCTCTGGCTGAAAAAGAACAAAAAGTCTGATAGCTGGTTTTATGGCCTTGGCTTCTGGACAAGGGGAAATGCGGAAGTTTGCTTATTGGCAACAAAAGGGCACCCAAAACGCAGGGCAGCTAATATTCACCAGTTCATCATTTCTCCGATTCAAGAACACAGCAAAAAGCCCGATGAAGTGCGAGAAAAAATTGTAGACCTGATGGGTGATGTGCCGCGGATTGAATTATTTGCCCGCAGCTATACAGAGGGTTGGGATGTGTGGGGAAACGAAGTGGAGAGCGATATTGACTTATCAAAATACATTACGGAGGAGTGATGAACATGGAAATTAAGATACCCAAAGAAGTCCGGCAGCACAGCGAGACGATTTTCTTCGGCCTCTCCACACGGCAATTCGTTTGCGCAGTGCTGGCCGTAAGCGTTGCTATCGGCACCTATTTTCTGACGAAGGGAGCTATTGGCAAAGAAACCGCCAGCTGGGTGTGCATCGTGGCCGCCACGCCGCTGGCTGTAGCCGGATTCTTCCGGTACAACGGCCTGACCTTTGAGCAATTCGCATGGGCTTTCATTAAGTCACAGATTTTGTGCACGGGGCCGAGGGTGTTCCGCTCTGAAAATCTGTACTGCAAAATTCTGAACGAGAAGGAGAAAAACATCTATGATTAAAACGCTGATTGCCGCTGACCGCAGTGAACGGGAGCGGTTCAGGATTCCCCGGAGCGTCCAGCAATCCATCCCCATCCAAAAGATCTATCGGGACGGTATCTGGCAGACCGGCGGCAAGTTCAGCCGGACTTGGCGCTTTGCGGATATTAACTATGCGCTGGCCTCCCATGACGATCAGCGGGATATGTTCACTTCCTACTGCGGTGTGCTGAACAGTCTGCCTACGGATGCCACCACAAAAATCACCATCAACAACAGGCGGTTGAACGGCGCAGAGTTTCGCCGCAGTATCCTGATGCGGGAGCGGGGGGACGGTCTGGACGGTTACCGCAGGGAGTACAACAGCGTCCTGACCGACAAGGCCGCAGAAAGTAATGACCTCATTCAAGACAAGTACATTACGGTTTCGGTGCCCCGGAGAAACATGGAGGAGGCCCGAACCTTCTTCCACCGGGTAGACGCTGACCTTGGAAAAAATTTTGGGCGCTTGGAGAGCGCTGCAAAAGCACTGGATAATCAGGAGCGTCTGCGAATCTTCCATGATTTTTTCCGTCCCGGCGAAGAAGAACATTTCTGGTTTGACCTGAGTGATGCCATGAAGAAAGGGCATGACTTCCGGGATTACATCTGCCCGGATGGGCTGTGCTTCAAAGCAGACCACTTCGAGATGGGCGGCAAAGTTGGCCGTGTTCTGTTTTTGCGGGACTATGCCAGCTACATCAAGGACGAGATGATCTCCAAGCTGTCTGATTTCCCGCAAAACCTCATGCTGTCAATCGACATTCTCCCTATTCCCACCGACGAAGCCATCCGTGAGGTGCAGAGCCGTATCCTCGGCATCGAAGCGGATATTGCTCGGTGGCAGCAGTGCCAGAACAGCCGCAATAATTTCACGGCCAGCATCCCCTATGAATTGGAACAGCTGAGGGCAGAGACAAAGGAATTTTTGGACGATCTGAGCACCCGCGACCAGCGGATGATTTTTGCCAATGTCACCATCGTACACATGACGGACACGCTGGAGCAGCTGAACACCGACACGGAGACGCTGCAAGCGATTGGGCTGGAGCAGGCGTGTCAGTTCTCCGTTCTGCGATACCAGCAGGAGGACGGGTTGAATACGGCCTTGCCCTATGGTCTGCGCCGCATCAAGACCACCCGCACACTGACAACTGAATCTACCGCCGTTTTAATGCCGTTCCGCGTTCAGGAGATCCAAGACGCGGGCGGTATTTATTATGGTGTCAACGCCGTAAGTAAAAATCTTTTGATCTGCAACCGAAAGAAGCTGCTGAACCCACACGGCTTTGTGCTGGGTGTATCGGGCAGCGGCAAGTCCTTCAGCATGAAGGAGGCTATCACCTTTATTGCCCTCTCTACCAATGACGATATTATTATGATCGACGCCGAGCGTGAGTATGGCGAGCTGACGCGGGCACTGCAAGGGGCGGTGCTGGAGATCTCTCCATCCAGCCCGCACCACATCAATCCGCTGGATATTAACCGGGGCTATGGAGCCGGGGAGAACCCGGTGGCTATGAAGTCCGAATTAATGATGAGCATTTGCGAACAGCAGATGGGTGTCGGACAGCTGGGGGCGTTCCATAAGTCTATCATTGACCGTTGTACCGCCAATATCTATCACGATTTCATCAAGAGCGGCGGCGAAGGCAGGATTCCGACTCTCCCGGATTGGCGCAACGAGGTCAAGCGGCAGCCGGAGCGTGAAGCACAGGAATTGGCCCTTGCATCGGAGCTGTTCGTGGAGGGCAGCTTGAATATGTTTGCCCACGAAACCAATTTTGATATTGATAACCGCATTGTCTGTTTTGACCTCTACGAGATGGGTGAACAGCTCAAGCCCACGGCGCTGAATGTGGTGCTGGAGACGATCCAGAACCGCGTGGCGGCAAATCGGCTGGCCGGAAGGTACACATGGGTATTCGTGGACGAGGTGTATTTGTTCTTCAAGTATTACTACTCCGCACAATTTCTCTACAAGTGCTGGAAACGCTTTCGCAAGTACGCCGCTGCCATGACCGCCGCCACGCAGAATATTGAGGAATGTCTGCGCTCGGAAACGGCCCGCCTGATGCTGGCCAACAGCGAGTTTTTGATCCTGCTCAATCAGGCGGCAACTGACCGGGCGGAGCTGGCGAAGCTGCTGCATATCTCGGAAACGCAGATGAGCCATGTGACGAATGTGGAGGCCGGTCACGGCCTTATGCGGATCGGCAGTTCCATCATCCCCTTCGTCAACGAGTTTCCCCGTGACGGCACCCTTTATCGCCTGATGACCACGACACCGGGGGACAAATGAGCATTGTCGAAATTCGTCTCCAATTGGGACACATTAAGGGGGTGTACCGGATTGCCGGAATTTAAGGAGAAGCCTAAAATGGGCCAGCCCAAGAGCAAGCGTACCGCTATGCTTGATCCCCGCCATCGGGCCAAACTGCTAAAGAAGAAGTACCGCCAGCAGTTGGCGGAGCGTCGGGAGCTGGAATCAGACAGCGCAGAAACGCAGGCTGTCGATGAAGTAGAGGACACGGCCAACTGGGCGGTGGACACGGTGCAGGATCGTGCGGCGCAGGTGCCGAGGGCAAGGCAAAAACCGCCGATAAAGGAAAAATCGGCTGCGAGTATTCCGCGTGAGCGTAAAGCAAATGAGCAAACCGCCACTTCGCGGGAACCCCCTGCAAGATACACAGTGCCTAAAAATAAAAACTTCTTGGAGACTCCTTCCGCTGAAGAAGCAAGGCCACTGGATGAAAAGCAGCAGTTTGAAGCACGTCGCCAGTTCGTAGCGGACAAGCAGAAGAGCAAGCTGCTTTCGGAGCAACGGATCGTTCATTCTGTGGAGGAGCCGCCTGCTTTCTGTGACGCTGAATGGGAGCCGGTTTCACCGTCAAAGACGGATACGCCGAAGCACAGCGCTTTCAAAGAGAAGAAACGGTTTGCCGTGAACGATCATAGCAGAAGCAAGCCAGAAAAGTCCCTGCCTGCTCCAAAGGTTAAGCGTACATCCTTCAAGACTGCGGCAAAGCCTATATCAGCAACACAGAAAACCGCTTCGCAGCAACAGATCCACCAGACTGCGGCACAGGCAAAAAAGACCGCCAAGACAGCGGTAGAGCTGTTCAAGCGGGCAGCTGGGATGCTCCGCCGTGCCGCCGCTGCCTTGATCTCCGCACTGGCCGGTTTGGTAGGCGGGAGCGTTGTCCTGGTGGCACTGGTAGTCATTATCATCATTGCGGCTGTAGCAAGTTCCCCGTTTGGCCTGTATTTTGCCGCAGAGCGTAATGCACCGAATACTGTGTCGGTAGCCGAGGCCGTGGCGCAGGTGAATATCGCCTACAATACAAAGTTGGAGGAATTGCAGACCGGGGACTATGACAGCATCGACATTCAAGGGCAGGCCCCGGACTGGCCGGAGGTGCTGGCTGTTTTTGCCGCCAGGACCGCCGGTGCGGAGGATGGCGTAGATGTGGCCACTCTGGACGCAGACAGGGTGGACCGTCTGACCGTCGTATTCTGGGATATGACGGAGATCACCTCTTGGGTGGAGATGATAGACCATTCGGGCGGTGATGACGATGATGGTTGGACAGAATATATCCTGCACATCGCCATCACGCCAAAAACGGCGGATGAAATGCGGACGGCCTACGCCTTTACCCGGTATCAAAACGAAGCGCTGGACGAGCTTTTGGCAGACCGGGCCACACTGGCTTCACTGGCCTCCAGCCTGACGATCACCAATGCGGACGCAGTGCAAGTGCTTCAAAGCCTTCCGGCAGACCTCTCCCAGGAGCGCAAGGCTGTGGTTCAGAACGCATTGACGCTCTACGGAAAAGTTTCATACTTTTGGGGCGGCAAGAGCCTTGTGATTGGCTGGGATTCCCGCTGGGGCGAGCTGCGGCAGGTCACAGCCGCAGGCAGTTCCACTACCGGCACCTATCGGCCCTACGGGTTAGATTGCAGTGGATTCGTGGATTGGGCCTTTTACAACGCCACGGGCGGTAGCTACATCATCGGACATGGTGGTGGCGCCACGATGCAGCACTCGTACTGTACCGATATTTCATGGTCGGATGCCCAGCCCGGCGACTTGGTGTTTTACCCGGACAATTCCCATGTCGGCATCGTCTGCGGCCGGTCGGAAGATGGCAGCCTGTTGGTGATCCACTGTGCCAGCGGTGCAAATAATGTGGTCATTACTGGCACAAGCGGCTTCGTTTCCGTTGCACGGCCAGATTATTACAGGGAATAGGCGCTGTCAAAATTCGTCTCAAATTGAGACTTATTATTTCAGGCCCACACTGCCTTTTATTGGGTAGTGTGGGTCTGGTTTTATATACAAAGATTCCTATTTGCTCGCCTTTTCGCTTTCTCTCACGGCGCGAACCATCTCACTCTTGTCCCCATAAAATTTGTACGGTTCAAACTTGTAATAATTGTAGTATCTTATATCAATCCAGTTATAAATGTATTTTTCTAAATCCAGTTTTATTGCATCAAATGATTTCCAGAACTCGTCAGCGTCGCAGTTCCTACTCAAGTCCCACTTTGCCGCATCAAATTCAAACCTATAATCAGCAAG
>OKSI01000220.1_pt1 | contig 23897 bp, 14 predicted proteins | sample 1606221 | NCBI WGS metagenome assembly OKSI01 (sample SAMEA3879540, study PRJEB24766) | human gut metagenome | biome: human-associated habitat; feature: feces | place: USA | collected 1985/1987 | reverse complement strand
ATCCGGCGGCCCCCGCCGCCACAGGATGCCCCTTGCCAAGTGACATCTACGGGGCCGGGGAGGCCCCCTGCCCTTCCCGCCCCTCATATCGACATTTGACCCGTTGCATGGTACTTGCGGCAGATGTTCGATTTTGCATTCAACGCACAGCGTTTCGCTGTCTACCTGATCCCCACCCTGCTCGGCATCATCATGCATGAAGTGGCCCACGGCTGGATGGCCTCCCGCAAGGGGGACCAGACCGCCCGCTTCATGGGCCGCCTGACCCTCAATCCCGTCTCGCATTTCGACGCCCTGGGCGCGGCAGTGTTCCTGCTCACCAGTCTGGGCACGGGCTTCATCTTCGGCTGGGCCAAGCCGGTGCCGGTCAATGTGCGCAACCTGCGCGACCCCGCCCGCGACATGATGTGGGTGGCCCTGGCCGGGCCCGTGACCAACTTTTTGCTGGCCATCGGCTTTGCCCTTGTCCTGGGCGCCGTGGTGGCCATGCTGCCCAGCCCCGACATCTCGGACACCACGCGCTACTTCCTGCTCATGCTGGTGGCCGGGGTGAACATCAACCTCTGCCTCGCCTGGATCAACCTGCTGCCCATCCCGCCGCTGGACGGCAGCAAGATCGTGGCCTATTTCCTGCCGCCGCGCGCCGCCTGGGCCTACATGAGCGCCGGGCGCTACGGCTTCATCATCCTGGTGCTCCTGCTGGCCACGGGCCTGTTGGGGCACATCCTCGGGCCTCTTATCGGCGGGGGCAGCGACCTGCTGCTTTCGCTTGTCGGTATCAAGTAAGTAACGGAACTTCTAAAGGAATCTTGAAATGAGCACTGTTCGTCCGCGTACGGTTTCGGGCATGCGTCCCACCGGGCCGCTCCATCTGGGTCACTACTTCGGCGTCCTCAAGAACTGGGTGGAACTCCAGCACACCGAGGAAGCCTATTTCTTCGTGGCCGACTGGCACGCCCTGACCAGCGATTATGCCGACCCCTCCAACATCGCCACCAACGTGGAAGAGATGGTCAAGGACTGGGTGGCCGCCGGGCTGGATCCCGAAAAGTGCGTCATCTTCCGCCAGAGCGCGGTCAAGGAACACGCCGAGCTGAGCCTGCTGCTCTCCATGATCACCCCCGTCTCCTGGCTGGAACGCAACCCCACCTACAAGGAACAGCAGCAGCAGATCACCAACAAGGACCTGGGCAACGCGGGCTTCCTCTGCTACCCCGTGCTCATGGCCGCGGACATCCTCATGTATCGTCCCCACGGCGTGCCCGTGGGTGAAGACCAGCTGCCCCACATGGAGCTGACCCGCGAGATCGCCCGCCGCTTCAACTACCTTTATGGCGGCAACTTCTTCCCCGAGCCGCAGGCCATGCTCACCCCCGCGGCCAAGTGCCCCGGCCTGGACGGCCGCAAGATGTCCAAGAGTTACAACAACGGCATCTTCCTGCGCGACACCATGGCCGACATCGAGCCCAAGGTGCGCGGCATGTTCACCGACCCGGCCCGCCTGCGCAAGAGCGATCCCGGCAACCCGGACGTCTGCAACCTCTTCCCCTACCATGTGCTGCTGGCCAGCCCCGAAGAGCAGGCCGAGATCCGCACCGGCTGTACCGGCGCCAGCTTCGGCTGTGTGGAATGCAAGAAGCGCTTCCTGAAGAACCTGGAAGCCTTCCTGGCTCCCCTGCAGGAACGCCGCGCCGCCCTGTCGGCCCGTCCCGGTGCCGTGGCCGAGATCCTGGCCGCCGGCAACGAACGCGCCCGCGCCTTCGCCTCCGCCACGCTGGCCGAAGTGCGCGCCAAGATGGGGCTGTAAACGCCTTGAAATGGGTAGGTATTGATTACGGCCTGGCCCGCACGGGCCTGGCCGCCACCGACCCGGAAGGCATCATGGCCTATCCGCTGACCACCATCCGCCTGGCCGACTACGCCAACCGCAAGGAATTCCTGGCGGCGCTGGCCGGGCGGATACTCGAGGAGCGCCCCGACGCCGTGGTACTCGCCGCAGCCTTTGTGGGCGGCATCATGGCCAACTCGCTCTACCGCGCCGACTTCATCATGCAGAACATGAAGATGCAGTGCAACGTGATAGAAAACGCCTACACCCACGGCGTCAAGAAGCTGCTCTTCCTCGGCTCCACCTGCATCTACCCCAAGCAGGCGCCCCAGCCCATGCGCGAGGATTGCCTGCTCACGTCGCCCCTGGAGTACACCAACGAGGAGTATGCCATCGCCAAGATAGCCGGACTCAAGATGTGCGAGTCCTACAATCTCCAGTACGGCACCAACTTCATCGCTGTGATGCCCACCAATCTCTATGGACCCAACGACAACTTCCACCTCGAAAATTCGCACGTCATGCCAGCCATGATGCGTAAGGTCTACCTCGCCAAGCTCATCCACGAGGGCGACTGGCACAGCATAGCCCGCGATATGGACAAGCGCCCCATCAACCCCACCGACGCCCTGCGCAGCATCATCGGCGAGGGCAACGTAGACGGCCACAGCCAGCCCGACCGCATTCTCCGTGCGCTCGCCTACTACGGCATCTACGACAACCGCGTGGTGCTCTGGGGCACAGGCTCGCCCCTGCGCGAGTTTCTCTGGAGCGAAGACATGGCCGACGCCAGCGTCCACGTGCTTCTCCATGTCGACTTCAGCGACATCATAGGCATAGACCGCTACAGCTCCGTGTTCTATGGCGCCAAGACCGACGGCCGCGTAGACCGCAACAACTCCGAGGGCCGCGGCGGAGCCATCCCCGAACTGGGCGAGATACGCAACTGCCACATCAATGTGGGCACGGGCAAGGAGCTCACCATCCGCCAGCTCGCCCATCTCGTGGCCGAAGCTGTGGGATTTGAAGGCACCATCGACTTCGACGCCTCCCGCCCCGACGGCACCATGCGCAAGCTCATCGACGTGACCAAGCTCCACTCGCTGGGCTGGACCCACAAGGTGGAGATAGAAGACGGCGTGCGCCGACTCTACGACTGGTATCGCGAGAGCCTCAGCTGACCTCGCTCCCGGTGTCCCCACCGCCACTCTCTTTCCCACTACCCCTACGGCAGCAGTCGACACACGTCACTGCTGCCGTTTTTAGTTCTCCCGCTCACCACCTTCGGCGGCACCGCGACCATCCTGCGGGGCTCGTGACTTATGATACGTGACCACGTGACATTTGATACGAAGGCTCGTGCCTTCCGATACGCGGGCTCGTGCCTTCCGTTACGAGCCGCCCACGGTGCTTCCGGCGGCGCTGTATGCCCCGTGGGCTACCCGCATCGATAGTCTTCGCCGCCGCTCTCCGCCATCCCGTGCGCTCCCTGTGGGCAGCCGCGGCGCGCTTATGCTTCCTCGGTTTCGCCAACCCTGTACTGTCAAAAAACGCCCATTTCATCGTGATTTTTCCCAAAATGTCCGATTTATACCAGCAAATGTCCGATTCATACCAATTTATGTTGCGATTTTTTATGGCCGGTCACACCATTAATAGGTATATTTGCAGCAGACTATCCATCTATCCTGCCCCGCCCCTACCTTGGCCTGCAGTCTGGAGAGAATTATTATAACTTGCGAGATAATCACTTAAACCGATATAACAATGAAAAAGATGAAAACCTACTATGTGAAGCCCGTGGCGGAACTCATACGCGTTTCCACCCGGCTGATGAATGTGACTTCTGGCACCGTCAGCGGTCCCGATGGAAGCTCCATCGGCAACGGTGGCAGTGCAAGCGACAGTGGCAACCCGCCCATGCACTCAGGCACCTATCTCTGGGATACCGACAACACTGATTATTAACTTAACCCTTACCAATATGAAAAAAACTCTCCTACTCACCGTAGCCCTCATCCTGACTGGGCTCAACAGTGCCATGGCAGCCATAGACGAAGAGCTGCGCACCATCATCACCAAGAGTGATGGCATCGAACTGACCGAAGTAGCCAATGACACCAACAACCCCTGGGCCATAGCCGACGGAGTGGCTACGAGCACCGTGGGCAAGATGAGCAGCACCACATCGCAGACCTTCACCATCAAGTTTCGCGCTACCGGACGCACCATATTCTCCTACGGCTACACCGCCGACTTCTACCCCTATGGAGAGTATGACCGCAAGATTGTGACCTTCGACGACAACACCCTGTACAGCAATTATTCCAGATACACGACCAAGTCGTACTACACCCATTATTTCATTCTGGACGAGGGCGAGCATACCATCACCTTTACCCACAAGCATCTCCACAACGCCAACAACTACACCCAGGTAATGACCGTGAGCGACATCGAACTCTACACTGCCGAGAGCCAGATGATGACCATAGACCTCGCCGCACCAGGCACCCTGGGCGTAGAGGCTCTCAATCTGGTCAGCACGCTCCCCGCTATGCAGTTTCTGAGGCTCTCGGGCAAGCTCAATGCCGACGACTGGAACTCCATCAAAAACATGACGGGACTCAAATGCATTGACCTCACCAATGCGCAGATAACCGACATCCCCGACAACGCCTTCAGCAGTTCCCAACTGCGGTTTGTCGACCTGCCTACCAGCCTCAAGACCATCGGCAAGGAGGCTTTCTACAAACGATACCTTACCGGCAAGCTCACACTGCCCGCCACGCTGGAAAAAATAGGCACAGAAGCCTTCGCATATAACAACATTACCGAAGTAGAGATACCCGACAATGTGACCTTTATGGACACACATGTATTCAGAGACAACCAGAAGCTCATCACCGCCAAGTTGGGCACGGGCCTCACCAGTCTCAATACCGGCAGCTTCTACAACTGCCAAGCACTCAAGACCGTCACTGGTGGTGCCAATGTCAAGACCATCTATGGCGATTGTTTCAAATACTGTGCAGCCTTGGAGACCGCCAGCGACCTGCAGCCCCGTAAGGTCGAGAGCAATGCCTTTGACGGCGCAAAGAAGCTGCAATCATTCAACTTTGCCGATATCACCGACCTGGGAAGCTATGCTTTCCAGAACTGCCAAGCCCTGAAGAGCGTAGAGCTGCCCAAAATCAGCTCTATGTCGTGGTATTGTTTCTACAACTGCTCTTCGATTACCACGGTGAAGCTGGGCGACAAGATAAGATACATCCCAAGCGATGCATTCAACGGCTGCTCGAGTCTGGAAGAAGTGGTCATGGGCAGCTCTATACGCGAACTGGGCAGCTACTGTTTCTACATCAGCTCAGGCAGCCTCAAGCGCGTCTACCTCGCCGCTCCGGCTCCCCCATCGGCCAGCAGCTCGCCATTCTACCGCCTCTGGGGCGTGACGCTCTATGTGCCCGACTACGCCATGATCAGCTACAAGCAGCACAGCTACTGGAGCCAGTTTACCTCGGTAGACAGCAACCCCAACCCGGCTGGCTATATAGACCTCTACGGCAAGCTCGAGCTGAGCACCAACTCGCGCATCCCCAACAACCCCGACATCACGATGAACTATCAGGGCGGCACCACCCCCATCAAGGGCATACTCATCGTCAATGGCAACAATCCCCAGTCGCTGGGCAACTATTACCACTGGGCAAACAGCGACAACTGCCCCGTGACGATAAGCCGCTGCAACCAGATGACGGCAGCCTCGGTCAAGGTCAACCACTATCTGGCCAAAAACTACTGGTACTACATCACCATGCCCTTCGACGTGAAGCGCAGCGACATAACCATCTCCCAGGGCGCTGTGGCCGTGCGCTACTACGATGCCGACAGCCGCGCCCAGAACGGTGCCGGCAACAACTGGAAAGACGTGGCCGACGACGCCATCCTCCGCGAGGGCCAGGGCTACATCTTCTGTGCCAGCGACAACAGCTGGTGCCAGTTTACCGCCAGCGACGACACCCGCAACCACATCTTCAAGAGCCACGACGTGACGCTGACGCTGCAGGAGCATGCTTCGTCGGTGAGCAACGACGCCAACTGGAACCTCGTGGGCAATCCCTACCCCTCATTCTTTGACATCTACTACATGGACTATACCGCCCCCATCACCCTGTGGGACACCGACAACCGCACCTTCACCGCCAAGAGTGTGGCCGACGACCAGGTGGCGCTGCGCCCCTTCCAGGCATTCTTCGTGCAGAAGCCCACGCTCATCAGCGAACTCACCTTCCGCACCGACGGCCGCCAGGCTACCAAGACGATAGACCGCTCTGCCGCCGCACCACGCATGACGCCCGTAGTGGCAAGCCGCCACTTCGTAGAGCTGGCCATCACCGACGGCAGCACCACCGACCTCACCCGCGTGGTGGTCAATCATGCAGCCTCAGATGACTTCTGTGCCGACAACGACGCCACCAAGATGATGGCCGACGGCACCACGCCGCAAATCTACACCCACGCCGCCGGCGACATCTATGCCATCAACGAGGGAGCCCACCAGAGCGGCAGCGTCAAGGTGGGTGTGCAGATTGCCCATAGCGGCACCTACACCATCACCATGCCCCGCAACGACGTGCGCGCCCGCCTCTACGACTACGGCGTAGAGGTCGAACTGCCCTACACCTTCGCCGCCGATGAAGGCGTGGAAGACAACCGCTTCACCATAGGTTTCGACACTACCACCACCGGCATCGACGCCATCAAGCCCGGCGCCCAGACCGACGGTGCCATCTATACGCTCGACGGCATCCGTGTGAGCACTACAGCCCCCAAGGGCATCTATATCCAGAACCACAAGAAAATCGTGAAGTAAGATGAGGACTACAAGATATATACTGACCATCGTAGCGCTCATGATGTGTCTGTGGGCGCGTGGTCAGGGATGGAACCCCGACAGCCCCGCCGAGCCCTCGTCGCGCTACAGGCTCAGCGTCAAGGCTGTGCCTGCCGAGGCGGCTACCACCTCGGGCAGCGGACACTATACGGTCAACTCCCGGGTGACGGTCTCTGCCACCGCCACCGCCGAGTGCTGGCAGTTCAGAGGCTGGACCGACAGCAAAGACCAACCCGTGAGCGACTGGTCAAAGTTTACCTACACCACGACCAATGCCCACGAGACCCTCACCGCCCACTATGAGCGCGTGGCTACCAGCCGCCTCACCATAGCCTACGACCCCTCGACGGTGGACAAGGAGAGCACCAGCGAGTATAAGGAAGGCACCATCGTGCATCTCGAAGCTGGCAACTACTCCAACTTCACCTTCGTCAACTGGACCAACAGCGCCGGCGACGAGGTGAGCCGCGAGCGCAAGATGCAGTACACCGTGACCGCCAACGACGAGACTCTCACCGCCCACTACCGCTTCACCCCCGGCAGTCCCGGCGAGCCCTCGGAGACCAAGCCTCGCCACTGGGTACACTTCTCTGCCGAGCCGGCATCGGCTGCTTCGTTCTCACAGAGCAAGAGTTTCCAGGTGTCGGAAGGCAGCTGGTTCAACATCACGGCGTATGACAACAACAACTACGTACTGAAACAGTGGACCCAGAACGGCAAGGTGGTCGGCACGACCAGCGGCTATGGCGCCACGATGGGCACCGAAGACATCAGGCTGGTGGCCCACTATGTCTATCAGCCTCCGTCGCCCGCAGACCCATCGACCGACAAGAACCACCACTTCGCGCTCTACGCCACATCGACCTCCATCTACCGTGGCGAGACCACCCTGATGCCCATCTATATGGAGAACACCTTCGGCATCAAGCAGCTCACCTTCACGCTGGTATTGCCCGACAATATCCAGGCCGACGCCTCACGGATAGAGACCACGCTGCGCACCTCGGCGTATAGCGTGACAGCCAGTCAGGACGGCCAGCGGCTCACAGTCAACATCAGCGGAGGCACGCAGATAAGCGAGAGCAACGGAGCCGTGGTGCGCATCCCCGTAACCACCCTCAGTGCCATCGAAGACGGCGTCTACGACGTGGGCTTTGCCGACATCAGCGCCATCAATACCGACGACAATGCCGTAACCTTCAGCAACCGTCCTGGCAAGATAAGCGTCGTCACCCTCGAGGAGGGCGACCTGCAGGCACAGTTCTCCGTAGACCGCTACATGAACCGCGCCCAGTTTACCAACCTGAGTACCGACAACGCGCGCAGCTTCGCGTGGGACTTCGGCGACGGCAGCACCAGCACCGAGCGCAACCCCATGCACATCTATGCCGAGGCTGGCAGCTACACGGTCAAGCTCACCGCCCGAGGCGTAATCAAGACCGCCGAGGCCGAACAGACCATCGTCATCAACCCCGCCAACACGTGGACAGCCAATGGCGACTACACGCTGGACGCCACGGCGGTGGGTGCGCGCAACTTCACCTCGCTCCACGAGGCGTTCAGCCTGCTGTCACAGTGTACTCCCGACGGCGCCATCAGCATCCGCGTGGCTGGCGCCAAGGACCACACGCTCGACGCGACCGATGCCGCCACGCTGGCTCTCGTCAAGACGCTTGCCGACAAGCTGGCGGCTGCCAAGGTCAAGATGACCTTCAGCAACGAAGCCCAACGCAAGATTACCATCAACTTCAGCGCGGGTTCCAACCAGGCCCGTCTGCAACAGCTCATGGCGCTGCTGCCCTATCTGGAGGGTGTCAATGCCGACATGGCTATCAACGGTGCCGTCATCCTGGCCTCGGAGATAGGCCGATACAGCAGCCAGACCATCTGTTCGGGCACTCAGACCCAGCCCGAGACATTCACCTCTATCAGCACCAGCGACAAGGTAAAGGTAAGGTGGACTGCCAGCGTGGCAGAGGGTTGCCAGGTCGAGGGCTATCAGGCCATAGGCACCGGCAATCTGCCCGCCATGACGCTCACCAACAAGGGCACCGCCAAAGACCTGGTGACCTACCACGTAGAGGTGACCCTCGACGGCACGCCCATATATACATATATATATAAGGTATACGTGAAGCCCGTCATCACGGGTCGCAAGCTCTCTCTCGGTGTGCCCGACAACAACGCACTCAAGGACTTTGCTCCTGTCTACTTCACCTGGACCGGCCTGGGTGCAGGCGTCGAGGGCTACAGCGTCCATCTGCGTCGCACCGACATCGAGGCCGACGAGGTAGTCAAACGTACCACCGGCACCGCCATCTCGCTCGATGTGGCAGAGGGTGCCACGTATGAGTGGTACGTCACCGCCCACGGCGAATGTGGTGAAACCATAGACAGCGAGAAACGCACGTTCAACATCAGGTATCTCGCCGACCTCGAAGTGGTATCAATCACGGTGCCCGAGGAGGTCAAAGCCAATACCGACTTCACCATCAAGGCCGTGATACGCAATGTGGGTCGCGGCGCCACCACCAACGCGTGGAACGACGCAGTACACTACAGCCCCAATGCCGACTTCTCGGGCATCAAGGGTGTGGCTTATCAGACCCACTACGGCACGGTGGAGCCAGGAGGCGAATACGAAGTCACATTCACGGTGAGAAGCCCCGAGGCATCGGTGGGCACCGCCTACTACAATGTCTACGCCAATGTCCACTCGGGTGAGAGAGAGAACAACCGCAGCAACAACTGTATGAATGCAGACCCCGTGGCCATCGTTGACAGATATATCGCCGACGCCGACTATCTGGCGTTGAAGAAACTATGGCAAGCCACCAACGGCGAGGTATGGATAAAGACATGGAAGATAAACTCCAGTGCGATAACCGCGACGGGCTGGCCCGGCGTAACCTTCGACACCGAGGGCCATGTTACCTCCATCAGCCTCAGCAACAACAATCTCCAGGGCGAACTGCCCGTAGAGGGTTTCCAGATGGACCATCTCACCTCGCTCAACCTGAGTCGCAACAGTCTGAGGGGCAACGTAGCTGTCTTCTGCCGGCAGTTGCCCAAGCTGGAGAAGATAGACCTGAGCTACAACCAAATCTCGGAAATCACCGACCTGCTTCCCGCCACCATCACATCGGTCGACCTGAGTTATCAGAACGAAGGCAAGAGTCTGCAGACCATACCTCTACAGGCGTGGACCGTAGGTGACCAGGGCGCAGGGGTGACTCTCAACTCGCTGTTGGCATACAGCCACGCTGGGCAGCACTTCAACGGCCGTCCCACGCTGCGCTTCTACACCGTGAAGGGCGAGAGCTATGTGGGCGAGATGGTCTACCGCGACGGCGCTTACCGCTACGACTTGGGCGGAGACTACCGCCAACCGAGCGGCACCGAGTTTGTCGTACGCCCGCAGTACTGTCCGGCGGCCGGAACCCGCATGAGGGCGACGCTGGCTTGGGCCAAGGGCGACGCCAATGCCGACGGCGGCATCGATGTACTCGATGCCCAGCACACGCTCAACTATATTATGGGTACGCAGAGTGGCTCATTCAACTTCATGGCTGCCGACACCTATGCCAGCAACACCATCAATGTGCAGGATGTGGTGGCTACCATCAACCTGTTTATAGGCACCGAAGAGAGCAGCGAGGCTATGGCTCTGCGCATGTCACGCATCAAGGCTCGCGGAGCGGCTCCTGCCAACAGGCTGGCTATGGCCGACGGCGAGCTGTGGATAGATGCCGCCGACAATGTGGGCGCCATCGACATCACGCTCAAGGGCGTCGCTGCCACCGATGTCAAACTGGCACTCAGCTCGATGCGCTACCAGATGGTGACCCGCAACACCCGCGACGGAGTGCGCATAGTCATCATCAGCCCCACGGGCGACAGCATGAGCGGACACCGCTGTCTGCTCAGGACCACCCGCCCGGCACGTGTCACCCGCGTAGCGGCTGCCGACACTGAGGCTCAACCCATAGGAGTCGAGATAACCGACGGTACCGCCACCGGCATAGACACCATCGATGCCGACAGCCACGACCGCAAGCTCTACGACATCCAGGGCCGCAAGCTCGAGCAGACCCAAGGCCACGGCATTTATATCGTGAACGGAAAGAAAATGATTTGTAAGTGAAACTGAAGACCATGAAGATGAAAGAAAAAGCAATATATATCCTGCTGTTGCTGGTGGCCATGACCTTAGGCGCCAAGGCACAGAACACCATCTCTGTGGCCCACCTCACGGGCGGACAGGGCAAGGATGTGATGATACCCATAAGCATGGACAACAACGAGGACGTGGTGGCGCTGCAGTTCGACCTGCAGCTGCCCTTCGCCAAGACCTCGGGCAAGCAGCCCACGCTGACCAACCGCAACACCAACGGCCACACCGTATCGGTGAGGGGCATGGGCAGCAACCGCTATAGGGTGGTAATCGTGAATATGAGCAACAAGCCCATCGCCGGAAGCGGCGGCGTGCTGCTCAACTTCCCCATGACGGTGCCCACGGGGCTCAACCCCGAGAGCGTCCACGTCATCACGCTGAGCGATGTGGTGATAACCAACCGCAACGGCGACAATATCCAGACTGGCTCTACCAACGGCAGTTATACCATCCAGCGCACGCCGAGCCCCGACCTCGAAGTGAGCGATGTGGCCATCAGGCAGGCCACGCTCACGCCGGGCGAGAGGGTCAGCGTCAGCTGGAAGGTGAGCAACGTGGGCAATGCCGACACGCGCAGCGGATGGACCGAGAAGGTTTACCTCGTCAACACCGAGACCGAGGAGGCTGTATACATTGGCAATGTGTACTTCAACAACACCATGCTGCAGGGCGGACACACCGCGCGCAGCGCCGAGTTTGTGCTCTCACAGACGGTGGGTGTCGACGGTGAAGTGGCTGCCAAAGTGGTGGTCGAGCCCAACAGCAACACGGGTGAGTATGCCACCGACAGGCTCAACAACACCGCCATCGGAGGCAAGGCAACAGTCGGGAAGCTGCTCTTCCTGACCGCCCCAGCCACCCGGTTGAAGGAAGGCCAGAGTATGCGTCTCCAGCTGAAGCGCAGTGGTAACCGCGCTACCGACGAGACCTACAGCGTGGCCACCTCGCTGCCCGACCACGTGAGCGTGACTACCCAGGTGACGATAAGAGCCGGACAGTCTACAGCCACCTTCGACGTGACGGTACCCGACAATGACTACGTCAACTCCTACAAGGCTGCCAGCGTGACGGTGACCAAGGCCCACGGCTATCCCGCCGACGTGACTGTCAGCTTCGACATCGAGGACAACGAGTTACTTCCCCTCAGCCTGCAGCTCGACAAGAGCGAGTACAACGAGGGCGAGTCCATCAAGCTCAGAGTGAGCGTGCCCTATCGTATCGAGGGCGAGGAACTGACCGTGAGCCTGAGCATAGAGAAGCCCCGCCGCTTCCGACTGCCCCAGACCTTCACCTTCCCCGAGGGAGCCACCGAGGCGGTGATAGACATTCCCATCGTCCAGGACAATCTGCCTGCCAACGACGAGACCATCAAGATTATCGTCTCTGCCGACCACCATCTCACGGCCAGCACGCTCTTCATCCTCCACGACGACGACGTGCCAGCCATCAGCATGACGCTGCAACCCACCACGGTGAGCGAGGCGGCGGGATACAATGCCGTCTACGCCACCATAACCCGCAACAGCGCGGTGAACAGCAAGATTACGCTGAAACTGAGCGACGACAGCAACAACGAACTCTACTACACCCAGACCATCACCATGAACGAGGGCGTGGAAGAGGTGACCTTCCCCATCGGAGTCAAGGACAACCAGAAGGTCGACGGCACACGCACGGTCAAGTTTACCGCTGCCGTCTACATCACCGACTGTGGCTGCTCGGCTATAGGCAACAAGCAGACCACCGTGACAGAGACCATCACCATCACCGACAATGACGGTCCCACGCTGAACATCACCTCAGACAAGACCACCATTCTCGAGGGCGACGCCACCGGCGCACAGCTCACCATAAGCCGCAACGACGACACCTCCCAGCCGCTCACCGTGGCGCTCTCTGCCAAGGGCAACGACCTCGACTTTGCCCAGACCGTCACCATACCCGCCGGCAAGGAGAGCGTCACCACCCCATTTGTGGCGCTGAGCAACAGCACCACCGAGGGCAACCGCACCATCTCGGTCATGGCGAGCAGCGAGGGCTATAGCCCCGGCACCGTGTGGCTGCTCATCTCCGACCAGACGCTGCCCGACGCCGAGATGCAGAAGCCCGAAGTGGCAGCCGGTGTCGAGGCTGGCTCACAGGTCAAGGTGATGCTCCACATCAAGAACGTGGGCGCCATAGCCATGCCTCAGTCCACACCCATCACCGTGACTCTGGCCGACGCCACCACGACCTTGCAGACCGACAAGCCCATCGCCCCGGGACAGACCTATGACACGTGGGCAGAGGTCAAGGCACCCGCTGTGCCCGGAACCTACCGCGTGACAGCCCACATCAACCCCGACGGCAAGGTGACCGAGCTGCAGACGATGAACAACAGCAGCACGATAGACATCAAGGTGGTAGCTGCCTATACCTTCACCATCGCCGCAGCCAAGGACAAGTATCTCTTCGGCGACAAGGTGGTGCTCACCGGTAGTGTCAAGCGCACCGACGGCACAGCCGCTGCCGGCATAGAGGTAGAGCCCTACATCGTCTACGCACGTTCGCGCACCCGACTGGCAGCCGTGAGCGACGCCGCCGGCAACTTCTCCATCGACTATACCATACCCGCGGGCATGGGCGGAGAGTTCGGCTTCGGCGTATGCACCCCCGGCGAGAACCTCGCCACCGAGAAGGGCAACTTCAAGGTCTATGGCTTCAGCCGTACCACCACCGACTATATCACCAACAAGCTCTTCGTGGGCGAGCCCTTTGTGGGCAAAATCATGCTGAAGAACATGTCCGACCTCGACCTGCACAATGTCCGCGTGGCCTGTGCCGATGCCGGAGCCTACACCGTCAGCTTCAGCACGGTGGCTGTATTGCCGGGCAACGGCACAGCCGAGATTACCTATACGCTGCTCTCCACGGCGCTGTCCAAGACCAAGGACTGGGACAAACTGGTCTTCGCCATCACCACCGATGAGGGCGCACGCCTCGATGTGACCACCTACAACTACACCAATGAGCACACGCCCACGCTGGTGGTCGAGACCAACAGCATCAACACCACGGTGACCAAGAACAAGACCCGACTCTACCCGCTCATCATCACCAACACCGGACTGGCGCCCACGGGCAAGATTACCGTAGACCTGCCCAAGGCTCTGTCTAAGTTCATCAGCCTCGCCACGCCTGCCACCATGCCGTCGATGGCCACCGGCGACAGCGCCACGGTGATGCTGAGGTTCAATGCCGCCGACTTCGATGTCAACATCATCCAGAAGGGCAGCATAGCCATCAACTGCGAGAAGGGAGACGGCAAGCAGGTCTTCTTCAATGTCAAGGTGGTAAGCGAAGACAAGGGCAGCCTCAAGGTGCGTGTACAGGACGAAAACACCATCTACGGCAACAAGAACGGAGAGCGGCCCTATGTGAGCGGAGCCACCGTCAGACTCACCGACTACAACACCGGCGCGCTGGTGATGAGCGATGTGACTGGCGACGACGGCTACGTGCTGTTTGAAAACCTCAACGAGGGATATTATCATCTCAATGTGACCGCCGAGAAGCACGACTCCTACAGCCAGAACGTGCTGGTAAGCCCCGGCGATGTGACCACCCATCTCGCCACCATCAGCTATCAGGCCATCACCGTCAACTGGGATGTCGAGGAGACCGAGGTGGAAGACGAGTACGAGGTGGTGACCAAGGTGACCTTTGAGACCTACGTGCCGGTGCCCGTGGTAGACATCACCGCGCCCGACATGCTCATTCTGAAGGACATCCAGCCCGGCACCACCACGCTCATGAACGTGGTGCTGCGCAACCGCGGACTCATAGCCGCCCAGGATGTAAACTACTATCCCCCCACCGCCCACGGGTTTACCTTCATGCCGATGGTCGAGCACACCGGACTGACCCTGGCTCCCGAACAGAGCTACGTGATACCCGTCCTGGTGATGCACACCGAAGACTTCGACAACCCGCAGTTTGCACCCCACGTGAAGCGACAGATGCCACGACGCGCCTCGTCGTCGGAGAAGAACTGCAAGGGCAAGATGGGCACCGACTACAAGTGGCCCTGCGGCGCCGGAAGCAAGTACTCATATCTGGAGAAGCCCATCCAGTGGGCTTACGGCAACGACAGCGACTGTAAGAACACCACCAACGAAGGCGTAGAATGGACTCCACCCACGCAGATGGGACGCCCAGGCGGACCGGGTGGACCGGGTCACGATGCCACCGTCACCATCAACCCCGGTGGCGAGGCTGTGGCAAAAGCCGTCATCACACTCATGTGCGAGGTCTGCAACTGCGTATGCGTAGACCCCGTTTCATGGCTGCCCTGTGCCACCAGCGGCATCATGGTTGCCCAAGGTTCATGGGACGGCGTCCAGGGTGCCAAGGGCTGTGGCAATGAGCTCGTGCAGTGGGGTGTAAGCATGGCGCTTGGACCCGCCGGCAAACTGTCGTGTCTGGTCAAGCCCTTCGACCCCAGCAAGGCGCCGATGGCAAAGGCTTCTGCCGACGACGACTCCAAGCCCACCGTGCTGCCCGCCCTGCTCGAGTCGTCGGGCAGAAAGCAGGTGATGTACTGGCGTTACTATGAGTCGTTCTTCAACTACAATGCCGAGCTCACCGGTGCCCGCGAAGCACTCGCCACCGAGGGCTTCTACGACGAACTCGTGAGCGCACTCGCCGACATCGACTTCGCCCTGAAGAAGATGCAGAACGACGGCGACCTCTGGGACTTCGACCTCTCCACGATACCCGCCACCACCACCGTCGACGACAAGTCGCAGGGACTGGGTGCCTACCTCACCTCGCTCATGCCCAACAAGCGCGCCAACGTGGCCGACTTCTCGCTGCGCAGCTATGTGGAGCGCATCCGCAACAAGTGGCGCAAGCTCGAAGGCATGGACTACGACAGCGACAACCATCCCGACGAAGACAAGCTCGCCAGCATAGTACGCGAGAGAGACGACATCGTGGCACAGATGGTCGACATGGGCTTTGCCACCCTCGACGACCTGATGAACAGCGCCCGCAAGGACTGGCTGCTCTACCAGGAGACTGCCTCGCAGAACACCTGCGCCGAGGTGAAGCTCGAAATCAAGCAGAAGCTGGTGCTCACCCGACAGGCATTCCGCGGCACGCTGACCATCGACAACGGCTCCAACTCTGACATGAGCCACATCATGGTCAATGTCAACGCCACCAACATGGAGACCGGAGCCATAGCCACCCGACACGAGATGGAAATACAGGTAGAGAAGATAGAAGGCTTCGGAGGCGAAAAGGACGGCGAGTGGACCCTCCCCGCAGGCAAGAAGGGTGTAGCCACATTCCTCTTCATACCCACCAAGTATGCCGCACCCGAGAATGTGACCACCTACAGCTTTGGCGGTACGCTCGCATTCAACGACGGCGCCACCGACCAGACCCGCTCGCTCTTCCCCGTGAGCCTGCAGGTGAAGCCATCGCCCGACCTCGACCTCACGTATTTCATGCAGCGCGACATCTATGGCGACAACCCGCTTACCGAGGACGTCATAGAGCCCGTGGTGCCAGCCGAGTTCTCCGTGCTCATACACAACAAGGGCAACGGCGACGCCAACAACGTGCGCATGATTACCCAGCAGCCACAAATCGTGGACAACCAGAAGGGACTCATGATAGACTTTGCCATACTCAGCTCGAGCCTCAACGGAGGCGAGAAGACCATGGCGCTCTCCAGCGATGTCGCCACACCGTTTGGCACCATCAAGGCGGGCGAGGCGTCGTATACCACATGGGAACTCACCTCGTCGCTGCTCGGCCACTTCACCCAGTACGATGTGAGCGTGACCCACGTCACAGACTATGGCAACCCCGACCTCTCGCTCCTTGACCGCGTATCCATACACGAGCTGATACACAGCATCAATGCCAGGATAGGCGAGAAGACCTACCGCGCATGGATAACCAACGACTATCCCGACGCGTTCGACGACCCAGACCATATCTATTTCGCCAACGGCACCGACGAAGACCTCGTGGCGCTGCGCGATGCCACCAGGATAGAGGCGCTCGGCAACAGCAAGTACCGCATCACCGTCGATGTGGCGCAGAGGCAGTGGTTCTACACCTCGGTGGCCAACCCGGCGGGCAAGTATGCCAAGATACTGAGCATCAAGAACGAGACCACAGGCGAGACCCTCGATGCCGACAACTTCTGGACCACCGACTACACGCTGCAGGACGGCATAGACCCGCTGCTCGACTACCGTCTGCACATAGCCGACCTGAGCAGCGGACCCGGTGCAGTGAAGTACATAGTGGAGTTTGAGCCGATGCCCGAGCTGCGACTCGATGTGGTAAGCATCGAGACCGTGCCCGAAGACGACCAGATAGCCGAAAAACCCATCACCGAGCTTACGGTCAAGTTCAACAAGGACATAGACACCCAGACCTTCACCCGCGACGACATCGTGCTGCGACTCGAGGGCAAGCCCCATACCACAGCGCTGCCCATCACCCCAGCCACCGCCGACAACAAGCGCGAGTTCAAGATCAACACCGCAGCCCTCACCGACAACGGCTTCTACGCGCTGCAGGTCAAGAGCGAGAACATACGCGACGCCGAAGGCTTCATGGGGGCCGAGGGCAAGCAGGTGAGATGGATGCTCTTCAAGGACGGTCTGGTACACTTCAATGTCAAGGTGCTGCCGCTGCCCGAGTGTGGCAACGTAGACTGCGTCATCGAGGGCGAGGAGGGCCGCAAGGTCACCACGCGCAAGGCACCGCTCAAGGCGGGCACCGCAGCCATAGCCAGCACGGCGCCCTATGGCCGCACGATGACCTTCACCGCCACGCCCAACACGGGATATAAGTTTGTACACTGGAAGAGCAATGCCGACGACCAGATAGTATCGACCGACGAGGTGTTCACCACCGAGGCGCGCAGCACCAAGGACTTCGCGGCGGTATTCCAGGCTGAGTCGTACAAGGTCGATGTAAACTGCAACAGCGCAGAGGGCGACATCGACACCTCGACCGGCTACTACGACTACAACACCAAGCTGGTGCTCGACGCCAGGGCCAAGGACAACTTCCGGTTGGTGGGCTATCGCATCAACGGTACCCTCAAGGAGATGACGCCCTACACCCTCACCGTCGAGGGTCCCACCGAGGTCGAGGTGGTATATCGTGACATGACGCCCGTCAACGTGCTGCTCAACGAGGGTGCCGACTACACCCCCGAAGATGTCGAGGCTGCCAAGGTGAGCCTCTACCGCTCATTCCACAAAGGCACATGGAACACCATCTGTCTGCCCTGCGCGGTAGACAACCCGGAGGCAGTGTTCGGACAGGGCACCCTGGTGGCACAGATGACTGGCGTAAGCGGCACCACGCTCATGTTTGCTCCCGTCAACACGATGGAGGCCAACACGCCCTACCTCATCAAGCCCACCAAGATTAACAGCCCGGCGTATGCCCATGACGAGAACCCCACCATGCTCTACGACCTGGGCGTCACCACTACCCAGACACCCGAGCGGGGCGTGCCTGCCGACAGCAAGGACGGCTACAGCTTCATAGGCGCCTATAGCGTCTATCCCATAGCCACCGACGACGGCAACTACTACATCAGCAGCGACAAGTTCTACTATGTCGACGCCGCCGCGAATGTCAATACCACCCGCTTCCGTGGCTATTTCCATGCCGACAACGGCTCGGCGTCGCCCATATCACTGGGTATAGGCAGCGCCACCGGCATCACCCCACCCGTGAGCATCACCGACAGCCGCAACGCCGTCTACGACCTCAACGGCGTGATGGTGAGACAGCCCGGCGAGTCGCTCAGCGGACTCAAGCCCGGTGTCTACATCACCCGCGACAAGAAGATAATAATCAAGTAGCCGCCCGCCGCTGCGCCCGCGACGACAAAAGAGCGCAAGGCTGCGACTATAGGACGCAAGGCAGCGGCAAGAGAGCATAATACAACAACGAGAGAGAGCGTAAAGCCCGTCATGGGCATTACGCTCTCTCTTGTGGTATATCCCGCAACCATCTCCACCAATCTGCTGATGACCTTCAGCAGATTTATGATAACCTCCACCAATCTGCTGATGACCTCCAGCGGCTCGTGCCTATTGATACGAGCCCTCGTGACATTTGATACGAAAGCCCGTGCCTATTGATACGAGCCCTCGTGACTTACGTTACGAGCCAGCCAAAGCATCAGCCACACGACTGGAGGGCATCGCCACGGGCGCAGAGGGTATCGCCTTTAGCGCAATGGGCATCGCCCTGCGCGCAGCGGCCCTTGCGCTCGCAGTAGCGCTCACACTGGGTGCAGATATCATAACCCAGCATGGCGCCGAGCATGAAGTCTTCTTCGGGGGTGAGCAGATTGAGCGAGCGCGTCACCATCATGCGTATGGCATTGAGACACTCCTCGCGCCCGAAATAAAGATTGAGGCGGTCGTTGCCCACGGGCTGGATGATGTAGTGGATGTGCTGGCTCTCCAGACGGCGCCGGGCAAATTCCTCATACTTCTTGTTGAACGTGAAGAGCACCATACGGCGCACTCCCTTCTTGTATTCGTAGATATGGTTCATCAGTACCTTCATATCTACGGGTAATAGCGTGGTTTGCTGCATGATTGTGACTTTTAATGTGGAGGATGGCGAAACGGGGATGGTCTGGTCAGAGACTGGGGGTGATGGCGGCTGCCCAGGCGTCGATGCGCGCGTCGGTCTGGTCGGACTCGTTGACCTCGTCGAGGGCAAGGCCCACAAAGTGGCCGTCGACCACGGCGTCGGAGGAATCAAAGGTGTAGCCGTCGACAGGCACCGCTCCCACCACGTGGGCTCCGGCACCGACGACAGCCTGGTAGAGTTCGCCCATACCACCCACGAAGGTGTCGGGATAAGACTCGGAGTCGCCGCAGCCAAAGAGGGCCACGGTCTTGCCCGAGAGGTCGGCACCGCGGAGGGTGCGCACGCCGTCGTACCAGTCGTCCTGCATCTCGCCGGCACCCCACGTAGACGTACCCAGGATGAGGTTGTCGTTGGAGGCTATGACGCTGTCGTCGAGGTCACCGACGCCGATAACATCGTCTACCCCCAGTCGGGCGCCTATTCTGCCGGCGAGTTCCTCGCAGGTGCCGGTGCTTGAGCCGTAGATAATCACTGTTTTCTTCATAATCTTCTTGGTTTTTGAATTGATAATAATGAGTCTGTAGTCGATGATTGTATCACCGCTACAAAGTTAGCGAGGTTCAGAGGGCTGCACAATACCCAAAAATAATGATTTTGGCGGCAGAGAGATGACTATATAATAAGGTAAGAGTATGGGGGCGCTTCTGCAGACCGATGGCGCAGAAGCGGAGACGGTGGCTGGTCAGGCCTTGACAAAGCCCAAGGTGAGGATGGAGAAGGTAACGTCGCCCGCCTTCTCTATCTCCTGGGCGCAGGCGCAAAGGGTGGCGCCGGTGGTGGCTACGTCGTCGACGAGGAGTATGTGGCGGTGGCTGAGGCGCTCGGGGTGAATGGTGCGGAAGACATGGGCTACGTTGTCGTTGCGGTCCCAGCGCTGCTTGTGGGTCTGGCTCGACTCAAAGTGCATGCGCCCCACGGCACCGGCATCGACGGCGATTCCCGTGACATGGCTTATGCCGCGGGCAATCTCGACGCTCTGGTTGTAGCCACGCTCGCGGATGCGGTCGCGGCTCAGGGGAACGGGCACGATGACATCGATGCCGTCGAAGAAGGACGCTGCACCATACTCGGTGGCAAGCATGGCGCCAAGGGCTTCGGCGGTGTCGGGCGAGTCGTTGTACTTGAGGTCGTAGACCAACTGGCTGGCTCCGCTGCCGCCCTTGTAGAAGAACAGGGCGCCACAGCGCTCGATGGGGATGCGGCCCCAGAACATGTGGGCCATATCATTGTCGGCGGGAGAGGCGTCGTAGCCCGTGCGGGGCAGGCAGGCGTTGCAGACCGAGCAGAGCGCGTGCTCGCCGGAAGAGAGTCGCTCGCCACACATGGCGCAGTGGCGCGTGCAGAGCAGGTCGTGGAGTCGGGCGGAGAGGTCAGTCATCGGGCAGAGAGGTGATGCCGTCGATGCAACGACGGATGATGTCGTAGTCGAAGCCACGGCCAAGGGCAAAACGGATGAGTTTCTGACTGCGTTCGTAGTCATTGCGACCGGTAATGGTGCGCCACTTCTGGGTGAGCATAGGCCGCAGGATGTCGACATAGGTCTCGGCGGGCACCTCGTCGAGGATGGGGCGATAGATGCTGGCAGATACCTGCTTGGCATACAGTGCCTGTTCTATCTTGCGTCGTCCCCAGCCGTTGTACCTTATCTTGTCTTCGACAAAACAGCGGCAGTAGCGGCTGTCGTCTACATAGCGGTTGTCGACGAGATAGTCGATAATGCGGCTGCAGGCATCGTCGGCGAGTCCCCACTGCTCCATCTTCTTCATCATGTCGCCCTGGCAGTATTCGGCTTGGGAACACAGGGCGGCGAGGCGGTTGAGTGCCTGTTCTTCGGACAGTGGTTTCATAGTCGGGCGATGATAAAACGTGGACGGTCGTACTGGTCGCGCTCTACGGAGGCGGCAAAGCCCAGTGCGTGGAGCATGGCGCTGGTCTCGGAGGCGTAGAGGGCGTTGATTTCGAAAAGCAGGGTGCCGCCGGGCTTGAGCGCGCGGGTGGCATAGCGGGCTATGGCGCGATAGAAGAGCAGCGGGTCGCTGTCGGGCACAAAGAGCGCCGTGGCAGGTTCGTGGTCGAGCACATGGGGGCTCATCTCGGCACGCTCGCTCATGCAGATATAGGGCGGATTGCTCACGATGACATCCCAGAGGGCGATGTCGGCGGGCGGCGCCAGGGCATCCTGTCGCTCAAAGCACACCTGGGCACCCAGGCGGGTGGCATTGGCGCGGGCTATGCGAAGCGCGGCGTCGGAGATGTCCCACGCCGTGACCGTGGCGTCGGGATAGTCGAGCGCGGCGGCGGTGCCAGAACTTGCGTAGAGCGGGACCGCGTGCTTTTTTTGCAGCGTACCCAGAGCCGGTGCCGATGTCGAGCAGGGTGAAGGGGCGGGGGGCGGCGCTGCCTATCATGGGGATGAGCAGAGCCGTCTCGGGGCGGGGAATAAGCACTCCCGGCGCCACGGCAAAGCGGCGTCCGCTGAAATCGGCATGGCCCAGCACATACTGGACGGGCTCGTAGTTGGCTATCCTTGCCACAATTTCCTCCAGATTTGCTCGCTCGTCTGCGGATAATTGGTTAACTTTGCCCATATATATATCGGTGGGCGAGAGGCCGAACTCGTCTTCGACCACCATGCGCACGATGGCGCGAGCCTCGCCTTCGCCATACAGAGGCGAAAGCCTTCGGCACAACTCATTGTATGTCATACGCACAAAGTTATAAAAAAATATGGATATGAAACGGAAAGAGGGTTATAAAAAATCAGCAGGCGCCAGAATAGCCGCTATCGCGGGCCGAATGTGGGTCGTGGCAGCCGCATTGTGGCTCGCCGGCAGCACCCGGGCACAGCAGACGACCATCATCCCGCAACCCGTAGAGATGGAGACCGTGGGCACCACGTGGACTCTGCCCACCACGCTCACCGTAGGCACCACCGACAAGGCTCTCGGCCACGCCGCGACATATCTGGCTGATGCCCTGACACAGCAGACGGGTCGCAAGGTAAGGACTGGCGGCAAGAAGGGCGACATAAGGCTGGGGCTCGACCGCAGTCTCGGCAGCGGAGCCTACAGGCTGAGCGTCGGCGCCAAGGGAGCCACCATCGAGGGCGGCGACTATGCCGGAGTGGTCAACGGCATAGCCACTCTGCGCCAACTGATGCCTGCTGCGCCGGACACAGGAGCGACGGTGGCTGGCGTGAAGGTAAGCGACGCGCCGCAGTTTGGCTGGAGAGGTTTCATGATAGACTGCTCGCGCCACTTCTACACGGTGGGCGAGATAGAGCGGGTGCTCGACATGATGGCATACTACAAGATGAACCGCTTCCACTGGCATCTCACCGACGACCAGGGCTGGCGTATCGAAATCAAGCGTTATCCCGCGCTCACGCTCAAGGGTGGCTGGCGCCGACTCAACGGTCAGGACTCGCTCTGTCTCAAGCGCGCGGAGCAGGAGGATATGCCCAATCTGCTGCTGCCCGAAGAGAAGATGCGCACCGCTGACGACGGCTCGCGCGAGTATGGCGGCTACTACACCCAGGACGACGTGAGACGCGTCGTGGCTTATGCCGCCGAGCGTGGCATCGACGTGATACCCGAGTTGGACATGCCCGGCCACAGTCTGGCTGCCATCCAGTGTGTGGGCGGCCTCTCCTGCTCGGAAGATACGCGGTGGGGACGACTCTTCTCGACGCCCATGTGTCCCGGCAAGGACACCATGCTGGAGTTCTGCAAGAACGTATGGACCGAGGTCTTTGGTCTCTTCCCCTATGAATACGTACACATCGGCGGCGACGAGGTGGATATGAAGAACTGGCGTGCCTGCGCCGACTGCCAGCGTCGCATGAAGGACAACGGACTCAGTTCGGAGCCTCAACTGCAGACCTGGTTCAACCACTATATGGAAGACTTCTTCCGCGCACATGGCCGCAAGATGATTGCCTGGGACGATGTCATCGACGGAGGTCTCTCGCCCTACACCACCGTGATGTGGTGGCGGTCGTGGCTGCCCAAGGGGCCCAAGCGGGCTACCAGCCACGGCAACGACCTTATCGACGTGCCCGTCTCCTACTTCTATCTCAGTGGCCGCGATGACCCCAGCAAGATGGAAGGTATCTACCGCTTTGACCCCTACGCCACCCTCAACGCCGAAGAGAGTCAGCGCGTGCGTGGCATCCACTCCTGTCTGTGGGGAGAGCGTATAGCAAGCGCCGAACGCATGTGGTACCAACTCTTTCCACGGTTTATGGCGGTGGCAGAGCGCGCCTGGAGCCGTCCTGAACTTATGGACTACGAAGACTTCAGCCGTCGTAT